>Ga0308157_10002782_pt1 | contig 27325 bp, 30 predicted proteins | sample PhyBR1_FD_201035 | JGI IMG/M metagenome (GOLD analysis project Ga0308157, IMG submission 201035) | Phyllosphere microbial communities from UC Gill Tract Community Farm, Albany, California, United States - DLSLB.R1 | ecosystem: Host-associated > Plants > Phyllosphere > Unclassified | place: USA...
TAGCGACATGACCGGTACGGACTGTATTGCGGAGGGGGTTGATAGTGAAGAAAAGTTTGAGAAATTAGTCGCGCTGGGCGTCAAAAACTTTCAGGGGTATTATTTATCGCGTGCTGTAAAAGAGGAAGAGTTAGACCGCATGGTCAGGTTGTTTAGTTAAGAAAAAATAAAGCCCCGAAGGGCCTTTTATTATTTTCGACCCAGCAACAGGCCGAGAACAATACCGACCGCACCCGCTGCGACGAGGCCGGTGAGGGGGTTATTTCTGACAGCTTCAGTGACGTCGGAAACGGCATCGCTGGCCTGTGCGGCATATTTTTTAGCCGCGCCTTTGACCTGGTGCTTCGGTGAATCAACGAATTCACCAAACTGCTGCTGCGCTGAGCCTGCAAGTTCATCAAGTTTATTTTTTGCTTTGTCTTCAGCAAACTGGGTGTTTTTATCAGTACCGAAATCAGACATTTTTGCCTCCTTTTGTTGATAATTAAAGGATAGCCGCTCTTTGCCAATATGAGAGATGAAAGGCTAATTTCGGCATCCGATACGGTGGTTTTCGGATATATCTCTATGCCGCTAACCCGTTATTCGGCAAATTTCAGCAGCGCTTCGCCATCAAGACGATAGCGAACCCATTCGGACTGCGGCAGCGCGCCAATGCTCAGGTAAAAGTCGATGGCGGGCTGGTTCCAGTCGAGCACGCTCCATTCAAGGCGTCCGCACTGCCGCGTTACCGCGAGCTGCGCGATATGTTTCAGCAGCGCTCTGCCCGTGCCTTTACCGCGATACTCCGGGGATATGTACAGGTCTTCCATATAAATCCCGTTGCGTCCGAGCCAGGTAGAATAGCTGGTGAAGAACACGGCATAGCCGGCGATCTTACCTGCAAACTCCGCGATCAACGCTTCGGTTTTAGTGCCTGCGCCAAAGAGCGTTTGGCGGATCTCCTCCGGCGTGGTAACCACTTCTTCCGGCGCTTTTTCATACACCGCCAGTTCATAAATCATGGCGTAAATGGCCGCCGCATCTTCGGGGCGTGCCTGACGAATGGTGATGCTCATTGTTGTTCCTGTTTTTTTAGCGTGTGTTTCGATTGATGGCGTTAAGCATACGGAGTATTGTCCGAAGAATTAAGTGCAATGAAATCAACAAATGATGAATATTATGCATCCGGTACTAAGGCGGCTTGATTTAAACCTGCTGCCCGTTTTCGACGCGATTTACCGCCACCGTTCCGTTAGGCTGGCCGCTGATGAGCTGGCGATGAGCACATCGGCGCTCAGCCATGCGCTGTCGCGTTTGCGCGCCACCCTGGATGACCCGCTATTTTTTCGGGAAGGGCATCGCATGTCCCCCAGCGTGTATGCCTCTCAGCTCGCGCCTTCCATTGCTTCCGCACTGTCGTTCCTTAATCATGAGCTGACCCCGCAGCCGGAGTTTGACGCGGCCAGCAGCACCGAGAGCTTACAGATTGCGATTACGGATTTTACCGCGCTTTGCATTTTTCCGGCCCTGATGCACAAGCTGCAGCTTGCTGCCCCGGGTTTACGTTTTGAATTGCGCTACCTGCCGCACAGCCCGGCGCTGACGGAACTGCTGGCGGGCGAGGTGGATCTGGCGCTGGGTTTCAGCACGCCGGATGATTTCCGCCATCCAGAACTGGAAGAGATCGGCTGGTTTGAAGATGAGTATGTGGTCATCAGCAACGCAAGCCGGACGCGGCTGACGCTGGAAGATTATCTCGCGGCCCGGCACCTGGTGGTGACGCCGTGGAATGAAAAGCAGGGCGTTCTGGATGTGCGGCTCGAACAACTGGGTTATACCCGGCAAATCGCGATCAAAACGCCATCGATGCTCAGCGCACCGTTTATCGTAGCGGAAAGTGACCTGCTGATGGCCATCCCCAGGTATGCCGCTGAGAAACTGACTGCGGCAGCGGATCTGAGGATATTTGCGTTACCGTTCCCGATACGCAGGTTTGAAGTGAAAATTTACTCGCATAAACGCAGCGGCCAGCGGGGCGCGACCCGCTGGCTTAAAGAGGAGCTGCAAACGCTGGCGCAAGGACTTCATTCCGGGCCGTCCGGCTCCCAGGAGAGGATATCGCCGGGTTGACACTGCAGCGCCTCGCAAATTTTGGCCAGCGTATCAAAACGTATCCCTTTCACCTTTCCGGACTTGAGCAGCGACAGGTTTTGCTCCGTGATCCCCACAAAGGCTGCCAGCGCTCTGGACGTCATTTTCTTCTCTACCAGCATTTTGTCCAGATGAACCACAACAGCCATAATCAGATGAACTCCTTATTTTCTTCTTCCGCTTTGATCCCTTCGACCAGGGAGTGAAACGTCACCAGCAGCAAGCCGCCTGTTAATAACAGTACAAAATCCCCCAGCAAAAGGGTGACCTGGTAGTAATGTCCCGGCCACGCGATCGTCAGCGGGATCAAAAAGCGAGACACCGGCAGCGCGATGCCAAGGCTTAGCATTGCGATGGCAATCTTACGCACGCTGTTTGCCAGTGGTCGGGAGAGGATCTGTTTTTGACGCACCTGACGCGTGACGCTCATTCCCTGCCAGATAGCAAAGGCAAAAAGACCGGCAGGAAGATAAAGGATCGCCATCAAGAGTAGCTGGCGAAGCGGTGACACCGTCGTTATTTGCAAAGTGTCATTCTTAACCTCGGCGAACGTAAGCATAGTGGAAATAAAAAACGACTCACCGGTGAAATAGATCCACAGGGGGACGATTAATACCAGGATGAGGAATAGCGGTAGCAACCCTGCAATGAGCACCAGACTGAGTTTATTCCTCGCACCGTTCACGTTAAACCTTCCTGAATATTTCATATTATTTTAAGACCAGCATGCTCAAGCATGACATAAGCATCAGCGCGATAGCAATCTTGACGCCGTTCAGAGAGTTAGCACCGTGTTTCATCCAGGGTTTTGACCACGCGTGATACACGCTAACGGCAAGATATGACGCCTGAATGACCCAGGTAAGCATTCTGAATAAGTAACCCGAACTGCTCAGATGGGTAATTGTCTGCATCATTTCCATGCAATACAGAATAATTCCGACGGTCAGCATCGTGTTGACCAGCCGAAGCTTATAATGCGCGGCCCACGTTCCGCACACAAACAACAGAGCCGAGGCAAAGGTCAGTATCGCCCAGAGGATATCAATCCAGTTCATGATGCACCTCTGCTGCATTATCTGGCTGCGTTAATAACAGTCGTATTGCCGGGACAATCACCGGCCACGCGGTGTCGGAGAGGATCACCACGGCGCTTTGTCGCTGTCGGTCGAAGGCGATAGCGGCTGCGAACCCCGACGACTCACCATCATGCCAGGTGATATCGCGCCCCTTAATGCGCGTGGTGAACCAGCCATAGCCCACGCGTGAATCGGGGTCGTCAGTCGGAAACTGCGGCGTCATCGCGTCGCTCCCGGCGAGCTCTCCGGACAGCAGCGACTGAGCATAATTGGCCATATCGACAATGGTCGAACGCACGCCACCGGCTGGCGCAAATGCGTGCATTATCCACGGCGCTTCGCTGAAACCTGATGCGGTACCGCCCTGGCTGAACGCGGGCGAGGCATGTGTTGAATCGCCGGCGACGAGGGAATCTGTCATGTGCGCCTGGGCGAAAAGCCGCGTTTGCAGAAGCTGGGTAAAGGGTTGATGCGCTGCGCGTGCCAGCGCCAGTCCCAGCAGCGCGTAGCCGGTGTTAGAGTAGTCAAATCCGGCGGGGCGTTCGAGGCTGGCTTTATTCACCATTTCTATTAACGTCTTCTCCCTGAAGTTCCAGAAATTATCACGCAGGATGATGGTCTTAAGCACCTGAATTTTCTGGAGTAACGACGTTGCCAGCGGCGGCAGACCGGAGCGGTGCGATGCCAGCTGCGCAAGGGTAATATCGCTCGCCGGGCCTGCTATCTCCGGGATGAGTTCGCCGACGCGGGTTTGCGGGGTCACTTCACCGCGTCGCTGCGCCTCAATCAGCAGGCTGCCGGTCATGGTTTTGGTCAGGCTGGCGATTTCATACTGTTTTGTGAAATCACTGTCCCACAGGGCGTACTGCACGCCTTTCGGGGTGATGACGGCGGCGGCAACGCTGCCTCGCGCGCCGCTGAGGAGGGGCGTTAAGAACGAGACGACCGTTGCATCTCCCGCCAGGCGTGGAGAGGGTTTACTGAACCCCGGTTGCAGGTAGATGCCTGCGGCAATCAGCGACATAAAAACCGTTCCTGCGGCTAACAATCGCGTACGGCTGCGCACATATTTTTTGCTCATGGTTGCACCTCAGAATTGATACTGGATCATTGATGAGAGGGTGTACTGCATTCTGCTTTTTACCAGCGGGCTCTTAGCCGCTTCATCGAGCAGACAGGCCGCGCGACCAGCGACTCCAGCCACCAGGTTTTCACTGATGTGCCAGACCAGTTCGCTATCGACTCCTCCTTCCTGTAAACCCGATGAAGGGGAATACGCCTCAAAATCAGCGCGCTGAGACTGGCTAACGGTGACCCCATAGTGGCGCTGCTGATAGCCGCTGTTCGCCCAGGTGATATCACCAGCGACCGAAAATTCGACGTGCTGCCCGCGCCAGAGGATAGTCTTTACGCCGCCGTTCACGGTCCTCGCCAGGGGCTGCGTCTCGCCACCGTACCGGTGTGTTTGCGTTGCGCTTAATGCGCGCAGCCAGAGCCCCCAGTCCCCACGTTGATAACGCAGCTCCCCGCCCGCCATCAGCATGTCGGACAGATCGCCCATTCCCTGCAGGTCACGATTTTTTCTGGCGGAGAGGGGGTAATTAATTATCTCTTTTCGCCCCTCATCTGAGGCCAGCAGCAAACTCACGGCAAACGGGGAGTCGGGTTGAAACGTCCACACCAGCCCCTCCGTGGAGAGATCCCATTGCCCCCAGTCTTTACTCTTCAGGCTCAGGCCGCCTTTAAGTAGCGGCCCGGGCGCGGAGTGCCGCGATCCCGAATAAACGGGACTGACCGCGACACCCAGACCCGCATAACCGGACAGCTCCGCACTGTGTAAAGGGGCGCAAAGCGCCATCCCCGCGAGCGAAACGCCATACAGCAGACTTCTGTTCATTCGATGCCTCTCCTGGCAAAGGTACGTTGAAGTGTGTGCAGGCTAGCCTGGTGTTTATCGTTTAACAATAAACATTTATTGTTTTACACTAAATTTGGTAGGGGGACGCAAGTGCTCTCGTTAAAAAGAGATGCGACCGGGGAGGAAAATCGGCTATCGTAACCCTATGATTGAATTAATGGTTCGCAGGAACGCCGTTGTAACAGGACGATAAATGATTGATGACATCCGTTATCTGATAGTGTTTGCAAAGATTGCTGAGGCAGGATCCATTTCAGGCGGGGCAGAGGCTTTAGGGCTTACGACAGCAACGGCAAGCACGCATTTATCTAAGCTTGAAAAAAATCTTGGCTGCGCGCTGCTGTACAGAAACACCCGTAAACTCTCTCTCACTCACGACGGCGTTAATTTGCTGGAAACGGCCAAATCGATGCTGGCGCTGTATGAGCAGGGGGTTATTGAATTTAAGCAGCGTTCGATTTCAACGGCGAATAAGCTGCATATTTCTATTCCAGCCGTATTTCTGAACAGCGCGTTTACTCGTCATCTGGCCACTTTTATAAAAAAGCACCCGGGTATTTTACTGAACATTTCTTACAGCGATACGCGCAGAGATATTATTGCTGACGGTATTGATGTTGCGTTTCGAATCGGCGAACTTCCGGACAGCTCACTTAAAGCGCGGCATCTTTTTGTGCTGCCCCGGCAGTTAGTTGCCTCCCGGGATTTGCTCAGCCATTATCCCCCAATTAAACATCCTGATGACTTAGCGCAGCTGCCGTGGATTGGACTCAATATGAGGCAGAATAAGCGAGAATTCCGGCATGAAAATGGGGAAGTTGCCGTCGTAACGTATACCCCCACCGTGTATGTTGATAATGTCGAAGCCGCCTATTCCCTCGCAAAGCAGCAAATTGGGCTCGCGGCACCTCCTCGCTATTTAAGCGAAGAGGACGTTAAGCGCGGAGAAATGCAGGCTTTACTCCCTGGTTGGTCATTAGAACCGCTGAAAGTCTATGCCGTATGGCCTTCAAATATTTCGACCAGCAGTATTGCCTACAAATTGATTAATGATATGTATAACTCAGTTGAGTTTCACACGTTATGAATGGCTTAAGAACTGTAAAGAGAGCATGTAACACGCCGTAATAAGCAACAGCCCGCCCATCAATACGTTAAACGTACGGATACGTTGCGTGCTCCTGAGTAGCACCGATACCTTTTCTCCCAGCAGTGCCCATGCAGAAAGTGACAGGTAACACACTAAAAAATAGATGATTATAAAGACGAGTACTGTCGCAGGGTTTGAGGGTTCAGAAAACATAGCGGCCCCCGAGGCGCACGCGGTCCAGGCTTTTGGGTTGACCCATTGCATTAAGAAACCCTGAATGAAACCGGGTGAATCTGTTTTTGATAATGACATATCTGGCCGGGATGCCGCTATCTTATAGCCCAGGTACATGATAAATAATGAACCTGCAATATTGAGATACTGAAAGAACAGAGGATGTTTTTCGATTGCTGCGTAAAACCCGAAACACACTAAGAAAAGTAATAACGTAAACCCCGTTGTTGCACCTGATACAAATGAGAATGTCTTTTTAAAACCATTAACGGCTCCTGACGATATAATCACCATATTAACGGGGCCAGGTGAAAAAGAAAGCGTCAGTGAAAATATAAACATCGAAAAAACTAATAACATTTTATCTCCGCATGTTGGTTTATCTGCAATATAGGTACTGTGATTTTTTCATTCACTACTTGTCTCATCATGTTTCTGAAGACTACCCGGGAACCTTCGTCAGAGTAAGTGGCTTTTCTCTAAAGGTTTGTTTGAGTTTTTTGCTTTTAAAGGCTAATACCCATTTGAATGGGGAGGGTAGTCTGGTTTGAGGCTTTAGCAGATGTGCATGCAGAGTCGTGACCTGGAAGACGAGGTGGGTTGCCGCTGATTCCCCACGCTGGGCATAGCGTGCGATACACAATGCCAGCAATGGGTTACGGCGGCGTCAAAGATTGTCAGGGTTGTTCGAAGTGCTGATCCAAACCTTAATTAGACTCAACATTATCAACCCCATAACAACGGCGACGCTAGTTACGATAATATAAGATGACATGAAATTACCTTTTTCTATTCAGATTGTTTATTTGACTTTTTATTTTTGCGTTAGTTCCTTAACCGCGAGAATTTATTTGGTGTTGTCATTTTATAATGATGTGTTTTGGGTGGGCTATTTGTAAAAAAATGCCTGCATTTTGCAGGCTTTAATAGTGAGTCATTGTTGTTATTCTAATTCAAAAAATAAATCACATATAAATAGCACTTTACTGACTGCGTTGTAGCCGGCACAGCCTGTCACATATGAATTTTTGCCGCATCAAGTATCTTCTTAGAGGTGAGTTCACTGTCAGAAGCTACATAGACAAAGTTGTGATCTCCGGTTAACGATGGGAAACCCGCAGACATTATCTGAAGGTGTATTTCTTCACCGTTCGGATACTCCTGCCTTACGGACGTCGTTCCTTGCAGTACAGTGACAAGTTTACTCGGTTTTCCGTTGAAAAAAACGATTACATTCTTCATAGACCACCCTGTATTTTTGGGGATTTCCAAAGTAATACTTGCTAATAGAGTGCATTACTTTGTCATTTTTGAACCCTTTAGAAAAATTAAAGCAAGCATTTCTTTGCCGGAACGTGTATTGTGGCAGTCCTTAAAATCAGGAGAAGCCTATGTCTGGACGTAAAAATACACAATTCCGTCGAAATCATTTAGTCAAATGTCCATGCCCAAATTGTTCTAAAGATTCAGAACATAGTTTTAATCGCGTGCAAAAGGGTGCTCAACTTGTCTGCCCGTATTGCAATGCTTTGTTTAAATCTACTCAACGCTTCTGAATCTGTTAGTTGTCAGAAAGAAAATTTATTGGATATATTTATTTTTTTTGGCAACAAGTTATCTTCTTGTCATGAAGGCAAGGAAGTGATGCTTTTGGAGGTTGCCTAATTTGTACTATAATCTATCTAAAAGTATTACATTTGAAGCTGCAGGACCTTTATCGCCGCTTAGAATAGCAAATTCGACTTTCTGACCTTCAAACAGTGTCTTAAAGTCATCTCCCTGGAGTGCAGAGAAATGAACAAAAACATCTTTACTGCCATCAAGCGGGGAGATAAAACCAAATCCTTTACCTTCATTAAACCACTTAACCAAACCTTGAATTCTTGAAGACATAAATACTCCTTTTAAATGCTATTAAAATGATAAGGAAGGACTAAAACGTATGGACTCAAAAGGAGGGGATATCAGCGATAGCGCCTGGTTATGAGGACTGACTTGCAAAATATTTTCATTCGGTATTGCATCGAACTAACTAAAGCATTAAGGCACGAATAGAGTCAATAAGCAATCTTTATTTTAGCCGTCTGGGTGGCCTTTTAAAGATGATTAGCTAAAATAAATATTTCCTGTATAGTTGAAGCTCGATTACTACAAGGAAATTATTTGTCTCGTAAAATGACAGGAATTGTCAAAAGTTTTGACTTCAAGAGTGGAAAAGGTTTTATCATCCCATCAGATGGCCGAAAAGATGTTGTTCTACATATCTCCGCATTAAATAACAGTGAAAATCAATCGTTAGAGCCAGGCGTTCGTGTTGAATTTTATCGCATAAACGGACTCAGTGGACCGATGGCGGCTAACATATTTTTTTCCTAAAAATATGAAACCAATTAAAAACGTACAATGCCTAACCAGTGTGGGATTTGAAATCCACTGGTTCTATTAATTTCGCTCCTTGATTTTTAATACCCTCCACAGCGCATGAAATTACATGTCAGATAAACCTCTCTCCGATAGTGCCTTTTGACCATATTGAATAGCTGACTGATAACCATAGAAAACGTAATGTTTACATGAGACTGCTTTAAAACATACAATACCCCCCTATAGTATCAGGAGGGCGTATGCCGCATTCACCCGCAGATAAAAAACGTATCCTTACTCGCGTCCGTCGCATTCGGGGCCAGGTTGATGCCCTTGAGCGTGCGCTGGAGTCGGGCGAACCCTGTCTGGCCATTCTGCAGCAAATTGCCGCCGTGCGTGGGGCAGCTAATGGCCTGATGGGCGAAATGGTTGAAATTCACCTCAAAGACGAGCTGGTGGCGGGGGAAACAACGCCGGATCAGCGAGCCGTACGCATGGCAGAAGTCGGCCATTTGCTGCGCTCTTATCTAAAATAAACCCACACACCTCACAATAAGGGAAGACAATATGAAATCTCGCGCTGCAGTTGCATTTGGTCCCGGCCAGCCGCTCAAAATCGTTGAAATCGACGTGGCACCGCCTAAGAAAGGTGAAGTGCTGATCAAAATCACCCATACCGGGGTATGTCATACCGATGCGTTTACGCTGTCGGGCGACGATCCAGAAGGCGTCTTCCCGGCGGTGCTGGGCCATGAAGGGGGCGGTGTTGTGGTGGAAGTGGGCGAGGGCGTGACCAGCCTGAAACCCGGCGATCACGTGATCCCGCTGTACACGGCGGAATGCGGCGAGTGTAAGTTCTGTAAATCCGGCAAGACCAACCTCTGCCAGGCGGTTCGCGCCACCCAGGGGAAAGGGCTGATGCCGGACGGTACCACCCGTTTCTCATACAACGGCGAGCCTGTTTATCACTACATGGGCACCAGCACCTTCAGCGAATACACCGTTTGCGCGGAGATCTCGCTGGCGAAGGTGAACCCGCAGGCGCCGCTGGATAAAGTCTGCCTGCTGGGCTGTGGCGTAACCACCGGCATTGGTGCGGTGCACAACACGGCAAAAGTCAAAGAGGGCGACACCGTGGCGGTGTTCGGTCTCGGTGGCATTGGCCTGGCGGTGATTCAGGGCGCGGTCCAGGCGAAGGCCGGTCGTATCATTGCGGTCGACACCAACCCGGAGAAATTCAAACTGGCGGGTGAAATGGGCGCGACCGACTTCGTGAACCCGAAAGATCACGAGAAACCGGTTCAGGATGTCATTGTTGAGATGACCGACGGTGGCGTTGACTTCAGCTTCGAGTGTATCGGCAACGTTAACGTGATGCGTTCCGCGCTGGAGTGCTGCCACAAGGGCTGGGGCGAGAGCATCATCATTGGCGTGGCCGGTGCGGGTCAGGAGATCAAAACCCGTCCATTCCAGCTGGTCACCGGACGCGTATGGCGCGGTTCCGCCTTTGGCGGCGTGAAGGGGCGTACCCAGCTTCCGGGGATGGTTGAAGATGCCATGGTCGGAAAGATTCAGCTCGATCCGTTCATTACCCACCGTTTACCGCTTGAGCAGATCAACGATGCGTTCGATCTGATGCACGAAGGAAAATCCATCCGCACCGTCATTCATTTCGGCGACAAGTAACTCTTCTGCCAGCGGTTTTTAGCCGCTGGCGTTTCTTTAATAATCTTCTCTAAAGTGTGACCAGTGCGGCGTTTTTAGCCGTAATCTAAATCCCAACCGTGCCGATGACTATCTGACAGGCGTGTTTTTACGCATCTTACCTACAAGAGAGTCGACGGTCATGGACAACACTACTTCGATGCCGGCGCAGCGCAAGCTGAGCTTCTTGCATCACATCAGGCTGGTTCCGCTGTTTTCCTCCATTCTCGGTGGCATTATCCTGCTCTTTGCCTTGAGCTCGGGTCTGGCGGGTTATTTCCTGCTGCAGGCCGATCGCGATCAGCAGGATGTCACATCCGAAATTCAGGTGCGTATGGGGCTGTCGAATAGCTCAAACCATCTGCGAACCGCGCGTATTAATATGATCCACGCCGGTGCGGCAAGCCGTATCGCGGAGATGGATGCCATGAAGCAGAACATCGCCGAGGCGGAAACGCGGATTAAGCAGTCCCAGGATAGCTTTACCGCCTACATGAACCGTGCAGTGCGCACGTCTGCCGACGAAGCGCTGGATGCTGACCTGAAAGCGCGCTACGACGCCTACATCGCGGGTCTTATGCCGATGGTCAAATTTGCCAAAAACGGCATGTTCGAAGCGATTATCAACCACGAAAACGAAACGGCACGCCCGCTGGACGAGGCTTATAACGCCGTGCTGCTGAAGGCGATCAAGATCCGTACCGACCGCGCCAGTGCGCTGACGGCACAGGCTCACAGCCGCACGCAGATGGGTCTGATGTTTATGGTGGGCGCGTTTGCGCTGGCGCTGGCGCTGACCGCGATGACCTTTGTTGTGCTGCGCCGCACGGTGATCAACCCGCTGCAGCGTGCCGCGAAACGCATCGAAAATATCGCCAAAGGCGACCTGACGATGCCGGACGATGTAGCAGGGCGCAGCGAAATTGGCCGCCTGACGCGCGATCTGCAAACCATGCAGCACTCGCTTGAAAACACCGTGGGCACCGTACGTCAGGGTGCAGAGGAAATCTACCGCGGCACCAGCGAGATTTCTGCCGGTAACACCGATCTCTCTTCGCGCACCGAGCAGCAGGCTGCGGCGATTGAGCAAACCGCCGCGAGCATGGAGCAACTGACCGCAACGGTGAAACAGAACGCCGATAACGCGCATCATGCCAGCAAGCTGGCGGAAGATGCCTCCGGCAAAGCCAGCCGCGGCGGTCAGATGGTCTCCGGCGTGGTCAAAACCATGGGCAATATCTCCACCAGTTCGAAGAAGATCTCTGAGATTACCGCCGTGATTAACAGCATTGCGTTCCAGACTAATATTCTGGCGCTTAATGCCGCGGTAGAAGCGGCGCGTGCGGGCGAGCAAGGGCGAGGGTTTGCCGTGGTGGCAAGTGAAGTCCGTACCCTGGCAAGCCGCAGTGCAAATGCCGCAAAAGAGATTGAAAGCCTGATCAACGAATCGGTTTCTCTGATCGACCAGGGCTCCGGTGAAGTTGTCGCCGCCGGTCACACCATGAATGAAATCGTCGATGCGGTTAAGCGCGTGACCGATATCATGCTGGAGATCGCCGCCGCGTCTGATGAGCAGAGCCGCGGTATCGTGCAGGTCAGCCAGGCGATTTCCGAGATGGATAAGGTCACCCAGCAGAACGCCTCGCTGGTGGAAGAAGCCTCCGCCGCGGCGGCGTCTCTGGAAGAACAGGGCGCGCGGCTGACCGAGGCGGTCGGCGCATTTCGTCTGAGCGGGGCAAAGCCGGGCCGCGCGGTAATGTCTGCGCCAGTGGCGAAGAGCGCACCGTTGCGTCCAGCGGCAACGGTGTCCGGGGATAACTGGGAGACGTTCTGAGTAGCGTGTTGTGTCGGGTGGCGGCTTCGCCTTACCCGACCTACTTGTATTTGTAGGCCCGCGTAAGCGTAGCGCCACCGGGCAAAAAAAAAGGGACCGAAAGGTCCCTTTTTTTCATCCGTTACTTCTTATCGGGTAACGCATAGGCGATAACGTAATCACCGCGATCCGGCGACTGGCGAGCGCCGCCGGCGTTAATGATGATGTACTGTTTACCGGTTTTCGGCGACACGTAGGTCATCGGGCCGGACTGGCTACCGACCGGCAGGCGGTCTTTCCAGATCTCTTTCCCGGTGGCGGTATCAAACGCGCGCAGGTAGAAATCCTGCGTGCCGGCGAAGAACAGCAGACCGGACTGGGTAGAAAGCGATGCCCCGAGCGTCGGCATCCCGATTGGGATTGGCATGTGCATGCGAATACCGAGCGGGCCGGTATCTTCCACCGTGCCGACAGGGACCTGCCACACCAGCTTGCCGGTTTTCAGGTCAACGGCCGACATAGTACCAAACGGCGGCTTCTGGCACGGAATGCCCAGCGGTGACAGGAAGCGTTCGCGCATTGCGCCGAACGGCGTGCCGTCCATCGGAACGATACCCATCTCAATGCCGCTGGCGTTTTTCGCTACGTTAGCGCGCGGCACCATGTAGTTTGCCAGCCCCAGGCGCATATCGTTGACGAACATCAGGCTGTTGTTCGGGTCAACGGAGACGCTGCCCCAGTTCATCCCGCCGAGAGAACCGGGGAACTGCAGGGAACGGTCGAGCCCCGGCGGGGTGAAGACGCCCTGATGACGCATCTCTTTAAACTGAATGCGGCACAGCAGCAGGTCGACAGGTGTCGCCCCCCACATGTCGGACTCGGTCAGCGTCTGGTTGCCAATCATCGGCATGCCAACGGAATACGGCTGGGTCGGGGAGTAGCGTTCACCTTCAACGTTACCCGCCGGAACAGGACGTTCCTCAACCTTCGCCACCGGCTTACCGGTTTCGCGGTTAAGCATGAAAATCATGCCCTGCTTGCTGGTCTGCACCAGCACAGGCGTGGTGCCGCCTTTACCGTCTGGCAGGTCGTACAGCAGCGGCTGGGATGGCAGGTCAAAGTCCCACAGGTCGTGGTGGGTGGTCTGGAAATGCCAGCGCACCTGACCGTTGGCTGCGTCAACGGCGACGATGGAAGAACTGTACTTATCGTCCAGCGCGGTACGCTCGCCCGCCCAGAAATCCGGGGTGGCGTTGCCGGTTGGCAGGTAGATCAGGTTCAGCTTAGCGTCGTAAGACATGGCAGACCAGACGTTCGGTGTGCCGCGCGTGTAGGTCTGGCCTTCCGGCGGCAGGCCTGTCAGGTTCGGATTACCTGGATCCCACGCCCACGCCAGCTTGCCGGTGTGAACGTCGTACGCGCGCACCACGCCCGGCGGTTCGCCGGTGGAGTAGTTATCCGCGACGCGACCGCCGACGACAACGACATTCCCGGCAACCAGCGGCGTGGAGGTTTGCTGATAATACCCGGGCTTGATCTCGCCCATGCCGATGCTCAGATCCACGGTGCCATGGTCGCCAAAGTCTTCACAGACCTTGCCGTTATCCGCATTAATGGCAATCAGGCGGGCATCGGTGGTCGGCAGGAACAGGCGGCGAGGGCAGGCCGCAGGCTGAGTCTCAGCCTGTGACGTTGTCACGCTTGAGCGTTCTTCAAAATAGCCCAGACCGCGGCAGCGTTGCCAGTTAGGCGCGGTGGCTTTGGAATCGTAGCGCCATTTTTCTTTACCGGAATCCACGTCCAGCGCCAGCACTTTGCTGTACGGGGTACAGACATAAAGCGTGTCGCCAACCTGCAATGGCGTGTTCTGATCTTCCGCGCCGGAGCCGTTGCTCTGCGGAATATCGCCAGTGTGTGCAACCCAGGCGACCTTCAGGTCACTGACGTTTTGTTTGTTAATCTGGTCCAGCGCGGCGAAACGGTCACCGTGCGTGGTGTTGCCCCAGTGCTCCCAGTTTTTTTGCTGCTCGCCGGGCGCGACGGGTTTAACCGGCACGGGCTCGTTCGCTGCCACGAGGGTTTGCGGCTTAAACATCCAGCCCAGGCTAACCAGCATCACAACCGCGAGCACGGCCGCGGTGCCAAAAGCGGGCGCCTTGTTCGGTGCGCTGTGGTTGGCTGCGCGCAGGAAAGGCCAGACGATGGCGCAGAGGAAGGCCAGTACGGCAAAGGTAAACAGGCGGGAGAAGAGCGGCCAGAAATCCCAGCCCGCATCGCTTACCGCCCAGAACAGCGAGGCAATAAACGCGATACCGTAAAGCACGATCCCGCTGCTGCGATTAAGAAAAATCAGGATCGCGGCAATCACCATTACCACGCCCATAATCAGGAAGTAACTACTTCCGCCCACGGAGGCGAGCTTAAAGCCCAACCCGCCGACGGCCAGACCGATGAGCATCATCAGTCCGGCAAGAAGCCACTGCAGAATACGAGGTATCCCGCGCGGCGCGCTGCCAAATGCCATGTCTTTCTCCTTTCGATCCCCCCGCCGTGTTGGGTGTGTACCAGTTGGGTAATAATTGCGGGGAGAGTAATGATTATTATGAGTGAATTCGGGTTTATAAAATGATTTGCGAACCATTTGGTGAATTCGTCGTTATGATAAAACTGTTAAATTGTTTTACGCAATTGTTAATGAATAATTTCGCATTAATTGATTAGCGCGCAGGGCAATGCCCTCGCCCCGTTGGGGAGAGGGTTAGGGTGAGGGGAGAAAGGTGTCAGACAGGCATTGATTTACGAATGGCACTCAGCAACGTTTGCGCGCCAATAGAAAGCGGGGTATCTACCCGGGTCAAAATGCCGATAGGTTCACCGGCACCGGGGGCGGTCACCGGCAGGGCGGTCAGCGTTCCCTGACGCAAATCGTCTTTCACCGCCCCGGAGGGGACGAACCAGACGTAGTCATAATCCAGCGTGAGCTGGCGCGAAAGCGAGGCCGAAAGCGTTTCGATACAGCCTGAAGGCAGCGTACATCCCTGCATCTGCAGCAATGTTTCGGCGGCCTGGCGCGGGACGGTTCCTTTCGGGCAAACCACAACGGGCCACTCCATGACGCGGCTTAACGTTACGGTATCCTGCAACAGTGGGTGATCGGGGCGCACTACCAGCTTCAGGGACTCCAGGAACAGCAGTTCGTAATTGAGCCCGCCCATCAGTTCCGGGTCGGACATTCGACCGATGCCGAGATCCAACTCGCCCGATTTCAACCCCGCAAGCAGCATGGTGTTGTTCATGGTGGCAACCTGAATGGTGGTATGCCGCTGCTGCTTGTGGAACTGGCCAATAACCGGGGGAAGAATGCCCAGCGCCGCGGTAGGCAAGGCACCCACGCGCACGACCTCGCTGGCCTGCTCTGCTTTTCGGTGCAGGGACTGGCCTGCAGTATTGAGCGCATCCAGGACTTTCACGGCGTGCGTGAGGAACTGCTCGCCCACGAGGGTAAGCTGCGCCCCCAGCCGACCGCGGTCAAAAAGGCGGGCACCGGTCAGCTGTTCCAGCTCGTTGAGGGTTTTGGAGAGCGCAGGCTGGCTCAGGTTAAGAGTTTCAGCCGCACGCCCCAGCGTTCCCTGTTGAGCGACGGCCACAAATGTATGCAAATGGCGCAAGCGTATGCGCTGACTGAACAGACCATTTTTTTCCATAGGCGATGTTAAAAACAGAGCGATGCGGGTGACAAGTTAAGTTGTTTAATTTTGATAACTTGATAGCAAAATATTTTTAACATTTGATCTGTTTGAGTTACAACAAATTTTTCGGCAGGGGAAAAAAGCGAACGTCCTTGTTCATTTATTGCTCATTGCGGAGGGGGGGGAATTGCTAAGTGGTTTAGATCACGCCGTCACCGCCGTCAGAGCACCACACCTGGCCGGACGTAAATGAACATTCATCCGAGGCCAGCGTGACGTACAGCGGAGCAATCTCCACGGGCTGACCCGGACGCCCCAGCGGCGTATCGCCCCCGAACTCCTTCACTTTTTCCATCGGCTGACCGCCGCTGGATTGCAGCACCGTCCAGTAAGGGCCTGGGGCGACCGCGTTGACGCGAATGCCTTTCGGACCCAGCTGTTTGGCTAAGGCTTTGGTAAATACCGCCAGACAGGCTTTTGTCTGGGCATAATCCAGCAGCACGGGGCTGGGCTTCACCGCCTGAACGGAGGAAGTATTAATGATAACGGAAGATGCTTTCAGATGGCGCAGCGCCGCCTTGGTGATCCAGAAAGGCGCATAGACGTTGGTTTTGAACGTCGCGTCAAAATCTTCCGTGGTCAGCTCTTCTAACGATTCACGGAACTGCTGACGGCCGGCGTTATTCACCAGAATATCCAGCCCGCCGAGTCTGGAGACGGCTTCATCGACCAGGTTCTCGCAGAAGGTTTCGTCCCGCACATCGCCGGGAAGCGCGACGGCCGTGCGGCCTTCCGCTTTGATCAGGTCGATGACTTCAACCGCGTCTTTCTCTTCTTCCGGCAGGTAGTTGATGGCCACGTCAGCGCCTTCACGGGCATAGGCGATAGCCACCGCGCGACCAATACCGGAGTCACCCCCGGTAATCAGCGCTTTTTTGCCGGCAAGGCGGCCATGTCCTTTATAGCTTTGTTCCCCGTGGTCGGGTACAGGTTGCATTTCGGATGCCAGTCCCGGCGGCGTTTGCGGCTGTTCCGGGAACGGGGGCTGCGGGTAAGCGTTCGTACGTTGTGTAGTATCACTCATAGCTGACTCCTTAAGCCAAGGGGTGAGATTTGATGGATAGTTGCAGCGTTAACGCTTCGCTGAATTATTTCTGCAAACGATCGACACGGACGACGGCAGGGGATGATTTTTTATCAAGCGAACCGTTGATGCTGATCATCTGATCGGGTTTTACCGTTCTGCCGTCGAAGACTGCCTGGGGAATAATAACGTCGATTTTTCCGGTTTTATCCTGAAATACAAATTTATCGCCGCTACCGTCAATAAGATTACCGCGCAGGGAAATTGTCGCACCATCGTGCAGTTGTTTTGCCTGAACGATGGTCATAATACGCGCGTCGTCGGTTCCGCGATATCCGCTATCAAGAGCGTGCGGGGGCGGCGGTGCTTCACCTTTTTGTAACCCGCCGTTATTATCTGCCCATGCGGCCGGAACCAGAAATATCAAAAAAGCGGAAATAAGCGATAATTTCATCTGATATCCTTCATTTTGGGTGTCTTGACTTATTAAGTATTGTTGCTATTCCTTTATGTGGCAAATGTGATAAGTCCTAAAAACATTCGCGTTAGAAATCAAAATTATCGGATAATAAGCGAAACGGTGACGATGGCCATGAAGCGTGAAAATGAAAACTTACCCGGGATAGATGAAAGTTATCGCTTGCTGACGTTTGAATACGCGTTTCGTCAGGTGGGTTTTATTGCTCTGCTAGGTATTATCATCGCGGCCATTGCCGGTCTGTTTTCAAGCGGAATGGTCAGCGACACGGTAAAAACGAATTCCGCTAAATCACTGTCCATAAACTATGAACGCTTTGGACGGCGGGAGACAGAGACGCGAATGCAGCTCGCGTTTCCGGTGCGAGCAGAGGGGAAGTATACCCTCAGCATGACCAGCGAGAGCAGCGACGCATATGAGCCCGGCAGCGTCTGGCCACAGCCGGACACCATGTTCAGCCGCGGGAAAACCCTCTATTTTGTCTATAACAACCTTAAAAAGTCAGACAATTTCTCTGTGTTGCTCTTCACGACACCGTCCAGAGCCGGTAAGTGGGACACGGTCATCCGCGTAAACAACGAGCCGGAAATTACCCTCTGGCAATTTATTTACCCGTAGGAGGCTGATATGGATATGGTCTTTCGCGCGCTGGCAATTTATCTGTTTCTCATGGTGGTATTTAAAGTGGCCGGACGACGCGCGCTGCTGCAAATGACCAGTTTTGATCTCATCCTGCTGTTGATTATTAGTGAAGCCACACAGCAGGCGCTTCTTGGACAAGACTTCTCCGTCACCGGTGCGATGATTACGATTACCACCCTGGTGGTAGTGGATATTATATTTGGGTTAATGAAGAAATACTTTTCCCCGGTGGAAAATATTCTGGATGGCACCCCCGTGATTCTGGTTGAGAACGGCGTGCCTTTAGCAGATAAACTTAAGAAAGTCGACGTGTCTTGCGATGATATTCTGGTGTCGGCGCGTCAGAATAATGGCATTACGGAAATGAGTAAAATTAAATATGCCATACTTGAGCGCAATGGACATATTTCAATCATACCTTTCGAGAAATAAGAGGCGGCAAGATGAGCAATCTTTTTCACGACAGTAATACCGTGGGTGAACTGACGAAAAAGCTGGCAAGCAAATTAACCGATCGCGGGCTTCGCTTAACCACGGCGGAATCCTGTACGGGAGGAAAGCTCTCGGTGGCGCTTTGTGCGGAAGAGAACACCGCCGATTTTTATGATGTCGGTCTGGTCGTGTTCAGCGATGCCGCGAAAGAGCGGATCCTCGGCGTTCGTTCAGAGACGCTCGCGCGGTATACCGCCGTCAGTGAACAAACCGTCACCGAGATGGCCGCCAGTATCCGCGACATTGCCGAGGCTGATATCAGCATCGCCATCAGCGGCTATGCCGGGCCAGAAGGGGGCGACGATGGCACGGCGGCGGGGACGGTCTGCTTTGCCTGGAATATACGCGGCCAGACGAAAACCCGCACCGTACTGTTCTCCGGCGACTGTCAGGACGTGGTGGAAAAAGCGGTGCATTTTTCGCTGTCTGAACTGGTGACAACATTGTCGGACTGGAATAACGGCTAAACGCACGCGGAGGTTGTATGGCTGTCATAGTGATTACAGGCGGAACGGCGGGCGTGGGAAAAGCCACGGCGCTGCGCTTTGCAAAGGCAGGTTACGATGTGGGGCTCATCGCGCGGGATGAAGCAAGCCTGCACTCCACTCAGGAGGAGCTACGGCGGTTTGGCGTCAATGCCCACGCCGTACAGGCGGATGTCGCCGACAGCCAGGCGGTGGTGGATGCCGCTAACGAAATTGAGTATCGCCTCGGTGCGATTGATGTCTGGGTAAACAATGCCATGGGGGCCGTCCTGGCACCGTTTCGTACCCTCACGCCGGACGAGTTTCGGCGCGTGACTGACGTGACATACCTCGGCTACGTGAACGGTACCCGCGCTGCCCTGGAGCTCATGGTTCCGCGCGACAGGGGCGTGATTATCCAGGTAGGTTCGGCGCTGGCCTACCGTTCTATTCCGCTGCAGTCAGCCTACTGCGGCGCCAAAGCGGCGATCCGCGGGTTTACCGATGCGGTGCGTACCGAGCTGATGCATGAGAACAGCCGGGTTCAGCTTTCGATGGTCCAGATGCCGGGGCTCAATACCCCGCAGTTTGAATGGGCAAGGAATAAGTTCGCCTGGGCGATGCGCCCGGTGCCGCCGGTGTTTGAGCCTGAGGTCGCCGCCAGCGCCATCTTCAGGGTGGCGCAAAAACCGGTACGGGAGCTGTGGGTAGGCGGCAGCACCATCCAGTCGATTGTCGGTCAGTTTCTTTTTCCCGGTTTTCTTGACCGGCTGATGGTGAAAAAAGCCTGGGAGGGCCAGATGACCGACGATCTGAACGCGCCGGATCGCCAGGACTACCTCGATCGGCCGGTTAACGACCTGCACAAAATCCATGGCCGTTTTACTGACGAGGCAAAAAACCGCGCGCCGTCCGTTACCTCCGGTATGCCGGGTAAAGTGGCATTAGGGGCCCTCGCGGTGGCGGGGATTATGGTGACCCGCTTGCTAACGCGCCGGAAAACATAATTATCGCAGCGCGCTACGGCGTGTCCAGAACCAGCGATAGCCGTAGCCGCCAAGACTGAGCTGAACGGTTTTGCCGCAGATCAGCGCATCGTCGTAGCGTTTGTCCGCGAGACAGGCGGTCCAGGTGGCATTGCGGATCCCTCTGGCGCTGAACGTCACAGGCTGGTCGCTAAAGTTAACGAAGGTCAGGATGCTGCGCTCGTCGGTTTCGTAGTAGATCCCCAGCACCGCGTCATGATCGATGGTGATGAGATGAAAGGGCGCAACGGCAATTTCGGGAAACTCCGAGCGGGTATTGGCAATATCAATAATTCGGTGCAGGAGCGAGTTGCGGTGGAGCAGCGAATCGGCGACGTTAATTTTCTGATAGCGATAAGGGCCGTGGTCGATAATCGGGGCAATAAATTTATCCGGATCGGCTGCGGAAAATCCTCCCCCCAGTGACCCTGCCCACTGCATCGGGGTGCGGACGGCGTAGCGTTCCTCCAGATCCAGATCGTCACCCATGCCTATCTCATCGCCGTAGCGCATCACCGGGACACCCGGCAGGGAAAACAGCACCGCGTGACAGAACGCCAGCCGTTTTTGATCGCCATTCAGCATCGGCGCCAGGCGGCGGCGGATCCCGCGCTGATAGACGTTCATCTCTTCATCAGGCGCGAACGTGTCGAGGACAAACTGCTTATCTTTCTGGCTAATGCCTTCCAGATCCAGCTCGTCATGATTGCGCAGCCAGTTGGCAAAGCAGCAGGAATCAGGCGGGGCGATCATCTTCTTCACCGCATTGCGCAGCGAGCGGGCGCTTTTCCTCGCCAGGCTGACGTAGAAATACTTGTTGAGCCAGAAATTCAGCACCAGATTCAGGCGGTCATTATTGCCGAAGTAGTCCTGATAGGCTTCCACCTCGACATCAACTTCACCCAGCAGGATCGCGTTCGGATTATGCTGCTCAATAAGACGACGCATATGTTCGAGGATCCACAGCCCCTTTTTTTCATCCCCGTTTCCTGCCTGCGTGGTGAGGTGGGATGCGGCATCCAGGCGAAAACCCGACACGCCCAGCTTGAGCCAGAAGAGGATGATGTTCTCAATCTCTTTCCGCACCGCAGGAGAGGTGAGGTTCAGATCCGGCTCGTGGCGATAGAACATGTGCCGATAGTATTGTCCCGCCTCGTCGTCCCAGGTCCAGATGCTCTCTTCCACGCCAGGGAACATGGGGGGGGTATCGTCCTCGTCGTTATCCGACCACAGGTAGTAATCACGATAGGGTGACGCCGGGTTGCGGCGGGCCTGCTGGAACCAGGGATGCGCATCCGACGTGTGCTGGATCAGCAGCTCGATAATGACCTGCATGCCCAGCTCCCGGGCCTGTTCGATAAAGGCGATGATATCGGCCAGTTTTCCGAAGCGAGGATCTACCTGGAGATGGTCGCTGACGTCGTAGCCCTCATCGAGAAAGGGGGTGAGGTAAAACGGGGTGATCCAGATTACCGTCGCCCCCATGCGGCGAATATAACGCAGCTTGGCAGTAATCCCGGCGATGTCCCCGCAGCCATCGCCGTTCAAATCATAAAATAGCGCAGTATCAATCTGATAAATAATGGCTCGTGTATGCCAGTCAGTCATAGCGTCCCTCAGTGATAACCTTCAGTGTCAGAAACTTTGCCCCGAAAGACGTAGTAGCTCCAGGCGGTGTACACCAGAATCACCGGAATAATCAGTAATGTCCCTACCAGCATAAACAGCTGGCTGGCAGGCGGCGCCGCTGCTTCCCACAGGGTGATACGCGGCGGAATAATGTTCGGCCACAGGCTGATACCGAGCCCGCTAAACCCGAGGAAGATTAGCCCCAGCGTCAGCAGGAAGGGGCGCGCGTGGCTGTTAGGGTTGCGCGTCAGGCGCCAGATCAGCACGCTGAAGAGCGCTACCAGCAGAGGAACCGGCAGGAACCAGAAGAAGTTGGGCAAGGTGAACCAGCGGTCGGCCACGTACTGCCAGCCGAGCGGCGTCCAGATGCTCACCACCGCGATAACGACAACCAGCGCCAGCAGCACGTGGCGGGTGAGTTCGCGCATGCGGGCCTGCAGCGCGCCTTCGCTTTTCATGATGAGCCACGTGGTGCCCAGCAGCGTGTAGGCGACGATCAGCCCGATACCGCAGAAGAGGTTAAAGGGGGTGAGCCAGTCAAGCGCAGAGCCGACAAACCGCCGCCCCTCCACGTCGAAGCCGTTAATCACGGCGCCCACCACGATCCCCTGGCTGAAGGTGGCGAGCAGGGAGCCGCCTGCAAAGGAGTAGTCCCAGAATTTGCGGTGTGAGGGCGTGGCTTTAAAGCGGAATTCAAAGGCGACGCCGCGAAAGATGAGGCCGATCAGCATCGCGGTGAGGGGGATGGTCAGCGCATCAATAATTACCGCATAGGCCAGCGGAAACGCGCCGAACAGGCCCGCGCCGCCGAGCACCAGCCAGGTTTCGTTTCCGTCCCAGACCGGCGCCACGCTGTTGACCATCACGTCACGCTCTCTTGCATCGCCCACGAAGTTAAACAGCAGGCCGATCCCCAAATCAAAGCCATCCATGATGATGTACATCAGCGTGGCAAACACGATGATGGCAAACCAGATAACTGAGATATCGACGCCCATCAGATTTTCTCCTCTTCCGGAACAGACTCAGCGGCAGACAGCGGACGCGCGGGCGTGCCCGAGGTATTTGACGTCAGCGTATCAACAGGCTGAGGGCCTTTCTTAATCAGTCGGATGAGGTAAACATAGCCCACGCCGAATACCGACGAGTAGACGACGAAGAACGCCAGCAGGCTGATGCTCATCTGCAGAGTGCTGTGCAGGGAAACCGCGTCGACCGTGCGCAGATAGCCATAGACGACCCACGGCTGACGGCCCACTTCGGTAGTCACCCAGCCCGCCAGCAGCGCCAGCAGACCAGCAGGCCCCATACAGAGGGCAAACCAGTGGAACGGGCGCGAGTGGAAAAGCCGATGGCGATAGCGCAGCCAGACGCTGATCAACCCCAGGGTAATCATCAGCAGGCCCATCCCGACCATAACGCGGAACGACCAGAAAACGATGGTCGAGTTTGGACGATCCTCTTTCGGGAAGTCCTTCAGCGCCGGGACCTGCTTATCCAGGCTGTGCGTCAGGATAAGGCTGCCGAGCGCGGGGATCTCGAGGCCGTATTTGGTGCGTTCCTCTTCCATATCCGGCAGACCAAACAGCAGCAGCGGGGTGGCCTCGCCGGGCGGATTTTCCCAGTGCCCCTAGATGGCGGCGATTTTTGCCGGCTGATGCTCAAGCGTGTTCAGGCCGTGCATATCGCCCACAACGGCCTGGATGGGGGCGACCAGCAGCGCCATCCACATCGCCATGGAGAACATGGTCCGAATGGCGGGGGTATCGTTACCGCGCAGCAGGTGCCACGCGCCTGATGCGCCAACAAACAGCGCGCTGCTCAGGAAGGCGGCGATAGCCATATGGATCAGACGGTACGGGAAAGAGGGGTTGAAAACGATTGCCAGCCAGTCTTCAGGGATAACCTGACCGTTCTGAATGGTGAAACCCTGCGGCGTGTGCATCCAGCTGTTGGAGGCGAGGATCCAGAAGGTCGACATCAGCGTGCCGAGCGCCACCATGCAGGTCGAGAAGAAATGCAGGCCCGGACCAACCTTATTCCAGCCGAACATCATCACGCCGAGGAAGCCCGCTTCCAGGAAGAAGGCGGTTAACACTTCATAGGTCAGGAGTGGACCGGTAATACTGCCCGCGAACTGGGAGAATCCGCTCCAGTTGGTGCCGAACTGGTATGCCATCACCAGCCCGGACACGACGCCCATACCGAAGTTAACGGCAAATATCTTTAGCCAGAAGTGGTACAGGGAGCGCCAGACGTCATTTTTGGTGCGTAGCCACATGCCTTCCAGCACCACCAGATAGCTGGCGAGCCCGATGGTGATCGCGGGGAAAAGAATATGGAACGAGACGGTAAAAGCGAACTGAATTCTGGCCAGATGAAATGCATCGAGTTCGAACATGGTCCGTACCTCTGAAACGATGGGGCACGAGAATTGCCAGGCAGCTTATGGCTGCCCGGCAAAACCGATTACGGTTTTTTCTTACCGGCGCCCAGCTCGGCACCGGTCAGCGGGTCGGCGTGTGGATCGGACTTCGTGCGGGCAGACATCGCCTTGACCAGGGTTGCCTGTTCGGTCGTCAGCGTCACGCTTGCGCTACCGTCTCCGCCATCAACGGCAGGCTGGGGGGACTCAACGTAATCGAAATGTTTATCGCTGTTCCAGCTTCCGCGAACCTCTCCACCTTCAGACATATTGTAGTACTTGTTGGTGAATTCCTCGATTGGCGGCAGTTTTCCCGGTGGGAAGTTATTGCGAATGGACTGGAGCGCCTTCTCAAAGGAGAGCTGGTGCGCCGCCTCGCGCGTCATCAGAAACGCCAGCGCATCCTTCACGCCGGGATCGTCGGTCACGTTGATCAGCCGTTCATAGATGATCTTCGCCCGGGCCTCGGCGGCCACGTTAGAGCGCAAATCCGCCGTCGGCTCGCCGATGGTATCGACGTAGGCCGCCGTCCACGGCACGCCCGCAGAGTTGGTCAGCGGGGTGCCGCCACCGTAAAGCAGGGAGGTGATGTGGCTGTCGTTACCGTTTTCGGTCATAGACCGGTACAGCTCGGCCTCATTTTCCACTCCTTCCGCCAGCGCGCCTTTCGCGCCTTTATTCAGCATCCCCACCAGGGTACCGATGATTTCGAGGTGGCTTAGCTCCTCGGTCGCGATATCCATCAGCATATCTTTACGGCCCGGATCGTCATCGCTCAGGCCTTGCGTAAAGTAGCGGCAGGCGGCTGCCAGCTCGCCCTGTGGCCCGCCAAACTGTTCCAGTAAAAGATTGGCCAGGCCAGGGTTTGGTTCAGCAACGCGAACCGTGTATTGCAGCTGTTTAACGTGTCGAAACATGCGCACTCTCCTGTGGTTATTTTTTCGCTTCGACACCCGACGCGTCTGAACGCAGCAGGAACTGTTCCGTCGTTTGCGGGATATGACGAATCAACCAGTCGGCCATCTCGCGCTCTTCGGCAAGAATGGTTTCAATTGCAGGCACCGAGGCGACATCACCTGCTTTTTTGGCCGCCGCCAGCAGGGAGGTATAGCAGGCGATTTCAAACTGCTCGAACACGTAGCCGCTGATCGAACCCTTCACGATTTCGTCAGAAGGGAACATGCCGCCGATGGATTGACCCAGCGCCGCCATTTTGCTCATCGAGTCTTTTAAAACCGAACGAGAAATATCATTACGGTCGAGGATTTCCTCCAGCAATGTAATTTGCCGTTTTGTCTCATTAATATGTTGCTCGATTCTGGCGCGAACATCAGGATAATTATCGATACGGCTGGCCATGGATTCCAGCATTGATTCGGCTTGCTTTTCCATCGCATGGGCATCGCGTAGCCAGTCATGGTAGTGTTCTACGTGATTCATTATTGTATCCTCATAATGGGTTCGCTTATTTGGTCTCACTTTCAGCAGCCTGATCGGCACGCGCGGCACTGTAGCCAGATAAATGGCCGACAATATTGGCGTAAATACTGATGATAATGACCCACAGCACGCTGTTCTTCCACCATATTACGGAAGGGATGGCGAGAATGAACCATATTATGGCTGCCGTTAAATGGCACCTTTTAATTGTCCTGGGACTGATGCTCATTTTATTTAACCTGTTTTATTGCGTCATTTCTGCGCTTTTTGGTTAATATTTCCAACGGCCAGATCGGTGAGTTTAAGGTCGGTTTCTTTTTCTTCTTCCAGCGTTTCGGCAAGAAGTTTAACGGCTTTTTTATAGCCCAGCTGTTCTGCGAGTGTGGCAAGGGTACCGTAACTGGCTATTTCGTAATGCTCGACTTTTTGCGCAGCGGCAATTAACGCGGCATCACGCACTTCATTTTTTTCCGTGCTTTCGATAACTTCATTGGCTTCTTCTATTAAGCCTTCCATTGCCACGCATTTCATGCGCTTAATCTTGATACCGTCTTCCTGTTCGACGATCTGGTCGATGCGTTCGATCTGACCCTGCGTCTCTTCAAGGTGTGCGGTGAAGGCTGCGCTCAGCTTCTCACTGGACGCGGCGCGGGCAAGCTTGCTCAGCGCGCGGGTAAGCTGTTTTTCCGCACTGTAGGTATCCGACAGAAGATGAATAAAGACATCCTCAACGCTTTTCATATTCATAATAATTACGCTCCGGTAAAATAATTAAAGGGTACTGCGAGCCTTTCAGCCCGCAGCATACTCTCTGGTTTTATTAAAAGAGTTTTAAATAAGATCAGGAGTTATCAGATTTACGGCCTCCGCCGTGACTGTTCTGTCCCCCTTTCTTACCCGCTTCAGAAGCGCGTTGCGGATCGTTTTTAAAGTTGCCGCCGCTATGCTGGCCGCCTTTACGTCCAGCTTCTGATGCTTTATCACGGTCTTCAGCGAAATTACCGGAACCACCACGATGCTCTGCCATATTAAACCTCATAGTCATATATTGGTTATGTCAGTACGATACGAAAAATATTCCGTATCACTCGTCGTTCGAGTAATAACTCTAGTCGCTGTTCGTCATTCGTCAAATGCGTTTGGCTATTTGCGGTTGCGTTATTTTTAAATATTCAAGCGCTCGCGCTTCGCTTATCGATAAAATAAGGAGGAGCAGGAAGGACTTGTAAACACAAGATCGGATTAGTCCTAAGTTTTTGCTAAAAAACTGAATGCAGAGGATAAAAACAACGGGGTGCTGCATCTGATTAATTTTCAACCGATAAGGTGTGAATAAATATACTCCTTTATGGCTAGAAAGCGGAACCCTAAATAATTATTAAAATCCAGGAGAATAGAACGAGGCGAAAGGGCGGTTTCGTTGTGGCCGTTCAGGGGCCATAGCACACGGTTTGACCACTGTCGCCTTAAGATCACAATTCAGAAATTCTTCCCCCCGGAACGAACGGGTTTCTCTACACTCCAGGTAATATTCACTGGAGGCATGACATCATGGCGAACACCATCACGGCTGATGACATTCGGGAACACTTTTCGCAGGCTATGTCGGCGATGTACCAGCA
>Ga0308157_10002783_pt1 | contig 27305 bp, 28 predicted proteins | sample PhyBR1_FD_201035 | JGI IMG/M metagenome (GOLD analysis project Ga0308157, IMG submission 201035) | Phyllosphere microbial communities from UC Gill Tract Community Farm, Albany, California, United States - DLSLB.R1 | ecosystem: Host-associated > Plants > Phyllosphere > Unclassified | place: USA...
GACTCCGCGTGTCTACTCGCCGGAGTTGAAAGAGGAGTTCTTGCGGCTCGTTCGCGAGCGGCAGATCATCTCGACCGTCGCACGCGAGTTGGGCATTCATCGACCGACCGCGTACGCGTGGGCGCGGAAAGCGGGGATATCCACGAGCGAGGCCCGCCGCGTTAACCCCAGGCGCGAGGAGTTCCTGCGCCTTCGGGCGGCAGGGCTCACCCGCGCGGAAGCCAGGGCGCGAGTTGGCGCGGACGCCCGTTCGGCAGCCGACTGGGATAAGGGCATCAGAATCATCAAGCGGGGCCGGGTCTATCCGGATGGTCGTGTCGTGCGCTACCCAGAGCAGAACAATGGGAGCGTGCCCGAACGAAGATCCCGCGCGATCGGCGGAAGCGTCGATCTGAACATCGTGGAGAAAGTCATCGACAGCCGATACGTCAGTCTTCTCGAACGAGAACAGCTTCAAGACCTGCACCGCGCGGGGCTTTCGATCCGCCAGATCGCGGCGGAGATGGGACGATCGCCGTCAACGATCAGTCGCGAGCTGCGTCGCAACACGGTCTCTACCCGCGGCTACATGCCTCACACCGCGCACCGGCTCTCGGTCAAACGCCGCGCCAGGCCGCGACAGCCGAAGATCCTCGCCCACGAACCCCTCCAGTCCTATGTTCAGGCGAAACTGAAGATGAAGTGGTCGCCGCAACAGATCAGCCACCGACTGATCAAGGACTTCCCGGCCGCTCCGGAGATGCGCGTGAGCACCGAGACGATCTACCAGGCAATCTACGTCCACGCCCGCGGCGAACTGAAGCGATCACTCGGACAGCAGTTGCGGCGGGGGCGCGTTACCCGGAAACCACACCGGCAAGCCGACGCTCGACGCCCACGATTCGTCGACCCGATGAACGCCATCAGTAACCGCCCGTCCGTGGCCGATTCCCGCGATGTCCCTGGGCATTGGGAGGGAGATCTCATCATCGGAGCGCTCGGCGGATCCGCTATGGCGACGCTCGTCGAGCGGTCCACACGCTTCGTCATGCTGGGGCACCTCGGGCGGGATCGCACTGCGGAAGCCGTCCGCGACTCCCTCATCGCGACCGTCCAAGAGTTGCCCTCGTCGTTGCGGGGTAGCTTGACCTGAGACCAGGGCGCGGAAATGGCCGAGCACTGCGCTTTCAGCACCGCGACGAACTTCGACGTCTACTTCGCCGATGCCGGCTCGCCCTGGCAACGCGGCAGCAACGAGAACACCAACGGCCTGCTCCGGCAGTACTTCCCGAAGGGCACCGACCTCGCCATGCACAGCGCTGACGATCTTCTGGCCGTCGCTCAAGAGCTCAACGGACGCCCCCGAAAGTCGTTGGACTGGGACACCCCGGACGAGCGAATGGCTGCTTTACTGAAAGTCTCGTAATCAACGTGTTGCGACGACTGCTGGAATCCAAGTCGTTTTGTGTTCCGTGATATCGGTCAGCCAGAGCTGGTTCGGCCGGGAAGCGACGAACTGGTGACGCTCCCGGCCGTGCTCGTCGATGACGACGCAGAGGTCGTCGTGAACGGCGGGGCCGGGCTTCTTGCCGTTCTTGCTGCGCTTCTTCCCGAACACACTCCACCAGCCGTTCAACGATGCGATCCGCCACGCCGTCCGATCCGCCATCGGCTCGCCCTCGTCGCGGGCTTCGTCGGCGAGGAGCCGATACCCGAACTCCGGGTCGTCACGGTGAGCATCGAACAGTGCGTTCGCGCGATACGCCTCCTCCAACTCCCGCCTCGTCACAGGACCGCGCAGCCAGCGGTAGTAGGGCTGGCGAGCGAGCTTCAAGACCCGGCACGACACCACGACGGGGATGCCGTCCGCGGCGAGCTCGCTCACGAGCGGGTACATCATTTTCCCGGCAGATGAGCCTGGGACAGATACGCGGTCGCACGGCGCAGGACCTCGACCTCCTGCCCGAGGAGGCGATTGCGCTTCCGGAGCTCACGCAACTCCACGGACTCCTGCTTCGTCTCACCCGGCTGCTCGCCGGCCTCGACGCGGGCCTGCCGCATCCACTTATCGAGAGTGCCGACATGGACACCGAAGTCTTTCGCGATCTGCGCGAGGGTGACGTCCGGATCACGATTCTCCGCGACACGGATCACGTCGTCGCGGAACTCCTTGGGGAACGGCTTGGGCATGATGACATCCTTCCAGGCCAGCCCTCTCGGCTAGCCACGTTCGATGTCACCTGTTCCTGCACCAGACCCATGCTTCCCCGGCGCTGGCGGCCTGAACATCAAACCCCCGAAAGGTCGTCGCGCCCGCCGCGTGCCGATCATCGAACCGCTCGAGCCCGTACTGCGCAGGCTCACAACGCGACGGTCGCGCAACCTGCCACTGTTGCGCGGGCCGCGCGGTGGTGTCATCACGACCGCAGCATTGCGTGACGCAACCGGTTGGGACGAACTGGTTGCGTCTTTGGGATTGCGAGGGTCGCGCCGTCACGACCTCCGACATGCAGGCGCGACTTGGTTCGCCAACGCCGGCATTCCCATCCATGTTGTGAGCGACATCCTCGGGCATGCTTCGGTCGAGACGACGCGTGCGTACCTTCACGCTGACAACACAGCGTTGCAGAACGCTGCGGCACGGATGAACGAACACCTTCGGGTGGCCGCGATGAGTAACTAGAAACGCCTGAACCCCTTGACTATGTCGAGTCAAGGGGTTCAGCGGGTACAACCTTGGGTACAAGACCGGCACGAACACCGATCTCACGACCTCTTGAAAATACCTTCTGATCAGGTCTTTTCTCTTCGGTCGGGCTGACAGGATTTGAACCTGCGACCCCTTGACCCCCAGTCAAGTGCGCTACCAAACTGCGCCACAGCCCGTTGTTCAGTTGTGTCGCCACGCGGGCAACTCCAAGAGTCTACCTGGCCGCGGTGACCGCCGCGAATCGGGCCTGCCGCCGGGCGCGTCAGCGGCGTCGGCGCAGGATCACGACCGGAATGACGCGGCTCGTCTTGCGCTGATACCCCGCGAATCCGTCGCTCGCGGCCTCGAACAGGCGCCATGCGCGGTCGCGATCATCTCCCTCGAGCACCTCGGCGGTGACGTGCACGGTGCCGGCATCCGGATCCTCGATCGTCACGTCGGGATGCGCGAGCAGGTTGTGGAACCACGCCGGGTTCTCGTCGGCCCCGGCCTTCGACGCGGCGATCAGCCACTCGCTGTGGTCGGGCCGCAGCGCCATCACCGGCGTCACGCGCTGAGTGCCCGTCTTCGCACCGGTGTGGTGCAGCAGTACCAGGCTGCGGCCGAAGCCGCCGGTCTTCACCGTGCCGCCGTTCGCCCGGAACTCTTCGATGATCTGGTCGTTCCATCCCATGTGCTCATCCTGCCACCCCGCGGCGGCGAGAAACAGGCGCCCCGGGGGTTTCCCGCGCAGGCCGGCGCGTCTACTCTGTCCCCTATGTCGGACATCACGATCGCGCCGGTCGACGAGGCGGCGTGGGATGACGTGCAGGCGATCTTCTCGGCCGGCGGCGACGGGCCGGGCTGCCAGTGCATGTGGCCCCTCATGCGCAGCGTCGACTTCTCGAAGGCGACGCGCGCCGAACTCGAACGCGGGTTCCGCGACGACATCCGTAATTCCCCCGCGCCCGGGCTCGTTCTGCGCGTCGACGGTGAGCCCGCGGGATGGGTCCGCGTCGGACCGCGGCCGCGCCAGGCACGACTCCGCCACACGCGCGGGCTTCCCTTGGCGAGCGCACACGATATCGACGACGCATCCGTCTGGGCGATCACCTGCTTCTCCATCGCCCGGCCGTTTCGCCGCGACGGGATCATGGCGCGCCTGCTCGACGCCGCGATCGTGCACGCGCGCCAGCACGGCGCACGGATCATCGAAGGATACCCACGGGATCCGTCGCGACCCGGCACGCGCGCGAACGACCTCTTCGTCGGAACCCTCGCGACGTTCACCCGGGCAGGCTTCCGCGTCGTCGCGCCTCTCGGCGCTTCGAAGCAGATCGTCGAACTCGCACTCTGAGACAATGTCGTGATGACCGAACCCACCTCCGTGCGCGTTGACGTGTGGCTCTGGGCCGTGCGCGTGTACAAGACGAGATCGGCCGCGACCACCGCGATCCGCGGCGGGCACGTGCGCGTCAACGGGGATCCGGTGAAGGCGTCTCACGGGGTCAAGGTCGGCGACGAGGTGCGGGCGCGCATCCGCGGGTTCGACAAGATCCTCGGCGTCGAGAAGCTGCTGCTCAAGCGCGTCGGCGCCCCCGTCGCCGCCACGGCCTACGAAGATCGCACGCCGCCCCCGCCGCCGCGCGAGTTCGTCGCCCCGATCGTGCACCGCGAGCGCGGGCTCGGCCGACCCACGAAGCGCGAGCGTCGCGAGATCGACCGGCTCACCGGGCGAGAGTCGCGCGACCGGCGCTGACCTACGGCTTTCCGAAGAAGCCGGTCGCCCCCATGCCGATCCAGCTCGCGCCTTCGAGCACGGGCGCCATGGCATCGGCCGTCGGCAGGCGGTCGCGCAGCCATGTCGCCCCACGCACCTCCGCGCCGAGCTGCTCGAGCCTCCCTCGCAGCTCGCGATCGCTCGTCACCGCGAACACGCGCGAGCCCTCGGCGATCAGCTGCTCGGCGCGCAACGCGATCTCGTCGTCGCCGGATCCCTCTGCCCGGAACACCGGCAGCGGCCCCGCCTCGACATCGCGTGCCCGACCCTCCACGACGACCGCGAACACCGGCTGCCACACGTCGAGCCCGAGCCCGAGATCGCCCGCCGGCACGTCGGAGAGCGCCGCGAGCCGCGCGAGCAGCCGCTCGGTCGCCCCCGGACGGTCCTTCCACCAGCCGTCCGGCGTGGATCCCACCACGTTCGCCGCGTCGACGAGCACGACCGGACGCACCTCGAGCGCCTCGCGCACCGTCGGCCACGTGGCGGCGAAGCCGGGGTGCAGCGGGTAGGTCTCCACCTCGTCGACGGGCACCCAGCGCAGCTCGAGCGACTCGGGGTCGCTGATGACCGGCTCGAACGGATCCACCACGTCGGCGATCACCGTGGTGTACCGCCACACGCCTACGTCGAACACGTGCTCGGCGCGGGGCGAGATCGCGCCGTTCGGCACGCCCGCCTCTTCCTGCGCCTCGCGGATCGCGCCCTCCATCGGCGTCTCGCCCGCGTCGTACAGCGCGCCGCCCGGCAGCGCCCACGTGCCGCCGAAGTGGCTCCACTCGACGCGGTGCTGCAGCAGCACGCCGCGCCCGGGGTCGTACGCCAGCAGGCCCGCCGCCCCGTACACGCCCCAGTACTTCGCGCCGTTCGCACCCGTGACCCAGCCGTCACCGGGGTGGTGAGGGCGCGCGGGAAACGGGCTCGTCATGGCCCCACTCTACGAGAGACTCGGCGGCCGCGGTGGGGCTCGCGAAATTCGGCGTCATGCAGAAACGGGAGGCCCGCAGGCCTCCCGTTCTCACGACTCAGCGCTTGCGCCGCTCGCGCACGCGCATGTTCACGACGATCGGCGTGCCCTCGAACTCGAACAGTTCGCGCAGGCGCCGCTGGATGAACCGGCGATAGCCCGGATCCAGGAAGCCCGTCGTGAACAGCACGAACGTCGGCGGGCGCGTCGACGCCTGCGTGCCGAACAGGATCCGCGGCTGCTTGCCGCCCCGCAGCGGGTGCGGGTGCGCAGCCACGAGCTCGGTGAGGAACGCGTTGAACTTGCCGGTCGGAATGCGGCGATCCCAGTTCTCGAGCGCCAGCTCGAGCGCCGGCACGAGCTTGTCGAAGTGACGCCCCGTCTCGGCCGAGATGTTCACGCGCGGCGCCCACGCGACGTGCGCCAGATCCTTCTCGATCTCGCGCTCGAGGTAGTAGCGGCGCTCCTTGTGCTCCATCTCGGGGGTGTTCAGCAGATCCCACTTGTTGAACGCCAGCACCAGCGCGCGGCCCGATTCGAGCACCAGGTCGATGATGCGCACGTCCTGCTCGCTGATCGGCTCGGTCACGTCGAGCACGACCACCGCGACCTCGGCCTTCTCGAGCGCGGTCGAGGTGCGCAGGCTCGCGTAGAAGTCGGCGCCCTGATGCATGTGCACGCGGCGGCGGATGCCCGCCGTATCGACGAGCGTCCACAGCTTGCCGCCGAGCTCTACGATCTCGTCGACCGGGTCGCGCGTCGTGCCCGCGAAGTCGTCGACGACGACGCGCTCTTCGCCCGCAGCCTTGTTCAGCAGCGACGACTTGCCGACGTTCGGGCGCCCGAGGATCGCCACGCGGCGCGGACCGCCGATCTCGTGCTTCGCCACGGCCGAGATCTTCGGCGTCTTCGCCATCACGGCATCGAGCATGTCGGCGACGCCGCGGCCGTGGATCGCCGAGACTGGGTGCGGCTCGCCGAGACCGAGGTTCCACAGCGCGGCCGCCTCGACCTCGTGCGACGCATCGTCGATCTTGTTCGCGATCAGGAACACGGGCTTGTCGGTCTTGCGCAGCAGGCGCACGACGTGCTCGTCGGTCGACGTCGCCCCCACCTTCGCATCGACGACGAAGAGGATCACGTCGGCCAGGTCGATCGCGATCTCGCTCTGCTGCGCCACCGACTTGTCGATGCCGCGCGCGTCGGGCTCCCACCCGCCCGTGTCGACGAGCGAGAACCGGCGGTCGAGCCACTCGGCCTTGTACGTCACGCGGTCGCGCGTCACGCCCGGGGTGTCCTCCACGACGGCCTCGCGGCGGCCCAGGATGCGGTTCACGAGCTGCGACTTGCCGACGTTCGGCCGCCCCACGATCGCGACCACGGGCAGCGCCGGCAGGTACTCGTTGCCGAAGTCGTCGACGTGGATGCCCTCGAGCAGCTCCGCGTCTTCCTCGTCGAGGTCGTAGTCGGCGAGCGTCTGACGCAGCGTCTCGGCGCGCGCCTCGATCAGCTCGTCGTCGAGCTCCCCCAGGCGCTCGGCGAGGTTGTCATCGTCAGCGACGAAATCATCGTCGTAGTCAGCGGCCATCGCGGCCTCCTTCTCGTCGTTCGGCGATCACCGTGAGAACGGCGTCGACGGACTGGTCGAAATCCAAGTGCGTCGTGTCGACCGCGACCACACCGTCGGCGGCGTTCATGAAGTCGACCACGGTGCTGTCCGACGCGTCGCGCCGGCGCATCGCCTCGGCGACCTTCGCCACGTCGGCGGATCCCATCTCGGCGCTGCGGCGCGCAGCGCGCACGTCGGGGTGCGCGGTCAGCAGGATGCGCGCGGGCGCGTCGGGCGCCACGACCGTCGTGATGTCGCGCCCCTCCACCACCACGCCGGGCTGCGGGGCCTCGGCGACCGTGCGGCGGAACAGCTCGTTGATCTTCTCGCGCACGCTCAGGGTCTTCGCGACGCCGGCCACGGCCGCCGTCGTCTCGGGGGTGCGGATCGCGTCGGTCACGTCGGTGTCGCCGACGAAGATCGAGCGATCGTCCGGGTCGAGCGAGATCGCGGGCTCGAACGCGCCGAACGCCGCCTCGACGGCGGAGGGCTCGTCGGTCGAGTCGCCGCGGTTCACGACGTGCCACGCGAGGGCGCGGTAGACGGATCCGGTATCGAGATAGCCGAAGCCGAGCCGCCTTGCGACCTGTTTGGACACGCTCGACTTGCCGGATCCGGCCGGCCCGTCGATCGCGACGAAGAAGGTGTCAGTCACTGGTCCCCGCAATCCGCCAGCCGCGCGACGTGAGGCCATCGACGGCGGGCTGCAACGTCGCCGGGTCGACCGAGATCTCGGCCAGGCCCAGCGGCGCCCCCGGCGAATGCTCCAGCCGGAGGTCTTCCACGTTCACGCCGAGTTCGCCGAGGTCGCCGAATAGGCGCCCCAGCTGGCCCGAGACGTCATCGATCATCACGACGAACGTCTCGAAGCGGCGTCGCTGGCCGTGCTTGCCCGGCAGGCGCTCGACGCCCACGTTGCCCGCGCGGATCGCATCGGCCGCGGTGCGGCGGGATCCCTGGCGATCCGGATCGCGCAGCGCGTCGGCGATGAGCGCGAGATCGGCCGCCAGCAGATCGAGCTGCTGCGTGACCGGCTCGGCATTCGCGGCGAGGATCTGCACCCACAGCTCCGGCGCGGAGTGCGCGATGCGCGTGGTGTCGCGCACGCCCTGCCCCGCGAGCGCGAGAGCGTGCTCGGGTGCGTCAACGAAGCGCGCGGCGAGCAGCGACGCGACGACCTGCGGCACGTGCGACACGAGCGCGACCGAGCGGTCGTGCTCCTCGGGCGTCATCTCCATCGGCACGGCCTCGAGGTCGAGCGCGAGGTCTTCGACGAGTGCGAGCGCCTGCGTCGGCGTCTCGCCGTCGCGGCAGATCACCCAGGGCCGGCCGGCGAACAGGTCGGCGCGCGCCGAGATCGCTCCCCCGCGCTCTCGCCCCGCCATGGGGTGCGAGCCGACGTAGTTCGTGAGGTCGATGCCGCGGCCGCGCAGGGCGCGCAGCGGCTCGAGCTTCACCGATGCGACATCGGTGACGACCGCGTTCGGAAACCTCTTCAGCTCGGCCTCGACCATGTCGGCGACGACATCCGGCGGGGTGCAGACGACCACGAGCGCGGGGTCGTCGCCCTCAGCCGCCGCGCGTCCGGCGCCGTAGTCGACGGCGAGCCGCAGCTGCGCGGGCGAGGTGTCGGCGAGCGACACGTCGACGCCGTTCTGCCGCAGCGCATGCCCGATGCTGGATCCCAACAGGCCCGCGCCGACGATCCGCACCGGAACCGTCACACGCGCGCGCCTCCCGGGTACGAGGGTCTCGTCGCTCACGGGGTCTCCTTCGCCTCGCGCGCCAGTGTCAGCAGCGCGCCGCGCTCCACCTTATCGAGTTCGCGGGTGCGACCGATGCCGAGCGTGCCGAGATGAAGCGGCCCGAACTGCCGGCGCACGAGCTCGATCACGGGGTGACCCACTTCGGCCATCATGCGGCGCACGATGCGGTTGCGGCCCGAGTGCAGCGTGAGCTCCACGAGGCTGGATCCGCGCGACGAGTCGAGCACGCGCGCTTTGTCGGCGGTGATCGGTCCGTCGTCGAGCTCGATGCCGCGGGTCAGGCGCGCCACCGTCTGCCCCGTGACCTCGCCGCGCACCTTGGCGATGTACACCTTGGTGACGCCGAAGCGGGGGTGGGCCAGCACATTGGCGAGCTCGCCGTCGTTGGTCAGCACGAGCAGGCCCGACGTATCGGTGTCGAGGCGGCCGACGTTGTAGATGCGTTCGTTCCACTCGTCGGTGAACTCGGTGAGGTCGGGACGGCCGTTCTCATCCTTCATCGTGCTGACCACGCCGCGGGGCTTGTTCAGCACCACGTAGCGCTTCGCCGTGTCGAGCTGCACCACCTGGCCGTCGACGTCGACGATGTCGTTATCGGGATCGATGCGCGAACCGAGCTCGCTCACGACCGATCCGTTCACGCGCACGCGCCCGGCGACGATGAGGTTCTCCGACGCGCGCCGCGACGCGACTCCCGCGTTCGCGAGCGCCTTCTGCAGGCGCACGCCCTCGGCCTCCGTCACCATGTCCCACTTCCTGCTGGAATGACCGCGCCAGAGCCACTTCATGTGGGACACGGTTCGTTCTATCTTCGCGGATCGCCCCTGACTAAACGCCTTCCAGACCGGGGAAACCGCCGGATCCGTCGTCGAGCAGCGGCGAGATGTGCGGCAGTTCGTCGATCGAGTTGATACCGAGCTTCTCGAGCAGCAGCGACGTCGTACCGTAGTGCATCGCCCCGGTCTCGGGATCCGCGTGCATCTCGGTGATGAGGCCGCGCCCCAGCAGTGTGCGCACGACGCCGTCGACGTTCACCGCGCGGATCTGCGCGACCTGCGATCGCGTGACCGGCTGTTTGTACGCGATCACGGCGAGCGTCTCGAGGGCGGCCTGCGACAGGCGCACGGGCGCCTGGCTGCCGACGAACTCGGTCACGACCTGGTCGAGCTGCTCGCGCACATAGATGCGCCATCCTCCGGCCACTTCGCGCAGCTGGAATCCGCGCACCGGGCCGTCCGATTCGCCGTCGTAGTCGGCGCGCAGCTCGGCGAGTGCCTTGCGCACCTCGCGCACCGGGGATCCGGCGCCCGCGGCGAGCGCCGTGACGCTCATCGGCTCGTCGGCGACGATCAGCAGGGCTTCGAGGCGCGCCGTCAGGGCGGGGGTCTCAGGTGTCATAGTCGGCTCCCAGTGCTGCGAGGGTCTCGTCGTCCCAGGTCTCGGCCACCCACCGGATCGTGAGCTCGCCGAGCGGCTCGAGCTGTTCGAATGCGACGGCCGCGTGCCGGTACAGCTCGAGGATCGAGATGAAGCGCGCCACGATCACGCCCGGGCCGTCGGCATCGACGGCGAGCTCGCGGAAGGTCACGGATCCGCGCGTGCGCAGGGTCGACACGACGATGGCCGCCTGCTCGCGGATCGACACCTGCGGCGCGTGCAGGTGATCGAGACCGACCGTGGGGATCTCGCGGGGTGCCAGGGCGAGTGCGGCGAGCGCCGCGAAGTCATCGGGTGACAGCGTCCACGTCAGCTCGGGCGTCGCGGCGCGATGCTTCTGATCGAGCGGCACATCGCGCGTATGCCGACTGCTCTCGTGGGCGACGCGGTCGGCGAACCACACCGCGACCTCTTTGAACGCGCGGTACTGCAGCAGGCGTGCGAACAGCAGGTCGCGGGCCTCGAGCAGCGCGACCGACTCGGCGTCGACGAGCTCGCCCTGGGGCAGCAGGCCCGCGACCTTCATGTCGAGCAGCGTCGCGGCCACGACGAGGAACTCGCTCGCCTCGTCGAGGTTCTCGTCGGGTCCGAGGTCGGCGAGGTAGGCGATGAACTCATCGGTCACCGCCGAAAGCGACACCTCGGTGATGTCGAGCTCGCGCTTCGTGATGAGGTTCAGCAGCAGATCGAAGGGGCCGTCGAAGTTCGACAGCGACACGCGGAATCCGGCGTCGTCGGCCGGCTCCGTCGTCACGGCGCTACGCGACCGCCCCGCGGTGCACGAGCTCGCGGGCGAGGCGCAGGTAGGCCTGGGCGGCGTCGTGGCTCGGCGCGTACTCGATGATCGGCACGCCCGACACCGACGCGTCGGGGAATTTCACGGTGCGCCCGATCACGGTCTCGAACACCTTCTCGCCGAACGTCTCGACGATGCGTTCGAGTACCTCGCGCGAGTGCAGCGTGCGCGAGTCGTACATGGTCGCGAGCAGCCCGTCGAGCTCGAGCGACGGGTTCAGGCGATCCTGCACCTTCTCGATCGTCTCGATGAGCAGGGCCACACCGCGCAGGGCGAAGAACTCGCACTCGAGCGGGATCAGCACGCCGTGCGCCGCCGTGAGCGCGTTGACCGTCAGCAGCCCGAGCGACGGCTGGCAGTCGATGAGGATGACGTCGTATTCCTTCGTGAGCTTCGACAGCACGCGAGCGAGGATCATCTCGCGGGCGACCTCGTTGACGAGGTGCACCTCAGCGGCCGACAGGTCGATGTTCGCCGGAATCACGTCGAGGCCCTCGACGTTCGAGGAGATGATCGCTTCGTGCGCATCGCGCTTCGTGTCGAGCATGAGGTCGTAGATCGTCGTGACGTCATGCGTGGCGATGCCGAGGCCCGCCGACAGCGCGCCCTGCGGGTCGAAATCGACGGCGAGCACCTTGCGCCCGTATTCGGCCAGCGAGGCCGCGAGGTTGATGCTCGTGGTCGTCTTGCCGACCCCGCCCTTCTGGTTGCACAGCGCGATGATGCGCGCGGGCCCATGGCGGTCGAGCTTCTCGGGCGTCGGGAACCCGTTGTAGGGCCGTCCGGTCGGACCGACAACCACGTCCGATTTCTTCTGGGTGTTCGCCACCGATGCTCCTCCTGACACGCTCAGTCGAGTGTATCCGCATCGTTACCTCGCGGTCCGCCAGGAACCGCCGTCGAAAGCGGATCCGATTCGTCAGCCGGCCGAGCGCAGCGCGCTGATCGGTTCGATGCGGGATGCGCGGCGGGCCGGGTACCAGCCCGACACCCATCCGACGAGCGCGCCGACCACGACGCCCGCGACGGCGACGAGCGGATCGATGACCGCTGTCCACTGCTGCACCGCCGAGACGCCGACGACGGCGAGCACGCCGAGCGCGGCGCCGATGAGGCCCCCCAGCACGCCGATCACGATCGATTCGACCGTGAACTGAGCGGCGATCTGGCGCCGCGTGGCACCGAGCGCTCGGCGGAGGCCGATCTCGCCCGTGCGCTCGCTCACCGACAGCAGGGTGACGTTCGCGATCCCGAGCCCGCCCGCGAGCAGCGACACGGCGCCGACGATCACGAACAATAGGTTCACGTCGCCCTCCACGGCGGCCCCGAGCTCCGACCGGGCCTGCGGCGCGCGCACCTGGAGCGAGTCGGGCTCATCGCTCGCGAGCGCGAGAGGCGCCTGCTCCGCGATCTGCGGCCCCGCCCCGATCGCGATGCGCGCGATCGCTTCGGCGGGGCGGTCGACGGCGAAGTCGGTGCGCGCGGCACCGGCGGGAATGAGGATCCCGTCCTGCAGCTCGGCGCGCGCCTGCGTCTGCTCGAGGATGCCGATCACCGCATAGGCCTTGCCGTCGATGAAGACCGACGGCTGGTTGTCGACGCGGCTGATGCTCAGCCGGTCGGCGGCGCGCGCCCCCAGCACGGCGACGCGGTCGCCGCGGGAGTCGTGGCCCTCGTCGAACATGCGCCCGGTCTTCATCTCGCCGTCGACCGCCTCGACGAGGCCGGCCGACGCGGCGCGCACGGGCGGCACGGCCGTCGACGCGGCGGAGGGGTCGTTCAGCGGCACCGAGGTGATCTCGGCGTTCTCGTCGAGCGCGATATCGGAGATGAGCGCCGCGCGCTCGACGCCCGCGAGGCGCTCGAGCCGCTCGGGCGCGTCCCACGGGATCTTGCCGATCGCACCCGACGCTCCCTCCTGACCGATCGATGTCGTCTCGGGCGTGATCGAGACCTGCGTCGACGATGCGCGAGCGAACTGGCTCGAGATCTGCCCTGACGCGGTCTGCGCGAACCCCCACGTCGCCACGAGCGCACCGATGCCGAGCACGGTGCCGAGGATCGTCATGACGAGCCGCCCGGGCCGCGCGCCGATGTCGCTCGTGGCCTCCGAGACGAGGTCGCTCGCCGAGAAGCGGTCGCTGCGCGCGACGGGGGCGAGAAGCGCTGCCGCGCTCGCGGATCCCCTCTTCGACGAACGCCGGAACATGCTGCGCAGGCCCATCACGCGGCCTCGCTGAGACGACCGTCGGAGATGCGCAGGCTGCGCGCCGCGCGCTCCGCGACCGACTGGTCGTGGGTGATGATCGCGAGCGTGAGACCTGCGGCGTTGAGCTCTTCGAACAGGTCCATGACCTCGCCCGACGTGCGCTGGTCGAGGCTGCCGGTCGGTTCGTCGGCGAGCAGCAGACTCGGTCCGCTGACGACAGCGCGTGCGATCGCGACGCGCTGCCTCTCGCCGCCCGAGAGCGTTCCCGGGAAGAAGCCGCGGCGGTGGCCGAGCCCGACGCGCTCGAGCGCCTCGAGGGCGCGCGCCGTGCGCTCGCCCCGGGGCACGCCGCTGTACGTCATCGGCATGAGCACGTTCTCGAGCACGGAGCGCCGCTCCATGAGGTGGAACGACTGGAAGACGAACCCGATGAACTGGGCGCGCACCGCCGCGCGCTCGTCATCGGGCAGGTCGCCCGTCGATTCTCCCGCGAGGAGATACTCCCCCACCGTCGGCCGGTCGAGCAGGCCGAGGATGTTGAGCATCGTCGACTTGCCCGATCCGCTCGGCCCCACGATCGAGACGTACTCTCCGCGATCGATCCGGAGGTTCGCGGCCTTCAGCGCCTGCACCTCGGGCGGACCGGGAAAGGACCTCGTGACATCGCGCAGCTCGACGACGGGCGCCGTCACGATCCGACCACCACGAGGTCGCCCTCCTCCAGAGCGCCGTCGTCCGGGGTCACCTCGACGTATCCGTCGGCGGCGAGGCCCGTCTCGACGACGACCAGGCGGGTCTCGGCATCCTCACCGTCGCGCGGGTCGCCGTCGACGACCTCGACGCGGGATTCGCCGCCGGGGCCCGCCGTGAGCGCCGCGTACGGCACCGAGAGCACCTCGCCTTCGGTCGCCCCGACGGGAATGCTGATGCGCACGTTCTCGCCCTGGATCTCGCGCATGGTGCTGGGCTCGAGCGGGTCCGGCTCGAACATGATCTTCGTGCGCCCGCCCTCGTCGCTCTTCGCGATCTTCGTGATTGTGGCGGGGTGCTCGGTGCCGTCGGGAAGCGCGAAGGACGCGGTCATGCCCTCCTCGAGCAGCCCGGCATCCGTCGACGACGCGGCGCCCGACAGCTGCACGCTCGCACCGGAGACCGTCATCGCCGCTCCCTCGAGCGCATCACCGCGGGAGACCGACACGGTATCGACGCGGCGGGGCAGATCGCCGAGGAACATCACCTCGCTCGCGGGCAGGAACGGCATCGCGTCCTGCTGCGCCGTGACCAGCGACTCCTGAGCCGACGCGACGCCGTCGTGCGCGCTGTCGAGCATGGCCTGCTCGGCGCTCGCGTCCTTCGGCTGGTCGAGCTCCTGGCGGCGCAGCTTCGCGACTTCGAGCTGATCGCGCAGGTCGCTCGCGTCGTCGCCCGCGCCCTCCGCCTCGCGGATCTGGCGCCACAGGCTCGCGATCTCGTTGTCGGCCTCGCGCACCTCGACCGCCGACGCGCCCTGCCGGGCGGATGCGAGCGCGGCCTCGGCATCGGCCACCTGCTGCTCGGCGTCGCGCACACCTGCTTCAGCGGCCGCGACGGCCTCGCGCGCACCTTCCTCGGGCTCGGGCAACGGGTAGCCGGCCTGGTTGTACAGTTCGGCGAGGCCGTTGGCCGTCTCCTGGTCGAACAGGTCGGATGCGGGATCGCCGCCCGCGATGCCGACCTCGGCGAGCGCTTCCTTCAGCTGCACCACGTCGGGTCCGGAGACGCCGAAGCGCAGCGTGCGGTATGCGGGCAGCTCGCCGGGGAGCACGATGACCGGACGACCCGTGACCTCGAGCGCGATCGACAGCGCGTTCACCTCGGCGCCCGCCTCGGGCACCTGGCCGGTCACGATCGCTGCGCCCTCGAACGACGACGTGTCGAACTGCAGCTCGACGGCGTCGTTGTAGCCGATGTCGCCGCGCAGCGTGACGTCGTTGCTCAGCTCGCCGTACTCGACGGGCACCGTCACGAGCCCCGGCTCCGGGGCTCCCGCGCCGGCCGCACGGTCGAACGGCGACACGACGAGCTGGCCGAGCAGGATGCCGCCGCCCAGGGCGACGACCGCAACGAGCGCCGTGATCCACAGGCCTCGGTTGCCGCGCAGCACGCGGCTCCATCCGCCCGCGCGCTCGGCGTCGCCCGCGGACTCGGCCGCCGGTTCCGCCTCGGGCTCTGCGAGAACCGGCTCCAGGGGGTCGGTCTCTCGGGGGTCGTTCTTGCGGCGTCGTCCGAGCACCATCACATGACCTGCTCGGCTGCGGCGCGGAACGCCTCGAGCTCGGCCTTGTTGTCAGCGATGAACTGCTCCTCCAGCTCGAACTGGTTCGCGAGCGTCTTCGAGTCGTAGTCGGTCTCGTCACGGCACTCGAGGTCGGCGAGGGCGAGCACGACCTCGTTCTCCTGCGCCTCGACCCACTCGGGCGATCCCGCGGGGTCCGACTCGGCCATGAGGGCCTCGGCCTCCTCGTCGGTGACCGATTCCCAGTCGATCTGTTCGCTCGCCTCGTTCTGCGCCGTGTACAGCTCTTCCTGCTTCTCGTACACCGAGCTCTGCGCGTCGTCGCGCGAGGCGAACTCGGCGAAGTCCTTGCCCTCCATGCAGGATGCCCACTCGGCTTCGAGGGCGATCTGCGCATCCGACGACAGGGCGGCGTCGTAGAGATCGGTCATCTTCGTGATGAGCGGATCGAACTCCTCGTAGAGCGCGTCGATCTCGTCGGCGTCGTACGCCTCGTTCATCGCCTCGCCGTAGCAGCCCTGATCGAGCGAGCCCCAATCGAAGTCGGGATCCTCCATCTGCTCTTCGCTCGGCTCGTCGCCGTACAGCGTCGCGTTGTACGCGGCGAGCTCCGACTCCGACAGCGACTCGGTGTACTCGGCGTTGGGGTCGTCGATCTCTTCCTCGCCCGTGGCCTCGTCGTCGTCCCACGGCGTCGAGAACACGCCGTAGCCGTACTGCTCGACCCAGTCGCGCGAGTCGGGATCCCACTCGTCGTCGTCGGCCATGTACACCTGGCTCGTGCCCGTCACTGGAACGTATTCGAAGCCCTCATCCTGCATGCACGCGGCGACCGCTTCCTCCTGCTTGCGCTCCTGGGCGTCGAGCTCGGCCTGCTGGTCCTCCGGAGACATCTCGGCGTCGTAGAGCGACGACATGTACTCGTTCAGCGGCGAGTCCTCGTAGCTGAGATCTTCTGCCGCACCTCCGCCGCATGCCGCGAGGGCACCGATCGTCAGGGTCGTCGTGGCGATAACGGTCAGGGTGCGTAGTTGGCGCATGGTGATCCTCGTCAGGCGGTGTGGACTTTCTCCAATCCTGGCAGAGAAGGGTCGGCCCTCATATCCTCCGAGAGGATGATTCGCGCGTCGCGGTGTCACACCGCCCGAGGGTGCGCGCTCTGGTACATGTCGCGCAGCGTCTCGGGCGAGACATGCGTGTAGATCTGGGTCGTCGCGACCGAAGCATGACCGAGCAGCTCCTGAACGACCCGCACATCGGCGCCGCCCTGCAGCAGGTGCGTGGCGAACGAGTGCCGCAGCGTGTGCGGCGACACGTGGGCGGTGAGGCCGGCATCATCGGCGGCCTTCTGGATCACGAGCCAGGCGCTCTGCCGAGACAGCGGCGCGCCGCGCGCGCCGAGGAACAACCGCCCCGTCGCGCGGCCCTTCGCCGCGAGCGCGGGCCGCACCCGCGTGAGGTACGCGTCGAGCGCGGCGCGGGCGAAGGATCCGATCGGCACGATGCGCTCCTTGTCGCCCTTGCCGCGCAGCCGCAGCACCTCGCCGGTCTGCAGGTCATCGACGTCGAGGCCGATCGCCTCGGACACCCGCGCGCCCGTCGCGTACAGCAGCTCGAGCAGGGCGCGGTCGCGGATCCCGATCGGATCCTCGGCGCTCGGCGCCTGCAGCAGGCGCTCGGTCTGCTCGATCGTCAGCGCCTTCGGCAGCTTCTGCGGCTGCTTCGGCGGCGCCAGGCGCACCGTGGGATCCTGCTGCGCCGTGCCCTCCCGCGCCAAGAAACGGTGCAGCCCCCGCACCGACGACTGCAACCGCGCGAGCGACGACGACGCCGGCGCCGGATCCGCCGAGGCGCGCTCGGCCGCGAATGCCGCCACGAGCTCGGGGGTGACATCGTCCGCATCCGACACGTCGTGCTCGCCGAGCCACGCAGCATAGCCCGCGAGGTCGCGGCGGTACGCGGAGACGGTGTGCTCGCTCAGACCGCGTTCGATCGCCACATGACGCAGGTAGGTGTCGACCGCGCGATCGAGGTGCATGGCCCCGCCTCTAGATGCCGCGCTGACGCGCGGCCAGCAGGATTCCGATCGTCATCGCCGCATTGTGGATGCGCCCCTCGCTGATGGCGTCGACGGCCTCGGCCAGAGGAACCCACTGCTTGCGGATATCGGCCTCTTCGTCGACGCGGTGGTGCTCCGAGTCGCGCATGCGCACGCCGGTCGCGAGGAAGATGCGGATGAACTCGTTGGATCCGCCCGGTGAGAGCGCGAAGCTGCCGAGCTCCGACCAGTTGTCGGCCTCGGCATCGGCCTCTTCCTTCAGCTCACGCGCGGCGGCATCGAGGGGCTGCTCGCCCTCGATGTCGAGCAGACCGGCGGGGATCTCCCAATCGCGCTGTCCGATCGGATGGCGGTACTGCTGGATCAGCAGCACGCGGTCGTCGTCATCGACCGCCACGACCGCGACAGCGCCCGTGTGGTCGAGGTAGTGGCGCACGAGGGTCGTCGGACCGTACTGGAACGTGTCTTCGCGCACGTCCCACACATAACCGTTGTAGACGGTCTCGCTCTTTCGAACGTCGACCTCGAACGGCTCGTCGCGGATATCGGTCACTCCTCGACCTCGAACAGCTCGCTCGAGCGGGCGCGGTCGATCGCGGCGCCGATGAGCCCGCGGAACAGCGGGTGGGCCTCGGTCGGGCGCGAGCGCAGCTCGGGATGCGCCTGCGTGGCGATGTAGTACGGGTGCTCGTCGCGCGACAGCTCGACGAACTCGACCAGATCGAGATCGGGGTTGATGCCGGAGAACACCATGCCGGCCTGCGCGATCTGATCGCGGTAGCGATTGTTCACCTCGTAGCGGTGGCGGTGGCGCTCCTGCACGGTTGTCGATCCGTACGCCTCGGCCGCGACGGATCCCTCCGCCAGGGCTGCCGGGTACAGCCCCAGGCGCATGGTGCCACCCAGATCGCCGCCCTCGAGGATCTCGATCTGCTCCGCCATCGTGGCGATGACGGGAACATCGGTCTCGGGATCGAACTCGGTCGACGACGCGCCCGCGAGGTCGGCGACGTTCCGCGCGTACTCGATGACCATGCACTGCAGGCCGAGGCAGATGCCGAGGGTCGGGATGCCCTGCGTGCGCGTGAAGCGCAGCGCGCCGAGCTTGCCCTCGATGCCGCGGATACCGAATCCGCCCGGGATCACGATGCCGTCGAGGTCGGCGAGATGCTCGCGCGCGCCCTCCTCGGTCTCGCACAGGTCGGACGGGATCCAGCGGATCTGCACCTTCGCGTCGTGCGCGAAGCCGCCGGCCTTGATGGCCTCGGTCACCGACAGGTAGGCGTCAGGCAGGTCGATGTACTTGCCGACGAGGCCGATGGTCACCTCGTGCTTCGGATGATGCACCGCGTCGAGCACCTTCTGCCAGCGGGCCCAGTCGACCTCGCCGGCCTTCTCGAGCCCGAGCTTCTTGATGATCACGCGGTCGAGTCCCTGCGAGTTGAGGGTCGACGGAATGTCGTAGATGCTCGGCAGGTCGACCGTGTTGACCACGGCGTCGGCGTCGACGTCGCACATCAGCGCGATCTTGTTGAGGTTCGACTCGGTGACGGGGCGGTCACTGCGCAGCACGAGCGCGTCGGGCTGGATGCCGACCTGGCGCAGGGCCGCGACCGAGTGCTGCGTGGGCTTGGTCTTCTGCTCGCCCGATGCGCCCATGAAGGGCACGAGCGAGACGTGCACGAAGAACACGTTGTCGCGGCCGAGCTCGTGGCGGATCTGGCGGGCCGATTCGAGGAACGGCTGCGATTCGATGTCGCCGACGGTGCCGCCGACCTCGGTGATGATCACGTCGGGCTTCGGGATGTCCTCGGCCTGCAGCCGCATGCGGCGCTTGATCTCGTCGGTGATGTGGGGGATCACCTGCACCGTGTCGCCCAGGTACTCGCCGCGGCGCTCGCGCTCGATGACGCGCGAGTAGATCTGACCGGTCGTGACGTTCGCCGCCTCCGACAGGTTGATGTCGAGGAAGCGCTCGTAGTGCCCGATGTCGAGGTCGGTCTCCGCGCCGTCGTCGGTGACGAAGACCTCGCCGTGCTGGAACGGGTTCATCGTGCCCGGGTCGACGTTGAGGTAGGGGTCGAGCTTCTGCATCACCACGTGCAGTCCGCGCGCCGTCAGCAGGTTGCCGAGGCTTGCCGCGGTAAGACCCTTACCCAAAGACGAGACGACACCGCCCGTCACGAAGATGTGCTTGGTGGTGTCGTTACTCGCCGCGTCAGAAGTCTGCATCACGGGCTTCAATCCTAACCGTACGGGGCGGGAGACAGATGTGAGCGCCTGCGTGGCGCGCTGGGAATGGACTGAGCACGAGCATACTCATCAGCCGGTTGCGCTGCCCGCGACGCTCAGCAGCTCGCGCGCGTGCGTGAGGGCCGCGTCGCTGTCCGCCATTCCGCTGAGCAGCCGGGCCATCTCGGCCTCGCGGTCTGCGCCGTCGAGGCGCGTCACGCTCGAGGCGGTGATGGATCCGTCGGACGACTTCACGACGTTCAGATGGTTGGTCGCGAACGCCGCGACCTGCGCCAGGTGCGTGACCGCGATCACCTGCGAACTCTCCGCGAGCTTCGCGAGGCGGCGCCCGACCTCGATCGCCGCGGCTCCGCCGATGCCGGCGTCGACCTCGTCGAAGATGAACGTCGGCACCGGATCCGTCGCCGCCACCACGACCTCGATCGCGAGCATCACGCGGCTGAGCTCGCCGCCGGAGGCGCCCTTGGCGACGGGCCGCGGCTCGGCGCCCGGGTGGGGCGCCAGCAGGAACGCGACGCTGTCACGGCCGTGCACGGCCTCGGGCGCGTCCGTCACGTCGACGGTGAGGGCGGCGTCGGGCATCGCGAGTGCGTGCAGCTCCTCGCTCGCGCGCTCCCCCAGCTCGGCCGCGGCCGTGCGCCGCTCCGCCGACAGGCGGCCGCCCGCCTGGTCGAGCTCTGCGCGCGCGGCGTCGCGCTCGGCGGTCAGCCGTTCGACGCGATCGTCATCGTCGTCGAGCTCGGCGAGGCGCGCGGATCCGGTGTCGAGCAGCGCGATCGCTGCGTCGAGCGATCCGTGCAGCCGCACGAGATCGGCGAGCGCGGCGCGCCGCTCTTCGACGGCGGCGAGCTCGGCGGGGCCCTGCTCGTCGAGGTCGGCGAGATAGCTCGACAGCTCCACGGCGAGGTCGCTCGCCCGGTAGCTCAGGTCGTCGAGCTGCTGTGCGATCCCGGCGAGCACCGGATCCTCCGCCCGGTCGAGCGAACGACGCGCGTCGCCGACGAGCGTCGACACGTCGGGAGCGCCTTCCTCGCTCGACAGCGCCTCGCGCGCGGCGAGCGCGGCCTCGCGGAGCGACTCGGCGTTGGCGAGCCGTTCCGCGCGTGCCGCGAGCTCGACATCCTCTCCGGGATCGGGCGCGACCGCCTCGATCTCGCCCAGCTGTGCCCGCAGGCGCGCCGCCTCGGCGGTGCGTGCGTCGCGATCGGTGACCAGATCCGTGAGCTCCCGGTCGATCCTGGTCCACGCGTCGTAGGCCGTGCGGTAGGCCGCGAGTGCATCGCGCACCGGATCGCCGCCGAAGCGGTCGAGCGCGTCGCGCTGCGCGGCAGCTGATTTGAGGCGCAGCTGATCCGACTGGCCGTGCACGGCGACGAGCTGCGACGCGAGATCGACCAGCACGGCGGCCGGGGCCGCGCGCCCGCCGACCGAGGCGCGACTGCGGCCCTCGGCCGCGATCGAACGTGAAAGGTACAGCTCACCGCGGCCGTCGCCGGCGGGCTCGAGCTCGCCGCCCGCCTCGCGCACGCGGTCGGCGACGGATCCGTCGGTCGAGACATCCCAGATGCCCTCGACGATCGCCTGCCGGTCGCCGGCGCGCACGGTGCCGCTGTCGGCGCGCTGGCCCATCAGCAGCCCGAGCCCGGTGACCACCATGGTCTTGCCGGCACCCGTCTCGCCCGTGATGGCGGTGAATCCCGGACCCATCGGCAGCACGGCGTCGGCGATCACGCCGAGCCCGGTCAGGCGCATCTGCTCGATCACGCGCTCGGCTCCTCCTCGTCGGTCTTCTTCGCCGGCGGAATCACCGCGACGGCGGTCGTCATCATCGACCCGCTCGGGCCCCGCCAGCCGTGCACCGGCAGCTGGAACTTGCGCACCAAGCGGTCGGTGAATTCGGCGGGGTGCAGGCGCGCGAGGCGCACGGGCTCTTCGGATCGGCGCACCGAGACGCGCGCACCCGTCGGCAGCACGTGCGTGCGCTTGCCGTCGCACCACAGCACGCCGTTCGATCCCGTGTTGCCCGTGATCTCGACGGCGACGAGCTGCTCGGGGCCGACAACGAGCGGGCGCGCGAAGAGCGCGTGCGCCGACAGCGGCACGACGGTCATCGCCTCGACGCTCGGCCACACGATCGGGCCGCCGGCCGAGAAGTTATAGGCGGTGGATCCGGTGGGCGTCGCGATCACACAGCCGTCGGCGCCGAAGCTCGACAGCGGCCGCCCGTCGATCTCGATCACGATCTCGATCATGCGCTCGCGCGCTTCCTTCTCGATCGAGGCCTCGTTGAGGGCCCAGGTCTCGTAGACGACATCGCCCATGCGGTCGCGCACCTTCACGGCGATGGCGAGGCGCTCCTCGACGTCGTAGTCGCCCGCGAGCACGCGGTGCACGGCCTCGTCCATGTCGTCGCGCTCGGTCTCGGCGAGAAAGCCGACGTGGCCCATGTTGATGCCGAGGATCGGCGCCGTGCCGCCGCGCACGAGTTCTGCCGCGCGCAGGATCGTGCCGTCACCGCCCAGCACGATCGCAACGTCGATGCTCGGCACGGGCACATCTTGCCCGAGCACGCGCACGCCGGCGAATCCCCCCGAGGCACCGTTCAGCGACGCCAGGTCGTTCGCATCGAACACGGGAACAGCGCCCTGTTCGTGGATGACGGCGGCGATGCGCGCGGCTGCGTCGACCGTATCGGCACGCTGCGCGTGTGCCACGATCAGGATGTTGCGCGCGTTCATCGTCCTCCTCGCCGGGCGTGAGATCTGGTTCTCCTATTCTGTCGGATCCGGGCGGCCCTCGCGCGGGTCCGCCCCGCCGCCGCGTGCGATCGCGGCGACCGTTCGAGCGATCCCCGCCTCGTCGCCCTGTCTGCCCGCGGCGAGGTGCACGACGAACTCGCGGTTGCCGTGCGTGCCCGCGATCGGACTGTCGATGAGTCCGAGCGCGGCGAGACCGGCCTCGCGCGCGCTCTCGATCACGCCGCCGACGGCGCGGGCCTGCAGAGCCGGATCCTCGACGACGCCGCCGCGGATGCGCTCGCGTCCGACCTCGAACTGCGGCTTGACGAGCAGCACGAAGTCGGCCCCCGGATCTGCAGCGGCCACCGCCGCGGGGATCACGTGGGCGAGCGAGATGAACGACAGATCCCCCGTGACGATGCGCGGCGCGGTGCTGATGCCGGTCGCTTCGGTGAGCGCCTCGGGCGTCATGAATCGCACGTTCATGCCTTCGACGACGCGCACACCGGGATCGACGGCGATCTCGGGGGAGATCTGGTCGTGCCCGACATCGACCGCGAGAACGGGCTCGGCCCCGCGCTCGCGCAGCACCTGCGTGAATCCGCCCGTCGACGCCCCCATGTCGAGCGCAACGCGCGCGGCCACGTCGATGTCGAACGCGTCGAGGCCTGCGATGAGTTTGTGCGCGGCGCGGCTGACGTAATGATCGGCGTCGACGGTGATCGCCTGATCGTCTGCGATCCGCAGCGCGGCCTTCGTCACCGCGCGACCGTCGACCCGCACGCGTCCGTCGGCGATGAGCCGGGCCGCGTGCGTGCGCGACCGCGCCAGGCCGCGCTCGGCGAGAACGGCATCGAGGCGACCGCTCACTCCTCGGGGGCCCGGTCGAGTTCCGCGGTCAGCTCGTCGTGCAGCCGGCGATACGCCGCCGCGCGCTCATCGAGAGGCAGCTGCTCGATCTGGTCGACGTCCATGCCTCCACGATACGCGGATCCGCTTCCCGTGACGCGAACGCACTCTCGCGACGGAACGAGGATCCGTTCGCGTCACGGGAGGCGCCTCAGGGGCGGTGGAACGTGTCGCGGTAAAGGCGATCGGGAACCGTGAAGCCGAAGATCTGCCGCCCGGTCGCCCAGATGGCGTGCGCACCGGCGCGCACGAGGTCGATGTCCCTGTCGCCCTCCGCGAGGATCTCGACCTCGAGGCCTTCGGACACGCGCACGCGCGCGGAACCGACGGTCGTCACACCGCCTCGCTGCGTGACCTCCGGGTACGGCTCGAAGAGCTCGCGGAGGTCACCGAGGATGTAGGTGGGGCGCGAATACTCGGGTGCGGCGAGCACGTGCTTGGGGCGGTCGATCCCCGTCAGCACGAGCGCCGAGTCGATGTTCGCGGCCTGCGCGCCCTGGATGTCGGTGTCGAGGCGGTCGCCGATGAACAGCGCCTTCGTGGCCTCGAACCGCGCGGTCGCCGCGTGGTAGATCGGTGCCTCGGGTTTGCCGGCGACCGTCGCGAGACGCCCGACGGCGGTGTGCACAGCAGACACGAGCGTGCCGTTGCCCGGGGCCACGCCGCGCTCACGCGGAATCGTCCAGTCGGTGTTCGTGGCGATCCACGGGATCCCGCCCTCGTCCTCGGGCGTGGCGAGCGCGAACGCCGCCTCCGCGAGGTCGGTCCAGGCGACGTCGGGGTTGAACCCCTGCACGACGGCAGCGGGCGCGTCCTCCGCGGATCGCGTGACGACGTATCCCGACTTCTCGAGCTCGACGACGAGGCCCTCTCCGCCGACGACGAGGATCGTGGATCCTCGGGGAACCTTTCCCTCCAACAGCCGCACGGCGGCCTGCGGGCTCGTGACGACATCGTCGGGCTGCGTGTGCAGGCCGAGATCCGAGAGGTGCTGCGCGACCGAGGCGTCGGTGCGCGAGGCGTTGTTCGTGATGTAGCCGAGACGTCGGCCCTCGCTCTCCGCCTGGTTGAGGCTCTCGACGGCGTACGGGATCGCCCCGGGCCCGGCGTACACCACTCCGTCGAGGTCTGCGAGCACGACGTCGACGCCGTCGAGCGGCGTGGACGCTGCCCGTTTGCGCGAGAACAGAGCCATCAGGAGGTCGTGCCGTTCTCGTCGGCGTCGTCCTCGTCGTCGGTGATGCCCGCCGCAGCCAGCAGCTCGGCGACCTCCTCATCGATCGACTGGTCGTCGACGACGATGTCGTCGGGCGTGATCTCTTCGGCCGGCGCTTCGTCGGCATCCGGGGAATCCGTGGAATCCGTCGCAGCGCCCTCGGCGCCTTCCGCCGTCGACGATGCATCCGACGCGGATCGGACGCCTTCTGCGTCGGCGTCCTCCGGGGCCGACCGATCGGCTTCTGCATCAGAATCGTCGGATGCGGATGCGTCGGCAGCCGGCGATTCATCAGCCTCGGCCGCGTCGTCCACGGTCGCGGGCGCGTCGAACGCGTGTGCCTCGTCGGCGCGACCAGGTTCGTCGCCCGCCTCACCGGAATCCGTGTCGATGTACATCTCGTGGATCACGACGGTGTCGCCCTCCGCGAGACGCGAGGCGACGGCGTCGCCCGCGACCTCTGCGCGCCGAGCCCACTCGGCGGCCTCGTCGTCGCGGTCGAGATCGCTCAGCACCGCGGCACGCGCGGCGAACAGGCCGGCGCTCCAGCCGAACGCGCGATCCGGGTCGTCCTCCGGGATGTCGAGCTCGTGCAGTGCCAGCTCGGTCTGACCGAGATCGAGACGCGCGCCCGAGAGCGCGATGGCCAACTCGACGCGCTGCTCGACGGGGAGATCCTCGCGGTTCACCGCGCGACCTTCCTCGAGCGCCTTCTCCGGGCGCCCGACGCCGCGCTCGCTGTCGACGATCATCGCGGCATGGTCGTTGCGGCCGGTGATGCGGCGCACCGTGCGGAGCTCGCGCAATGCGAGAGCGAAATCGCCCGTCGCGTACGCCGTGATCGCGAGCGTCTCGCGCACGACTCCGACGCGACCGGCGTGGCGCATCGCCGCCTGGGCGTGCTCGTGCGCCAGTTCGGGGTCGTCGTCGATGACCTGTGCGGCCATCGCCATGTGCCGAGCGACCCGCTCCGCGTTCTCTTCGCTCAGCGTCTTGAGCTCGTTGCGCGCCGACGGCATGAGGTCCTTCGGCGTGATCTCGTCGGGCAGCTCAGGGTCGCGCACGCGATCGTCGCGCTCGAAACCGTCACGGTAGTCGTCGCGGCGATCATCGTCGCGACGGTCGAAGCTGCGCCGGTCATCGCGTGCGTGTCCCCCGCGGTAGCCGCCATCACGGCGGTCGCGGTCGAAGCGCGAGTCGTTGTCGGGCCGCGGGCTGCGATCGAATCGTCGGTCATCTCCTGAGCGGCGACGGTCGCTGCCGTCGGTGCGACCGCGGTATCCCTCGCGACGATCGTCGCGATCGGAGTTTCCGCGGTAACCACCCTCACGACGATCCCCGTCGCGAGGTGCTCCGCGGCGCTCGCCATCACGGCGGTCGAAGCTTCGAGGCCCGCCGCGGTCGTCGCGGCCGCCGCCACGGTGTCCGCCGCGATCGGCGTGCGGGGCGCGCCCACGCCGATCGTTGTCGCGGAAGCCGCCACGGCGATCGCCGTCACCGGATCCGCGGTAGCCATCACGCTGACCCGAACGATCATCACGGCCGGACCCCCCGCGATAACCGCCCTCACGGCGGTCGTTGTCGCGGAACCCGTCGCGACGATCATCGCCACGCGATCCTCCGCGATCGCCGTCGCGCGCGGCGCCACCACGGTAGCCGCCGTCGCGTCGGTCGTTTCCGCGGAACCCGTCGCGCTGACCCGAACGATCATCACGACCGGATCCCCCGCGGTAGCCGCCGTCGCGACGATCGTTACCGCGATACCCTTCACGGCGGTCACCGTCGCGCGAGCCGCGGAACCCGTCGCGCTGACCCGAACGATCATCACGACCGGATCCCCCGCGGTAGCCGCCGTCGCGACGATCGTTGCCGCGGTAGCCCTCACGGCGATCGTTGCCGCGGTAGCCTTCACGGCGGTCACCGTCGCGCGAGCCGCGGAACCCGTCGCGCTGACCAGAACGCTCGTCGCGCCCTGCGCCGCCGCGATAGCCGCCCTCGCGACGATCGCTGCCGCGGTAGCCTTCGCGACGCTCGCCGTCACGGCTGCCCCCGCGGAATCCGTCGCGCCGACCCGAACGGTCGTCGCGACCGGCACCGCCGCGGTAACCGCCCTCGCGACCGTCGTCACTGCGGTGCCCCTCGCGGTGCCCGCCGTCGCGTCGATCGTTGCCGCGGTACCCACCGCGGGAGTCATCGCGACGGTCGCCGCTCGACGACCCGCCGCGAGAGTCGCGACCACGGTCGTCACGACCGCCCGAGCGCGCGTTGTCGCCGCCGCGTCGAGCGTCGCCACCACGATCTCCGAAGGAGCGACGCTCACTTTCGCCACCCGAACGCCGGTTGTCGCCGACGCCGTTGCGGGGAGGACGAGAATCGCCGCCTTCACGGCGGTCGTTATTCTCGTGCTTGTCGTCGGTGGCCATGTCCACTCCCCTATGTCGCGCGGCTCGTGGCCGCGCTCTGCGTTGTGATCTCGAACGAGTTTAGCAACTCGCATAAACGACGAAAGGGTCGCCCAACCCTGGGCGACCCTTCCATCATCAAAAATAGTTCGGCGGCGTCCTACTCTCCCACAAAGTCCCCCTTGCAGTACCATCGGCGCTGAGAAGCTTAGCTTCCGGGT
>Ga0308157_10002784_pt1 | contig 27303 bp, 16 predicted proteins | sample PhyBR1_FD_201035 | JGI IMG/M metagenome (GOLD analysis project Ga0308157, IMG submission 201035) | Phyllosphere microbial communities from UC Gill Tract Community Farm, Albany, California, United States - DLSLB.R1 | ecosystem: Host-associated > Plants > Phyllosphere > Unclassified | place: USA...
GAGGGCGACCTCGCCGAGACCGACGACTGTGAAGTAGCCGACGCTGAAGATCTCCGCGACAGACCACGGCCGGGTGTCCGAGTGGGCCTGCGCGACGCCGTAGAACCGCTGCGCGAGCGACTGCGCTGCGAAGAGCCTGCCGCGCTGGGTGAGGTCGAGCAGCAGGAGCGGGACGAGCGGCAGCACGTCCGGAGAGTAGGCGGCCGGGCCCTCGAGGATCGCGGCGCACTCGTCGCGGCACTCGTCGAAGCGCAGCGCGCTGGCGAGCACCGTGATGCGGGCGACCTGCAGGCGCAGCGCGACCCGGGCCGGGAGCTCGCCGTCGTAGAGAGCCTCGAGCTGGCCGCGGAGCCGCTCGACCTCGGCCAGGGCCGCGGCGTCGTCGCCGTGCTGGTGCTGCTCGATGCCGATGACGATGTCGCTCACGTCGGCGAGGATCGCGGCGCGGTCGTCGAGGGGCAGGTCTGTGCGCACGACGTCGTCGAGGAGCTCGTCGAGGTCACGCTTGGCCCGGGCGCTCTGGTCCAGGTAGTACCAGGCCAGCGCCCGACCGTGCAGGAGGCGCAACCTGTGGGGGTCCCGCGGCTCGCTGACGCGCAGCGCGTTGGTCGCGATGCGCACAGCGCTCTCGCACCGACCGGACATGAGGGCGCCCTGGAGCGCGCCGAGGACCCTGTCGGGGGTCTCGCGCACACCGCAGGCGAGCGCGGTGTCGACCGAGTCGACCAGGACCGGGCCGCTCTGCTGCTGGAGGTCGTCCTGGACACCGCGCAGCAGCTCGAGGTCGAGCCTGCGCCGAGAGGTCGAGGTCGTGGCCCGCAGGACCTGGCCGTAGACGATCGCGCAGCCGAGGTACGCCGCGCGGGAGCCCACGCTCGCGCCTCCCTGACGCTGCGAGGACACGAGCCCCTCCGCGACGAGGTGGTCGACGGCTGCGGCAGGGACGAGACGCTCGAGGGAGTCGCGGTCGACGGTCCCCGAGGTCGCCACGAGGCGCAGCGCCTGGCGCTCGACGGGGCTCAGACCAGCCAGGTCGTGCTCGACGAGGTGGCTCAGCCTGTCGCTCACCGGCGCCTCGCCCGACCACACCCAGACGTCGCCGTCGCGGCGCACGGTGCCGTCGACGAAGGCCTCGACGGTCGTCTCGACGAGCAGCAGCGGGTTGCCGCGGGTGGCCTCCCACACGTGGTGGAGCACCCGCTCGGACACGGGTCCGGCCAGGGCCTTGCGCAACCAGCCCTCGACCTGCGGCTTGGTGGCTCCCCGCAGGTCGATGCGGTCGACGGCACCGTCGCGCCACATCTCGAGCCACGGGCTCTGCGAGGCGCGGTGACCGCGCATGGTCGCGACGAGCTGGATCTCGTCCTGACGGGCCAGGCCCGCCAGGACGCGGGCGCTGAGGTCGTCGAGGAGGTGGGCGTCGTCGAGCCTGACCACGACGCGGCGGCCGGCGGACATCGCGCGCAGCGCGTCGAGGACCACCCGGCGGACCACGCCGACCCCCGCGGCGACGGGGACGTCGATGTCGGGGAGCACGGCAAGCAGCGCCCCGAGGGGCACGTCGGAGTCGGCGCGGTTGGCGCCGACGCTGACCCACACGGGGCTGCCGGGGGTCTCGGACGCAGCGCGACGGCTCCCGGGGGCCGGGGGCGCGACGGCGTAGAACGCGTCGGACTGGGTGAAGCCGTCGAGGAGACGGGTCTTGCCGACGCCCGGCTCTCCGCAGAGGAAGACGCTGCGTCCGGCGACGACGGCGGCCTCGAGCTGGGCACCCTCGTCGTCACGCGCGAGGGGCGTGCGACGGATCGCCGCAGCCGTGAGGTCCAGCCGAGACGTGGAGGGGGTGTGCGTCCATCCGGTGGCTAGTACAGGCGTCGTCACAGGTCCAACCTCCGGTGTGGGCCGAGGAGACCCGATGGTTCGCTGCACAGACTTTAACGGGCGGCAATGGGTACTTGGTCCCATGCACCGGAACTTCACCCGCTCCGGCGGCGACCGCGAGATGACCCGTGACCAGCGCCTCTGCTATGCGCGAGCCGAGGTCGACCGGGCGAAGTCCGGGTGGGCACCACAACTACGTAGCGACTACCGATGCCCCTGCGTGGTCACGACTCCTAGCGTTGCCGCGAAGCGTGCCCCAGTCACGTGCCGGCGACCTGGTCGACCTGTACGAGCGGCGGGCGGTCCATCACACGAGGAAGAGGAAGAGCTCCGTGCCTACCTACACCGCGCCCGGCGTCTACATCGAAGAAGTCCCGTCGTCACAGAAGGTCCTCGCGTCGGCGCCCACAGCCGTCGCTGCCTTCGTCGGCTTCACCGAGCGCGCCCCGCTCGACGACCCGAGCGACCCCGAGGGCCTCGCCCCGAGGCTCGTCACCAGCTGGACCCAGTTCGAGAAGCTCTACGGCGGGTTCGTCGAGGGCGCCGTGCTGCCCCTCTCCGTCTACGGGTTCTTCCTCAACGGCGGCAGCCTCGCGTACGTCGTGCGCATCCCCAACGTCCAGCCCGCCGGCGAGCCCGCCCGCCGTGGCCTGCCCGCCGTCGACCGCGCCCTCGGCCTGCCGGTCTCGGTCGAGAGCATCGAGCCCGACGCGAACATCTCCGTCGCTGTCGAGACCGTCGAGGCGGACGACGACCTCGACGGCCCGTCGGCCTTCACCATCCACATCCTCCAGGGCGACGAGGTCGTCGAGAGCTACCCCGACCTGACCATCGGCGGGGCTGCCGACGCAGCGACTGTCATCAACAAGACGTCGACACGTGTCAAGGTCGAGGTCACCCTCGAGGCCAAGACCGACCTGTCGAGCCAGCTCGAGATCCTCAAGCCCGGCGTCTACCCGCTCGAGAAGGCCGCGCCCGTCGCGGTCCCCGTCTCCGGGCGCAAGTTCGCGGGCTCCGAGAACGCCCGCACGGGCATCAACGGTCTCGCGATCGCCGAGGACGTGACGATGGTCGCCGTCCCCGACCTCGTGACAGCCGCGACCCGTGAGGACGGCACCCTCGACCTCGACCTGTGGAAGGCCGTGCAGACCGCGCTCATCGCGCACTGCGAGCTGCACCCCAACCGCATGGCGATCCTCGACGCGCCCCCCGGGTTCGGTCCCCAGCAGGTCAAGGAGTGGCGCTCGGACGTCGCCCAGTACGACTCCGCCTTCGCAGCGCTCTACTACCCGTGGATCAAGGTCGAGAACCCGCTCCCGGGCGCGACCCAGGCGGACATCCTCATCCCGCCGTCCGGCCACGTCGCCGGCGTGTGGGCCCGCACGGACGACACCCGCGGGGTGTGGAAGGCCCCGGCCAACGACACCATCCGCGGCGTCCTGGACGTCGAGCGCTCGATCACCCAGAACGAGCAGTCGCTCCTCAACCCGCTCGGCATCAACGCGATCCGCCCCTTCGGCACGCGTGGCATCCGCATCTGGGGTGCCCGCACCCTCGCCTCGGACACCGACTGGCAGTACATCAACGTCCGCCGCCTGTTCAACATGATCGAGTCGACGATCCTCGAGGGCACCCAGTGGGCAGTCTTCGAGCCGAACGACGTGACCCTGTGGGAGGGCGTCAAGCGCACGCTCACCGGCTACCTGCACGGCCTGTGGCAGTCGGGTGCGCTCTTCGGCACGAGCGCCGAGCAGGCGTTCTTCGTCAACTGCGACGCGACGATCAACACCCCGGAGTCGATCGACGCCGGAAAGCTCGTCGTCGAGGTCGGCATCGCGCCGGTCAAGCCCGCCGAGTTCGTGATCTTCCGCATCAGCCAGAACAAGCAGACCGGCAGCTGACCCGCCGCACCGTCGCCGCGGGCTCACCTCAGGGTGCAGATCGCGGCGACAGTGCCAGCAGGCGCCAGCAGGTGCCACCCCCGCACAGCGCACGTCCCCGCACGACCGTCCCGGCGCAGCACCGCCGGGGCGCCACACACCGAGCTGAGGAGCCACCGTGGCCGCAGGCCTGTTCACCAACGACCCGATCATCGCGCAGAACTTCTTCCTGGAGATCGACGGCGCCGTCATCTCCTCCCTCACCTCCGTCACGGGCCTCGACATCGAGGTCGCCGTGTCGACGACCCGCCAGGCCGGCGCCGGCGGCGTGGCCGAGGCCATCAAGGCCATGGGCACCCGGACCCTCGCCCCCGAGATCACCCTCGTCCGCGTGGCTCCGCTCGACTCCCCGAGCGACAAGATGTGGAAGTGGTTCAACGACGTCCGCGGTACAGGCCTCAAGGCGACGGACCGCGCCGGGATGCGCAAGAACGGCTCGATCGTCCTCTACGACTCCGCGAAGACCGAGGTCGCCCGCTTCAACTTCTTCAGCGCGTGGCCCTCGCGCATCGCGACCGACGGTCTGTCCGTCGACTCGAGCGAGGTCGTCAAGGAGAGCATCACGCTCCAGTGCGAGCGTCTCGAGCGCGTCAAGTGACCCTCCAGACCCGGTTCTCCTTCACCCTGCCGCGCGGCTACGTCGACGACCACGGGACGCTCCACCGCGAGGGCGTCATGCGCCTGGCGACGGCCCGTGACGAGCTCGAGCCGCTGCGCGACCCCTCGGTCGACGGACCCGACGACCCCCGCCTCACCGTCGTCGTCCTCGCCCGCGTGATCGAGTCGCTCGGCGCGCTCGAGCTCGTGACGACGCACGAGGTCGAGAACCTCTTCGCGGCGGACCTCGCGTTCCTGCAGGACTTCTACGGCGTCATCAACTTCGGCTCGCAGGAGGAGTACGAAGAGCTGCTCGCGCTCCAGCGCGACGCTCTCGCACCGATCCGCCAGGCCCCCGCGACGCCCACGGCTGCCAGCACGGTCGAGGCCGCCCCCGCGGCTCCGGCTGCCGCTGCTGCTGACGAGCAGGGCGCGCCTGCCCCGGTCCAGCACCAGCCGGCGGTCTCGGCCTCGGTGACCTACGCCCGCCGGACCGCCGTCGAAGAGATCCCGCAGGACGTGCGATAGCCACGATGCTCCGTTATCCGGCAGAAGCCCTGTGGCAGGAGATCGCGTACCTCGCGTACCACCTGCACTGGACCGTCGACGACCTCCTCGACCTCGAGCACCTCGACAGGGTCAGGATGATCCGCGCGGTGTCCTCGTTGAACGAACGTGCATGGGAGGCCGTCCGTGAGAGCGTCTGAGATGGAAGCCCTCGGGGGTGAGCCGACCACTGTCGGGCTGTTCCTCTTCGAGGTCGACGGCGTGCCCATCGGGACCTTCCGCGAGGTCAGCGGGCTGCGCCTGACGGTGTCGGTGACGGAGCACGTGGAGGGTGGCCAGAACGGCTACACCCACAAGCTGCCCGGGGTGCTGCGGTGGCCCAACCTCGTGTTCACGCGGGGCCTGGTCGAGTCCGACGCGCTCTTCACCTGGGTGACCCGGTCCTCGGGCGAGGGCTTCGCGTCGAACGACAGCACGCTCACCCGGTCGACGGGTGCTGTCACAGCGCTCAACCACTCGGGCGACAGGCTGCGCTCGTGGGACCTCGACGGCGTCTTCGCGGTCGGGTGGGAGGGGCCGAGCTTCAGCGTCGACTCCGAGACCCAGCCGACCGAGCGCCTGGAGATCGCCCACAACGGCTTCCGCGCCAGGACGCCGTCATGAGCGCGGCACAGGGTGTGCCGGCCGGCGCGGGTGCTGCTGGCGAGGCGGCTCAGAGCGCTGCGCGCGAGGTCGGACTCGTCGGCGACGCGCCGACGATCGACGCCAGCGACGTCACTGCCGCCGCAGGTGTCGCACCACTGGCTCCGCTGACCCGGCCGAGCTCCTTCGACGCCCGCTTCCGGACTGGTTTTGTCGGTCGGACCGGGACCGACGCGATCCTCTTCGTCCGGGCCGTCGCCCGACCGGGGACCCTGCGCGGGGTCGGGCGGACAGCACCGCTCGCACGCCGCACGGCGCCCGTGGCCGTGCATCCGGTCCGTCCTGGGAGTGTCGCCGCACCGCGGTGGTGGAGCCCGGGCCTGCGCTCTGCCCAGACTGCGGCCGGACCGTCGGCGACCTCGCAGCGGGCCCCCGCCCAGGCACCGATCTCGACGACCTCGTCCGCGAGCGCGGGGGCGCAGACCACCGCGAACCAGCGCCTCGTCCCGTCGGCGACGGGTACGGCAGCAGTGCCGGGTACCGGAGCACCCGCGACGGGCCGGCCCGCAGGCGCCTCGGCGCAGGGGGCTGCTCTCCCCGCGACCTCGGGTCAGCCGTCGCCCGGTGCGCCCTCGTCCCGCGCTGCGACGACCGGGACGGCCGGCTACGTCCGCCCTGTGCTCCCCGGACGCACGAGCGTCGCGGCGCCGCTCCCGGCACGCGGTCTGCCGAGGGTCGTGCGCCAGGTCCCTGACGAGAAGACGTGGAACCCGGGGACCTTCTCCCGCTCGACGGTCCCTCAGGCTGTGCCGATGCGTCTGCCCGACGAGGTCCGGGCCGCCGGGTCGATGGTGCTGCCGCACGACCGTCGTCGTCGCGACCTGCCGCGGCAGGCCGAGACCACCCGCTCGGAGCCTGCTCCGGGGAACGCACCGAGAGCCGGATCCACGCCGCCCGCTGCGGGGACGCGGGCGGCAGCCGACTCTCGCGGCCGAGTGACCCTCCCCGCACGCTCGAGCGCGCTGGCTGTCCTCAGCGCGCGGGCACCCCGCGCGGCCCGGGAGCAGCAGGCTCCGGTGGCTGGCCGGAGCACGGGCGTCCTCGACGCCCGAACCGGTCGACCCGTCCGGCAGTCTCAGCCCCACCAGTCGTCTCAGAGGTCTGAGCCAACCCTGTCGGCCCAGCAGGCCCGACGCTCTGGGCACGCATCGCCGCCGTCGCACGCGCCGCAGGCGTCGTGGGGTCAGCAGCCGCAGCGGTCGTCGACCCTCGCACGCTCGGCCTCGGCAGGTGTCGCGCTCGCCGGCGCTGCGCTGCTCACCCGAGGCGCCGTCGCAGCAGGGTCGACGCCGTCGGCGAGCCCGCTCGCGGCCCGGCGTGCCCTGGCCGCACGCGAGGCCGCGGACCGCTTCGCCGAGCACCGGCGCGAGTCGCGCGAGCGTCTGCTGCGCCACCGTGCGCAGGCTGCAGCAGCCGCCGAGAGCCCGCAGGACGAGCGCCGTCGCCGCACGCGTGGGGCTCTGCTGGTCGCCCGCGGCCCGGCGAGCCGCACAGCTGCGGTCCTGGCTGTGCCCGTCGTCGCCGTCGCTGTCGCCGCCGCCCTGCGCTCGTCGCGGACACCTGCGGCACCAGAGAAGGCCGTCCCGGAGCGAGAGCGTCGGCGACGGGTGCGCCCAGTGGTCGTCCCCGTCCTGCTGCGCCCGGCCCGGGCCGAGCAGCCCCGCCAGGCGGCGCAGGCTCAGCCGCGCGCGCTGCGTCCTGCTGTCGTCCGGCGCACCGCACTCGTCCCCAGGCCTGTGCCGGTCCCGCGTCCTGTGCCCGCGGCACGTCAGGTGCCCGTCCGCCGACCCGTCACACCGACGCCGACCCGTCCCCGTCCTGTCGTGCCTCCGGTGCCTGCCGCGCGAGCCGAGGCACCGCGTTCCCTCGTGCCCGCCGCCGCCGGGCGTCTCGTCCCAGCGGCACGCCGCCTCGTCCCCGTGCCGCTGCCCGTGGCTGCGGCGACAGCACGACCCGTCTCTGTCGGGCCGGCTCCGGTCGTGGCCGCACGGGTGCGTCCTGCCGCGGCGGCGCTCGCGAGCACGACGCGCGCTCCGCTGTCCGCTGCTCGCCTCGCGCCGACCCGGACGACGGGTCGCCCGGCACCGGTACGTCTGGTGCCTGTGCGCAGCGCCGCGCTGCCGACCGTGGTGGTCCCGCGGCACTCTCCCCGTCCTACGGCTGTCGTCACCGTCCCCCCGGCGGCACGCCAGAGGCTCGCGCCAGCTGCTCGGCTCACGCCCGCCCGTCGCGTCCTGACCCCGGTCCCGCTGCCTCTCCGGCCTGCCCCCCGAGCGGTCCTGACCCCGGTCGCGCTGCCTGCACGGAGGGCCCCGGCCACCTCGGTGGCCGCTCGACTCGTGCCGACCCGGCGCACCCTGGCACCCGTGCCGCTACCGAGCCGCCCTGCGCCCCGGCCCGTGGCAGCACCCGTGGTGCTCCCCGCCCGGCGACCCTCAGCAGTCCTGGGCGCTCCGCGGCTGGTCCCGACGCGGCGCACCCCGGCACCGGTCTCGCTGCCGACCCGCCCGGTCGCCCGGGCCGTGCCGGCGGTCCCGGTCTTCCCGGCTCGTCGACCGTCGGCGACCCTCGGCGCACCGCGGCTCGTCCCCACGCGTCGCACCGTCGCGCCCGTCCCGCTCCCGCTCCCGGCACGCCGGACCGCAGCCCCGGGCGCACCACGCCTCGTCCCGACGAGGCGTGCGCTCGTCCCGGTGGCGGTGCCGCTTGTCCAGCGCGCTGTGCCCCGCACACGCCCGGCCTCCCCCGGCCGGCTCGTCCCGGCGGCACGCGCTCAGGCGCCTGTCGCCCCGGTCGTCCCGCTCCGCGGCCGCCGCACCCCGGTGGCCCCTACCGCGCTGACGCCACAGTCGGCCCCGCTCGTCCCGCGTCCCCGCACGGCACCCACGACGATCCCGAGGATCGTCCAGGCACGGACCTCGACGCGTCCTGCTGTCGTCGTCCCTGTCGCCGCGCGGCTGCTCGGCGTCACCGCGCCGACCGCAGCCCGGGCCGGTGCGACAGCGGCCGTGGTCAGACCGGCCGTCGCGGCCCGGAAGAGCCCGGCTGCGACGGCGCCGCCTGCACCGGCGTCCGCTCGGAGCAGCAGAGCCTCAGCGACTCAGGCGACCTCGACGGCAGACCAGCTGGAGATCTTGCGCAAGATCACCGGCAGACCGCTCGGCGCCCCGACCGAGCCGTCCCCCTCGCGGACTGCCCGGCAGACCCCGGACCTGGCACCCGTCGCGTCCCAGCAGCCCGAACCCACCCCGGCGATCGACCAGGCGGCTCTCGTCACCGAGATCCTCGCCCGCCTCGACTCGCGGATCACCGCGCGGCTCGACGACGCGCTCGTGCGGACCCTCGAAGACCGTGTCCTGCGCAAGGTCGAAGACCGCCTGCTCGACGAGGCGTCCCGCCACAGCTCGTCCTTCACGACTGGAGTGTTCTGATGTCTGCACCGGAGAAGGCCTTCCTCGAGATCGAGGGGGGCGCGCGCGTCCCCTGCCTGTTCAACCCGGCGCAGCTCACCATCAGCCGGCGCAACCGCTGGACCGGCACCCCCGTCGCCGGACGGGGCGTGCCGACGCTGCGGTACGCAGGCGCCATGCCCGGCAGCCTCTCGGTCGACCTGTTCTTCGACACCACGGCGACAGGGACGTCGGTGGCCGAGCACACCGGCAAGATCCTCGCGATGATGGACATCGACACGTCGCTGCCCGGGACCGACGAGTCGACCAACAACGCGCGGCCCCCGTACCTCACCTTCCACTGGGGTGACACGCACTCCTTCAAGGCCGTCGTCGCCGACCTCGCACTCACCTACACCTACTTCTCGACGACAGGCATGCCGCTGCGCGCCTCGCTCGCCCTCGTGCTCCAGCAGTACGAGGCAGCCGACTCCTACGGTCCGCAGAACCCGACGTCGGGCACCCCGCAGCCGCACCGGGTGCACCGCGTCCTCGCGGGCGAGACCCTCGACAGGATCGCGGCCCGCTACTACGGGGACTCGACCCGCTGGCGCACCCTCGCCTCGGCGAACACCGTCTCGGACCCGTTGTCGCTGCGGCCCGGGTCCTTGCTGTCCGTGCCTCGGCTCGAGGACGTCGGATGACGCCCGCCGCAGCCGCGCCGCCGCGCCCGACAGGCGTCCACCTGCGTCCCACGGTCACGCTCGACGGACGCCCACTGTCGATGCGCCTGCAGGAGGCACTCACCGAGGTGCGCATCAGCACGGCCGTGCGGACCGTCGGCATGTGCGTGCTGCGCTTCGCCGACCCCGACTACGAGGTCGCCCGGACCGGTGCGCTCGTCATCGGCCGCACGGTCACGGTCTCGGGTCGGCGCGACACCGCGCAGGCCCGCGCCGCGCAGCTGTTCACGGGGGACATCACCGGAGTCGCGCTCGAGAACGACGGACGCGGGCGGTCCGAGCTGCTCGTGACCGTCGCCGACCGTGCGCACAGGCTCGGACGCGCGAGCCGCACGACGGCCTACCTCGAGTCCAGCTACCAGGACATCGTCGGGCAGGCCTGCCGGCGCGGCGGGCTCGGGACAGGCTCCCTGGGGACCGGGACGGTCCGCCCCTACGTGCTGCAGGCCGGCACAGACCTCGACCTCGTCAACGAGCTCAGCGGCCGGCTCGGCCACGACTGGGTGGTCGAGGGCACAGACCTGAGCATGTGGGACCCCCAGACCCGCCTCGTAGGATCTCCCGCGGCCGCCCTGTCGGTCGGGACCGACATCTCCGAGCTGTCCGTCAGGCTCACGTCGTCGGCGACCGAGAAGGTCACCGTCCGCGGCAGGGACCCCAAGCTCGCCGAGGTCGTCTCGGCCGACCGGACCCGCACGAGCCACGCCCCGGCCGAGCTCGCCCGGCTGTTCTCGTCGCTGTCGCTCGGCTCGGTCACGACCCTCGACACGGTGAGCAGCCCGATCTCGTCCCAGGAGGCCGACGAGCTCGCCGCAGCCGTGCTCTCGACCGACGGCGACGTGGTGCTGCGCGGCCGGCTGCGCTTCGAGCCGGACCTGCGACCGGGCAGGACCGTGGCGATCACCGGCGCCGGACCGAGCGACGGCACGTACTACGTCCGCGAGGTGGTGCACACCTTCACCGAGTCCGAGGCCCGCACGCAGGTCGTCGCAGGCGACAACCCGCGCACGAGCCTGCGCGACGCCCTCGGTGGCCGAGCCCGCGCACCGTCGGGCTTCACCCACGACGGCCTCGTCATCGGGACGGTCTCGGACGTCGACGACACCGAGAACCTCGGCCGGGTGAAGGTGACCTTCCAGATCCTCTCCTCCGAGGTGACCTCCGACTGGGCCCGTGTCGCCTCGGTCGGGGCCGGCGCGGGCCGCGGCATGCTCTCGCTCCCCGAGATCGGCGACGAGGTGCTCCTCGGCTTCGAGGGTGCCGACGTCCGGCGACCCGTCGTGCTCTCAGGTCTGTACGGTCCGAAGTCGCCTCCGCCGGGGGCCACCGAGGCCCAGCAGAAGGGCAGCGTCCTCAACCGGGCGATCACCTCGCGGCTCGGCCACGTCGTCGAGCTCGGCGACGGGACCGCCGCGGCGGACCAGCACGTGCTGCTCGCCCTCGCCGGGCGCACCCACAGGCTCCGCCTGGGCAAGGACCGTGCCGAGATGACCGTCCCGGACGGCGTCCCGCTGACCATCACCTCGGGGGCCTCGACCATCTCGATCGACGCCTCGGGCGCGGTGAGCATCACGGGCACGACCGTGACGGTCGCCGCCGACAGCAAGCTCTCCCTCAAGGCCGCCGAGATCGAGATCGCGGCCTCGGCCAAGGTCAGCGTCTCGGGGCAGGTCGCCGAGCTCGTCGGGCAGGCCACCGCCACGGTCAAGGCCTCGGGGACCACCTCGGTCAGCGGCGGGCTGGTGATGATCAATTGAGCCAGGGCATGCAGGGCACGCACGACGTCCCGTCGTTCATCGGACGCGGCTTCTCGTGGCCGCTCTCGGTCGACCACACAGGGTCCATCCGGCTGACCGACGGCGCCGACGACCTCGACAGGTCTATCCAGGTGGTCCTGCTCACGGCCCCCGGGGAGCGGCTCATGCGCCCGGAGTTCGGCTGCCGCATCTGGGACCTGCTGTTCGAGCCCGTCAACGCGAACCTGCTCGGTCTCGTGTCGCAGGCCGTCCGCGAGGCCCTCGCCCAGTGGGAGCCGCGGATCGCCGTCGAGGAGGTGCGCCCTGTCCAGGACCGCGCAGACTCCGCGCTCGTCCACATCGAGATCGTCTACAGGGTGCGGGTCACCAACGACCGCCGCAACCTCGTCTACCCCTTCTACGTGATCCCCCGCGAGGACTCCTGATGCCGATCCCCCCTCCCAACCTCGACGACAGGTCCTTCCAGGACATCGTCGACGAGACCAAGCGCCTCATCCCGCGCTTCACCCCGGAGTGGACCAACCACAACGTCTCCGACCCCGGTGTCGCGCTCATCGAGCTCTTCGCGTGGATGAGCGAGATGGTGCTGTTCCGCGTCAACCAGGTGCCCGAACGGTTGTACGTGCACTTCCTCAACCTCGTGGGCATCGAGCCCTTCCCGCCGTCGGTCGCCCGCACCGCGGTGACCTTCTGGCTCTCCGGCACCACCGACCGCGAGGTCCCCGTCCCCGCCGGGACCGAGGTCTCGACAGCCCCGACGGCCGACGGCGCCGCGGTCGTCTTCTCGACCACCGAGCCGGGCCTCGTCGTGCCGCCGGTGCTCCGCCACGTCCTCACGGGCCGGGCCGGGGAGGAGACCCTCCAGGACGGCTGGGACGACCTCGTCTACCCCGGGACCTCGCTCACCTGCTTCACGTCCACGCCGCTGGCCCAGGACGACGCGCTGTACCTCGGCTTCTCGACGACCATCGCCGCGCACGTGCTCCGCATCACCGTGCGCGCGCACGCCGAGGGGATCGGCGTCGACCCGCGCAATCCGCCGCTCGTGTGGGAGACGTGGGACGGCGAGGTCTGGGTCCCGGCGACGGTCCACGACGACACGACGGGCGGGCTCAACCGCGACGGCACCGTGCTGCTGGTCGTCCCGGCCGAGGCCCAGCCGCTCACACTCTCCGGTGCGTCGGCGAGCTGGTTGCGGGCCCGGCTCGTGCGGCCGCTGCCCGGTCAGCCCACGTACCAGGCGTCGCCCCAGCTCGACGAGCTCACCGTCGCCGCGGCGGGCATCACGGTGCTCGCCGAGCACGCGTCGGCTGCCGCTGCCGAGATCCTCGGCCGCTCGACGGGCGTCCCCGGGCAGACCTTCGTCGTCGCGCACTCGCCCGTCGCCCGGCGACGCGGCGAGGAGCAGGTGCGGGTCGTCGGGCACGAGACCTCCGAGGCGTGGACCGAGGTGGCCGACTTCTCGGCCTCCGGCCCGACCGACAAGCACGTCGTGTGGGACTCGATCACCGGAGAGGTCCGCTTCGGGCCGACCATCCGCTACCCCGACGGCGCCCGCGTGCAGCACGGCGCCGTCCCGCCCGACGGCGCGCAGGTCCAGGTGACCGGCTACCGCCACGGCGGCGGCGCGTCGGGGAACGTCGGCCCGGGCACCCTCACGTCCCTGCGTGCCACGGTGCCCTTCGTCGCCCGCGCCACCAACCTCACCCCCGCGAGCGGTGGCGTCGACGCGGAGACCGTCGAGGAGGCGAAGGTCCGCGGACCACTCACCCTGCGGACCGGCGAGCGTGCCGTGACGGCCGGTGACTTCGAGCGCATCACCCGGGAGGCCTCGGTCGAGGTGGCCCGCGCCGTCTGCCTGCCCCGCACCGACGGCGCCCCCGGGGCCGTGAGGATGCTCGTCGTGCCCCAGGTCCGCAAAGACCCGCGCGACCACAGGCTCGACGACTTCGCGCTGTCGGCCCCCCTCGTCGAGACCGTCGCCCACGCGATCGAGACCCGCCGGCTCGTCGGCGCCTCGGTCGAGGTCGGCACCCCGTACTACCAGGGTGTCAGCGTCGCCGTCCTGGTCCGCGCGCTGCCCGGCCGCTCTGCCCCGCTGCTGCGTCAACGGGTGCTCGACACCATCACCCGGTACGTCAACCCGCTGCACGGCGGGCCCGAGGGCACAGGGTGGCAGCTCGACACCGACCTCACGTCGGCCGCGATCGCCCAGCTCGTCGAGCCCATCGAAGGCGTCGAGAGGATCGACGAGGTCGTCCTGTTCGACTACGACCTGCGCAACGGCACCCGTGTCGGCGCGGGCCGGGACACCCTGCGCCTGGCCGCCGACGCGCTGTTCTTGTCGGCCGAGCACCGCGTCGTGGTCCGGTGACCCCCCGATGAGGCGACCCGACTGGCTCGTCGGCCAGCTGCCGCCGGCGATGCTGCAGGAAGACTTCTTCAGGCGCTTCGTCGAGATGTTCCAGGCGCAGGCCGACACCCTCATGGCGCACGCCGACGACCTCGAGCACCTCGCCGACCCCGACCTCGCACCGCCGACCCTGCTGCCGTGGCTCGCCTCGTGGATCGGCCTCGAGTCCGTCGACGGCGCAGGCCCGCCCGAGATGCAGCGCGAGGTCCTGCGCACGGCCGCACGGACGCTCGCCTGGCGTGGCACCCCGGCGGGGCTGCTGTCGATGCTCGAGCTGTTCAGCGGCGCGCCGGCCGTGGTCGAGGACGGCGGCGGCGTGTGGCGTGAGGGCGAGAGCCCCGCGGACACCGCCTGGGTGGTCATGCGGGTCGCCTCGACCGGCAACCTCACCGAGCGGGCCTTCGCCGACCTCGTCGCCGACGAGGTCCCCGCGCACGTGCGCGCCGAGCTCTGGGTCGACGGCAGGCTCGTCTGGCCACGCCGGAGCGTCCCCACCACAGCAGCGCTGTCCGTACCGCAGCCCCCGACGGAGACCTGAGCACCGATGCCCACCACCACCGTGACGTGCCCCGAGTGCGGGACCACGGCGCTCATCACCGACGGGCGCCGCGACGCGAGCGACTTCTGCGCCGCGTGCGACTTCCCCCTGTTCTGGTCCAGGACGACGACCGAGGTCCGCGGGGACCTCGTCGACACCGACGACGCGCTGCGCCGCCTGCCGGGGACCGACGGACGCGGGCTCGCCTACTCGGTGCCGTGCCCGACCTGCGGCGAGCTCAACCTCGCCACGGCCCGCACGTGCCTGCGCTGCACGGGGAGCATGGTGCCCCCGCCGCCGCCCGTGCCGGTCCCGCTCCCCCAGCCCCAGCCCGTGGTGGTCGTCGAGCCGGAGCCCGAGCCTGAGACGACCCCGTGGTGGCTCTGGTGGGCCGTCGCGGGGACCGTCGTCCTCGTGACGACGGCCGTCGCGGTGTACGTGACGCTGCGCTGAGAGCCGGACGAGCAGGCACGACCGGCACGACGAGAGCCGGACCCCGCTGGGTCCGGCTCTCGCCCGTCGCGGCGTCACCCTGTCAGGGTGTCCCGTCGGCGGGCGCCGTCACCGTCACCTGGACCGCGGCAGCGTCCGACGACGTCCACGACGTCGTCCCGCCGTACGTCGCGACCACCCTGTAGGTGGCCGCCGCCGCTCCTGCCAGGTCGCAGCTCGCGGTGCCGTCGGCGTCGACCTCGACAGCCCCGCACGCGATCCCCGGGGCCGTGGAGAAGGTGACGGTCCCGCCGAAGGGCGAGGCCTCGGTCGCGCCGGCCCGGGTGACCGTGGCGGTGACCACGGTGCCTGTCCGGCTCGCCGTGGTCGTCGTCGCCCCGGGCGCGACGGTCAGTGTCCTCGCAGCGCTCGTCGACGGGGCGAGCGATGCTGTCCCGAGGTAGCGGGCGGTGAGCTGACGCCCCGCGGCTGTGCCCGGCACACCGGCCGGCGTGTAGGACACCGTCGCCGTCCCACCCGTGCTGACGGCCCCCGTCCCGACGACCACGCCACCGACGGAGAACTCGACCTGGCCTCCGGACGCCGCGCCGCCCGACGAGCGGGTCACGGTGGCCGAGAGCGTCGACGCCACCCCGACGGTGACGCTCGTCGGCTGCGCGGCGAGCACCGTGGTCGTGGCCGCCGCCACGACGGTCACCGGGACGGACGCCTGTGCTGCCGAGAGCGTCGGTGACCCGCCGTAGGAGGCCGTGAGGGTCGACGGGCCCGCCGCGGTGCCCGGCGGCAGCGTGACGCGGATCTGCGCCCGTCCGTCCGTCCCGACCTCGGCGGACCCGATCTCGGTCCCGCCGAGGGCGAAGGTCACGGTGCCTGCGGCAGGGCTTCCCTGCGGCCCGGAGACCCGCGCCACGAGGGTCTTCTCCGTCCCGGACGTCCACGGCCCGGGATCGGTGAGGACCACCGAGGCCCGCCCCTGCACGGCGAAGGACACGATGCGGTCTCGTTCGGCCGCTGCGACCGTCACTGTCGACGGGGAGACCGTCACCCCGCCGGCGGCCCCGGGGGTCACCGTGTAGCTCCCGGCGAGCAGGAACAGCGTCTCTGCCGGACCGCCGACGCGGACCGTGCGGTCCTCGGAGACCTCGGTGGTCGTCCCGGCCGCGGTGCCGGAGACCGTGACCGGGAGGTCGACGCTCGTGTCAGGGCCCGTCGCCGCGAGGCGAAGCCGGACCTCGGCGATGGCGGTCGTCAGGGTCGTCGCCCCGGCGGCGAGGCGTGCAGTCGTCGTCCACGGGTGCCCGGCGGCTCCTGTGAAGGTCGCGGTCCAGGCCCCCTCAGGCACCTGGTTGAAGACCGTCGTGTAGGTGCCAGACGCAGAGCGGACCAGCGGCTGGCCGGCGAGAGACGCCGGTGAGGTCGCCGGGTCGTCGGCCGCGAGCGCGACGAGCGCACCCGTGAGGTCTGAGGTCGAGCTCACGGTCACCGTGACCGAGCGGGTCACCTGGAAGAGCGTGAGGTCGACGAAGGCGGCCTGCCCGCCTGTGACGTTCACGGTCCGGCTGACCGATGCGTAGCCACCCTTGTCGGCCCTGACGACGTAGGCCCCGTCGGACAGCCCGGAGAACAGGTATGAGCCGTCCACCCCGGTCGTCGCGGGCGGCGGGCCCGCCCCCTCGCGCGTAAGGGTCACGGTCGCACCGGGCAGCAGCGCCGGCGTCTCTGCTCCCCGCTGCCCCGAGACCAGGCCGCCGATCGCGTTGCTCGTCGCGACGAGGGGCACTGTCATGATCGAGCTCGTCTGGCCCACGGGTGGGGTGACGCTCAGCTGGAGCGGGCGGTAGCCGGGCCCGGAGATGGTGAGCACAGACTGGACGGGCACGACGTCTGTGAACTGGTACTGCCCCTTGGTCAGGCCATCGCACTCGGCCTGGCCGAACACGCAGGTCGGCTCCGGTGCGCTCGTCGCGTTCTGCAGCCGCACGGTGAGCCCGTTCACCCCGACCGAGTCGGCGAGGTCGTCGACCACGAGCACCGTGAAGGTGACCGGGACCAGTCGCAGGTCGATGTCCTGCAGCTTGTCCTGCCCCTCGGTGATCCGCACCTGAGCCGGCACTGCCGGCGTGAGCTGCGCATACCCGGCGAGCGTGGCGGTGACCGTCCAGTCGCCCTCGACGAGTCCTGCCGACCTCGCCGTGCCGGTGATCCTGTAGCTCCCGTCGGGACCGCTGACGGTCGAGAAGGAGACACTGCCCTTGGAAGCCGTCACGAGGACACCGGGCAGGTCGCGGACGATGTCATTTTTCCCCTGGGCGCCCACGGTCTGAGCGGTCGTGGACTTGACGGTCCCGGTGAGCGTCCCCAGACGCGTCATGGACACGACCTCAGGCAGGCCGACGGTGCGTCCTGCGGCGACCGTCACCGGCACCTCGAGCCGCGCGTAGCCCTCGGCACGCGCGACGATCGTGTACTGCCCTGCGGGCAGTGCCGTGAAGTCGACCACGTCCCGGTCGCTCTCGGCGACGCCCGACTGCTGGGAGCCGTTGCCCGTGAGAGTCACCTCGGCTCCGTCGACGGGCACGCAGCTGCCCGAGCCGCAGTCCTGGGTCTGGACGCGCAGCGTCGCGAGGCGCTCGAGAGCGATCTCGAGGTCCACCGCCGTCTCGCTCACGCGTGCCACAGAGAAGGTCACCTCCGCAGGCTCGAAGCCTGCCAGGCTCGCTCGGACCGTGTAGGTACCTGGGCGGGCGAGCGTCCCCGACGGCTGGGTCGCGGGCTGGGAGACATCGTTCCAGGTGAGCACGTGGGTGCTCGTCCCGGTCGACTTGTCGACAGCTCCAGGACCAGCGGTGAGGCGTGCTCCGGTGACCCCCGGAGGGCTCGAGACCACCTCGAGGGTCGCCTGCTGACCGAGCGAGCCGTCGTCCCCGATACCGGTGAGCGTGAGCTCACCCGTGAAAGGCCGCCCAAGGGGCTGCAGCTCGACGACAGTCGAGACGTTGGTCGAGACGTCGAGACCCGTGAGCGACCTGGCCTGGTGGTCCGTCGACAACGGGACCACGATGTCGACCTTGTCCGAGACGAGCTCGAGCAGTCCTACGCTCGGCGTCACAGCCGCCGGGTTGGTCGTCGTGCCGAAGGTGCCGTCGGACGCCGTCACCACCGTCACCGTCGTCCGGACAGGGACGACGCCGTCGTACCGGGAGATCCCTGAGATCTCGACCTTCTGCTCATCGACATCGGTCTGCTCACCGGCGATCAGCTGGGTGACGAGACGACCAGAGAAGGCCCGCGCGGCCCGGGTCAGCACGAGCTGGGTGGCCCGCTCCTGGTTGAGGGAGAGCTCGAGGCCGGAGATCGTCCCGCTGAGCTGCGCGGTCCCGTCGTTCCAGGCGACGTCGATCCTGTACTCGCCCGCGACCAGGTGCGTCAGCTGCGCGACGCCGTCGGTCCCCGCGACGACCTGCACGTCGGGCACGGCCGGGGCGTCCGGGTCCGCTGGGTCGGCCACGTGGACCGCGGTGACCGTCGCCCGGGCTGCCGGGGTGATCGCCCCGGTGCCCCGGTCGACCAGGACCGAGACCGAGAGTCGGGCGAGCCTGTCGAGCGTGGCGTCGACCCTGCGGACGTCGCCGGGCACGAGCGTCACCTGCGTGGGAGCCCCGGACACCTGGTACTCGGCGTCACCGGGCAGGACCGTCACCGTGTAGGTGCCCGACGGGAGGTTGTCGATCGAGTACCCACCGTTGACGCCCGTGAAGGCGCACGCAGCGCCGCCGATCGTGCAGCCGTCGCCCGCTGCCGGGGCGCACGGACCCGTCGGGTCGGGTTGCCCCGCGAGGACCGCGACGACGCAGGTCTTGTCGGGGACGGTCCCGATCCGGGCCAGCACGGTGCCTGTGAGCGCCGGAGAGGGGAACAGCGCGACCTGCCCCGCGGAGACGGTCTGGCCCATCGGCACGTTGACCTTGACCGTCGACGACTCGTAGCCGGGGGCCGACACCGTGAGCTCGTAGAGGCCGGGCAGCAACCCTGTGTCGTCAGCCCCCGGGACCAGGTACTCGAGGGCAGGCTCTGTCGTGACGCTGACCTGGCGCTGCGTCCCGTCGGCCGCCTGCGCGGTGAGGGAGACCGTGACCAGGCACTCCTGGCCCGCCGGGAGCGGACCGCAGTCGATGTGGCCGCTGGTCCGGGCGTCGCTCGCCCTGCCGCGGATCCGGGAGGTCGAGACGAGGCCGTCCCCCTCGACCGCCGTGAGCACGAGGTCGGAGGCGACGGTCCCGCCCGGTATGACGCTGACGGTGGTCGAGGCCGTGAGGTGACCGAAGAGCTCGGCCGAGAGCACGTACTCCCCGGGCACGATCCCGTTGAACCTGAAGGAGCCGGAGCCGTCCGAGGTGGACATCGTCTTGTACGCGTCGGTCCCGTTGCTCAGCGTGAGGCCGGCCCCGGCGAGCGCACGGCCCGCGGTGTCGCGGACCGTCCCCTGCGAGACGCCGCTCGACGAACCGAGCAGGACGTCTGCCGGGGCCGCGGAGGACTCCGCGCCGAGGTCGAGCTGGAGGGTCTGGGTAGCGTAGCCGGGAGCCTCGACCATCAGGGTGTAGATGGCCGGGACGGGCAGGTCGACGAGGCTGTACGCCCCCGGGCGCCCCGTGGTCAGCGTCGACGCCGTGCGGACGACGTCTGCGCCTGTCGCGGTGACCGTCGCCCCGCCCACGCCCGAGACGGCTCCGAGGGCGTCGGGGCCCGTGACGGTGCCGGAGAGCGTGGCGACACCTGCCTCGAGGGCGAGGGGAACCGTCGCGGAGCCTCCGGCGGCCAGCGTGACGAGCGTCGACTGCGCACCGAGCCCCGCGCCCTGGGCGGTCACGAGGTAGGTGCTCGGGGTCGAGAGGCCGTCGACGGCCCACGAGCCGACAGAGCCGCTCGTCTCGGTCGTCGTGGTGATGGTCGTCGTGCCGTCGGTGATCACGACCTCGACACCGCCGACCACAGCCCCGTCAGGGCCGGTGACGACCCCTGAGAGGCTGCCGTCACCCGCGACGAGCGTGACGTCGAGGGCCGCCGCGGCTGCCTCCGCACCGGACACCACGTGCCGGACGGTCTGGTACCCGGGCTTGGAGACCGTCACGAGGTAGTTGAGGGTCGGGGCGAGCCCCGCAAAGGCCCAGGCGCCGTCGTCACCGGTCTGCGTGCTGCGGGTCGCCGCGACGGCCGAGGTCGGCTGCGTGGCGCCTGTCGCCCCGGGCTGACCCGTCGACGCCGCAGCGCCGTTCGCCGTGAGCGCGCCGAGCGGCAGGCCGAGGCCCGAGGTCTTGGTGATCGCGCGAGAGCTGTCGTCGCCCTGCCCCGAGCCGCCCGCGCTGGACGATGCCACGAGCTGAGCGGTGGCCGGGGCTGCTCCCCCGCCCCCACCACCCGAGGCCGGCGCCGCGGTGCCGGAGGCTCCGGCCCCGGCACCCGACGACGCGGGGATGATGCTGGCCGGGGCGATCTGCACCCGGACACCGGAGGGGTCGTCGGCCGTGACCACCCCGCCGACGCGGACTCCCGAGTCGCCCAGGCTCCCGTCACCGGGCGCACCCGAGCCGTCGGGTCCGGAACCGTCGCCGGGGGTGCCGTCTGTCCCAGCTCCACCCGGACCCGTGCCGTCGCCCGCGTCCGCCGCAGCCGTCGGGGCCGGTTGCGCCACGGTCTGCTGGTCCGCCCTGTCGGTGAACCACGGGAGCGCGACGAGCAGACCGCCGCCCCACAGCACCACGACCATGAGGAGCGCGACGACGCGGAGCATCCCCGAGCCGACGAGCGGCCTCGCGGTGACGGTGCCGTGGAAGGTCGCCGGAGCCTGCCGCCCCTGCGCGACGACGGAGAAGGTCCGGCGGTCGAGATGCCCCAGGACCTGCGGGCGCATGTTCCGGGCCGTGGCCGTGAGCCGGATCGTCTGGCGTCCGGGGACGGTCAGACGGCTCGCGGAGAGGTCGAGACCGAGCCCGCGCGACGTGCGGGTCTCGACGGAGAGGTCGACGGGCTCGACGCCCGTGTTGGACACCACGACGGCGAGGCGGCGGCGCAGCCGGATGCGGGAGTCGGCAGGCTCGACGGTGAGCAGCACCTCGCTCGGGGCGTCGACGGTCAGCAGGCTCTCGACCACGCTCGTGGTGGTCGACCCGGTCGCGCGGGTGGCCGGTCCCCTGCTCGCCGCACCGCTCGCACCGTTGCTCGTGCCACCGCTCGTGCCGCTGCTCAGGCCTGCTGTCGCGCCGACCCACCCGTCAGGCCGGCTGGTCGCCTGCGCGCCCGGGAGCCCACCCGGCAGCACGGCCTGGACCACGACGACGAAGGGATAGTCACCCGCCATCGCCCCGGTCACCGGTGCGAGCAGGACGTCGGTCGAGACCGTCGCGTCGGCCTCGACCGCCGCGAGGAGCACGGGCTCCGGGGCCCAGCCGTCGTCGAGCCCCAGGACGGTGACCGTGACGTCGCGCAGGTCGTCGGCGAGGTTGCGGACGTGGACCCGCAGCGTGGCCGCCGTGCCGGCCGTGGCGTGCGCGCCGGGCTCGACGAGGACGCTCGGTGCACCGAGCCCGGTCTGCGGGGTGGGGGTGATCTGCTCGGTCATGAGAGAGAGTCCAGACTGAAGTCGTACGTCAGGGCGTCGCTCTGGCCGATGGTCAGCGCGGGTGAGGTCGCGAGGGCTGCGGTGCCCGTCGCCGACCGCAGCTCGATCACGTAGTGGGCTGGTGCGTCCACGTCGGGGAACAGGTAGGTGCCGTCGGCGCCGCTCGTGACGACGGCGCGGGCCGGGGCTGCGGTGCCGAACTCCTCGGCGACGAAGAGCCTCAGCTCGAGCCCGGCGACGGGCTGCCCGGCGGCCCGGACGGTCCCGGAGATCGAGGCCGGCGAGACGAGCTGCGGGTTGAGCTCGACGGTCTGCCCGGCCACGACCGTGACGATGCTCGACGTGGGACGGGTGCCCTTGCGCGAGAAGGTGACCGTGTAGGTCCCGGGCGGCACGTTCTCGAGCACGAAGGCGCCGCGGTCTTGAGGTGTCGACGCGCTCGTCACCGAGAGCGTCGACGACCCCGAGGCTGCCGTGACCTGGACGTTGGCCGCAGGGCTCGACGCCGTCGACCCCGTCGCCGTCTGCGTGACGACCCCGGTGATCCGTCCTGTCGCGGCCCGCATCGTCACGTCGACAGGACCCGTGCTGACAGCGCCGTTGCCGTCGACGGTCACCGAGACCACCTGCGACTCGAGGTCGGCGCGCGAGAAGGTCACGGTGTACGTGGCCGGGAGCGGCAGCCCGCCGATCGACCACGACCCTGCTGGCTCGCTCGACCGGGTCACGGTCTGCCGGGTGACGGCACCGTCGCTCACCGTCACCGCGACCCCGGCGGCGCTCGTGCCGGCGGGCACCGTCACCTGCCCCGAGAGGTTCCCGGCGGACTGGCCGAGCACGACCGAGAGGCCTGTGAGCTCTTGGGCCTCGGCGAGGTTCACGCTGAGCGTCGCGGAGGCGTAGCCGGGGGCGCTGACCACGACTGTGAAGGTCGCGGGGGTCTGCAGGCCGCGCAGCACGAAGGACCCGATCTCGTCCTGGGTGAGGCTGACCGTCTGGACCACGCCCTGGCCGTAGGTCGCCACGACGGTGGCCCCCGGCACGGGGCCGGAGGCTGAGGTGACGAGCCCGGAGATCGAGCCGTCGCCCTCGAGCAGGCTGACCTCGATGTCGGAGCGGTCTTCGCCGGCGGCGACGTCGATGCGGTGCACCTGGGTGGAGAACCCCGGCTTGGACACCACGAGGTCGTAGACCGCCGGCGAGGGCACGGCTGCGAAGGAGAAGGTCCCGTCGCCGCCGACGGGCGCCGTGCGGACCACGGCACCGTCCCCGAGGGCCGGCGGCGCGGCGGCACCTGTCAGCGGGTCGACGAGCCCGGCCAGGACGGCCGAGTCGAGCGGGATCTGCAGCTCGGCGACAGCGCCCGCGGCGTCGTCGCCGAGCACGGTCCCGGAGACCGTCGCGGGGACCCCGCCGAGCAGCACGCTCAGTCCCGTCACCTGCTGCCCGGAGCTGAGGCTGACGACCTCGGCCTCGGCGTCCGTCGCACCGGCCGGGTACCAGACCTCGGCGAAGCCGGCCCCGCGCAGCCGCATCTTGTAGTCGCCGGCCGGGAGGCTGTCGACGGCGAACTCGCCGGTGTCGCTCGTCGCGGCGGTCGCCACGACGGCCGTGGTGTCGGAGGCCTCGAAGATCTCGACAGCGACACCCGGTACCGGCTGCCCGTCGGAGATGAGCGTCACCGCACCCGCGACCCCGGCCGTCCCTGTCGCCGCGGAGCTGTCGAACCGGGCCTGGGCCACCTGCAGGGCGAGGTCGCGGTCGGCGGCGGAGCGCGCGAGCACGCTCGAGAGCCCGACAGCGATGACGACCGCGAAGACCGTCACGGCGACGAGCAGACCGAGGAGGGAGAGCAGTCCGCGGGCGAAGAGCGGCTTCTGGACGAAGACGCCCTGGGCGACAGGGCGCGGTGCGTCGGCCCCGGGGGCTGTCCCCGCGCCGACGACGGGCGGGGCGAGGGTCTTGGTGCCTGCAGCAGCGGCGGGCACCGGGCTCGCGACGCCCTGCCCCGCCGCGCCGGGGGCGCCCGGTGCCCCCGGGACCGCACGGACAGGTGCCGTCGTCGACGCCGAGAGCGGTGCTCGGCGCACCCCGTCGTCGACGAAGAGGCTGAAGGGTCGCACAGCGAGCGACCCGAAGACGGGCCGCTTCGCCCTGGTCCGCAGCCGTCCCGTGACGGACTCCCCAGGCGCGAGGCTGTACCCGGGCGGTGTGAAGGCGAAGGTGATCTTCTGCTCGGGGTCTTCGGCGCGCAGCCGGCCCTCGAGGACGGTGTTGCCGTTGTTCTCGACGACCACCCCGAAGTCGGCGCGGCGCCCTGCGGTGACGGTCACGGGGTCGAGGCGCACGTCGAGGCCGGGCTGGTCCGGGACCGTCACGACGATCTCCTCGATCGCGACGGCCTGCTCGTCGGTCAGCTCGCGGACCTGGACCGCCATCCGGCGAGGACCGGCAGGCACACCGACGGGCAGCGTGAGGAGCAGGCGGACCTGCGCGCTCGCGTCGGGGAAGAGGCTCAGCTCAGGCTGGTCGACCTCGACCCAGTCGGGGTCGGCGCCCAGGACCCGGACCGTGCACCCGGCGATGATCTCGCTCGTGTTGGTGATCGTCACGACCACGGGTGCCGGGACACCCGGGACGACGGAGAACCTGCGTGCGGGGAGGTCGACCCTCATTCAGCCCACCGCCGTCACGTCGAGGTCGCGCGTGGTGGTCGACCCTGCGGTGACCCGGGCGAGCCCTGTCGCCGTGACGGCCCCGGCGCTGCTCACGGTCACGGTGTACGTGCCGGGGGCGAGGCCTGAGAAGGAGTAGGCACCCGGTGCGTCGCCGCCGCTCTCCGCGACCGTCGTCCAGGTCTTCACGCCGTCGGTCACGACCACCTCGGCCCCAGCGACGGGAGCGCCTCCCGAGGTCACACGCCCGGTGATCGCTCCGAGGGCGGCCGACATGGTCACCTGGACGGGCTCGGCCTGGGTGCCGGCCGTGAGCTCGAGGGGGATGCTCTGGTCGCCGTAGCCGGGGAGCGAGAAGCTCACGGTGTACGACCCGGGGACGGCGAGCCCGGTGAGCGTGAACGCACCGACCTCGCCGCTGGTGAGCGTCGTGGCGGTCACGGGCGTCACCGACCCGCCGACCGTCACGGTCGCACCGCCGAGGCCGCGACCCTCGGTGTCGACGAGCCGACCCGTCAGGGTGCCGACGCCGTCTCCGAGGACGACCTGCAGGTCGTCCCGCGACTGGCCGGCTGTCAGGTCGACCACGACGGTGCTCTCGCCGAAGCCCTCGCGGCGGAAGGTCACGACGTAGGTGCCGGGCGTCGCGAGGCCCGGGATCACGAAGGTCCCGACAGCCCCGAGGGTCGGGGTGCCGACCACGACGGGCACGCCGTCGAGGATGGTGGAGACCTCGACGCCGCCGAGGGGGCTCTGGCCGTCGGTGACCATGCCGGAGATCTGCCCGCTCGTCGAGCCGAGCGTCACGTCGGAGGCGAAGCGGGTCTGGCCGCCCGCGAGGCTCTCGGTCGTGGTGAGCGGCTGGTACCCCTCGGCCGTGAAGCTCAGCTCGTAGGTCCCCGGGGCTGGCAGGTCCGTGAAGGAGAACGTGCCGTCGGCTGCGGTCGCGGTCGTGTGCTCGGTGCCCTCGGGCGCACCGGCCCAGGTCGGGCGCGCCACGACCGTCGTGACGACGGGGTCACGGACGTCGCCGACCTGCACGGTCCCGGAGAGCGTCGCGGGCTGCCCGACGATCACGAGGTCGGTGCTGTCGGTGACCTCTTGGGCGCCGGCCCGCACGGTCGACCCGGCCGTGCGGGTCTCGGCGGCAGGGAACCAGATCTCGTCGTAGCCGTCGGCCGAGGCACGGAGGTAGTACTGGCCGGGGAACAGCCCGGCGATCGTGTACGTGCCGTCGGCCTGGGTCGCGGCCGACCCGACGACCACCAGGCCCGCGCGGGACTCGCGCAGCGCGTCGACCGTGATCCGCCCGACCCCGAGACCGTCGTTGAGCGAGACGACCGTGCCCGTGACGGTCCCGCCGACCCCGGCCTCGACCAGACCGTCTTTGGACAGAGCACCCGCCGGGGCAGCACCGTCGGCTCCGACCGGAGCACCAGCCTCGGCCGTGGCCGCGAAGAACGACGCCGGGGCCACCTTGGTGACGGGGTCGCCGCCGAGGACCCCGCGGATACCCAGGAGGAAGATCGCCGCCCACACGGCGACGACGGCGAGCAGCACGAAGACCGTGAGCAGGCCGCGGCTGACGAGAGGACGCTGGCGGAGCATGAGCGAGAGGCTCTCGGCCTCCTCGCCCGCGACGGCGTCGATGCGCAGCGGCCTGTCCCGTTCCGAGCCGAACAGCTGACGGGGCCCTGTCGCGACGACCTCGGAGACGAAGGACTCCCCAGGCCCGACGGTCCGTGTCGACGGGGTCACCGTGGTGGTGAGCGTGCGGTCGGCGTCGCGTGCGCGCAGGGAGACGTCGAGCGGGACGTTGCCGCGGTTGATGCTCTCGACCGAGAACGTGCCCTTGCGGCGCGCGCGGACGACGCTCGGCGAGGCCTGGAGCGCGAGGCGTGGAGTCGCCGTGACGACGAGCTCGAGGTCGTGGTGGACGGGACGGGCGCCCGGGGCGCTGCCCTGGACCGCGACGGTCACGGGGTGGCGTCCGGCGGGGAAGGTCACCGGGACGGCGAAGAGCACGGCGAGCTCGCCCTGCGCGTCGGGGAACAGCGCGAGGGAGGCGGGCTCCGTGCGGACGATCTCGGCGGGCACCCCGTAGACCGTGGCGCCGATGCCCTCGATGACCGTCTCGGTGTTGACGACGTCGAGACGGATCTCGGCGGTCTCCCCCGGGGCGACGGTGAGCCTGTCGACCGTGGTGAGGATCCTCATCCCTGACCGGTCCTCCACGCGCCGCTGGGCTCGGCAGGGTCCTGCCGGGGCAGGACGGAGGCTGAGGCCGCCACCTCGGTCACGCTCGTCGCCGCGGCTTCCCAGTCGTAGGCGTCGGAGGCGACTGTCACCTCGAGCACGAAGGAGGCCTTGTGCCCAGTCCCGAGGCTCTGCCAGAGCAGCGCGACGCTCTGCGCGTCGTCAGCCGCGAGCGCGACCTGGATCGACGAGTTGAGCTCCGCCTCGACGGCCCAGGCGGGCAGCACCTGGACGGACATGAGGCGGGTGAGGGCGTCGCCGAGCAGGCTGTGCTCGGCGCGCGGGCTGTCGGCCCAGGCACTCACGAGGTAGCCGAGGCGGACGAGCGGCAGCGGTGCGCGGCGCTCGACGCGTCCGCCCTCGGTGGTCCGCGGCGCGGAGGCACGGGGCGGCTGGGGGCTGCGGGTGATCGAGTACAGGAAGGCGTCGACCACAGGGGTGGTGAGCTGCTCGGCCCAGGTGGGGGTGGGCGCCTCGAAGCTGATGTCGCCCTGGTCTGCGGTGAGCGGGAGGGTCTGGCGGAGGTAGGCGGCGAGAGCGTCCTCGACGGCGGGGATCAGCACGCGTCGTCCCACCTCCTCTCACCGTTCGTCGACCTGCGCGGCTCCGGGAGGGCGCCGCGTGTGCCCCACCACGCCGCGCACGCCTCACCGTACGGAGACGGGGCACGGCTGAGCATCGGTAATCGCTACCGAAGTTCGGTCTCGGTGCCTGCTGCGAGGTGCTGGTTCAGCCGATCATCGTCTTGGTAGCGCCCGGGACGACCACCTGCACGACGCCTCCGTAGGCGCACTGGCAGGTGCTGCTCTGGAGGGTCGCGGGGGCGCCGCCGA
>Ga0308157_10002785_pt1 | contig 27300 bp, 27 predicted proteins | sample PhyBR1_FD_201035 | JGI IMG/M metagenome (GOLD analysis project Ga0308157, IMG submission 201035) | Phyllosphere microbial communities from UC Gill Tract Community Farm, Albany, California, United States - DLSLB.R1 | ecosystem: Host-associated > Plants > Phyllosphere > Unclassified | place: USA...
CATTACAGCTGGTCTGTTTTTCAAGATGTTGAAGGATTAGCTAAATTATTAGGAGGACATAAAGCAATGGAAATCAAATTAGATTCTGTTTTTACATTGCCACCAATTTTTGATGATAGTTATTATGGGTTCCCAATACATGAAATTAGAGAAATGCAAATTGCTAATATGGGACAGTACGCTCATGGTAACCAACCTATTCAACACATGATTTACCTTTATAATCATGTTTCAGCCCCTTGGAAAGCCCAATATTGGGTAAGAGAGACCATGAATAGGATGTATTCACCAAACCCTGACGGGTACTGTGGAGACGAAGATAATGGTCAGACTTCCGCATGGTATGTGTTTTCGGCAATTGGATTCTATCCGGTTACACCTGCAACAGACGAATATGTTATTGGTTCACCTATTTTTGATAAAGTTACATTGCATTTAAGTAATGGTAAATCTGTAAAAATAGAAACTAAAAATAACTCGGATGAAAATCGTTATATACAGGCTTTAAAGTGGAATGGGAAGAATTACACTAAAAATTATTTAAATCATAGTGAGCTTTTGAAAGGAGCTAATTTAGTATTTGATATGGGCGCTGAACCTAATAAGAATAGGGGAGTGACTAAGGCTGATCTTCCATATTCTATTAGTAAAGATGATAAGTAATATTCTTTAAAGTATTTAAAATAAAAGGCCTTCTGGATTCAGGAGGCCTTTTGTTTATGGTTACTAGTAAGTTACTATCTTATTTATTCAAACTTTTACAAATTACCTAATCACATAAAAAAAGGCTTGGGAGATCCAAGCCTTATTAAATTTCATTTTTTTATTTTGCCCTATGTTCTAGGGCGTACAAATTTTGCTTTACGAGATGTTTTTCCGGTAAATGATTTTCTGATCAATAAAGATTAAAAATCATCATCATCATCTAAATCTTCATATCCTCCATCCAGAGAATCAAGCTCATCTAATCCGAAATCATCATCGTCTTCAAATACATCATCGTCGTCGTCTGGACCATTGAAGTTGAGTACTCTTTCATCAACCTTTACATCTGTTTCAATTGCTTGCATTGTAGCCATCTTGTTTGTTATGATATTTTTCTTTTGTAACGTAAAATTATATAAGAAAATTCAATTGATAAATTTTTTTTTAAAAATATTTAATCACAATCCTGCTAGCTCTTGATTATTCATTTAATCAACAATTTCACCAATACTGTTTTCCTCCGCTACAATGTCTTTAAGCTTAGGGAGATCCTTTGTGCTTGATAAACCGAAATGATTCATAAACTCTCCGCTTGTCGAATATAGTAATGGCCTTCCAATGGCATCCGATTTTCCGGCAATTTGTATCAAACCTTTATCTAATAACCTTTGAATAGAATAATCGCAATTAACACCGCGAATTTGTTCTACTTCAAGCTTTGTTATCGGTTGTCTATAAGCTATTATCGCCAAAGTCTCTAATGCCGATTGACTTAATTTTTTCCTTTCCTTATGTATTTGTAACTGATTAATCGCATCATGGTACTGAGACTTTGTTAAAAATTGCAATTGATCATTTATACTAACTAAAGCCAAAGCATAATCATCAGATTCATATTTAGCTTTAAGCTTTCCTATAAATTCTGCCAATTCCACTTTACTTATCTCAATAACCAGTGCATCTTGAAGAATCTCTCGTAAATCTTTCTGATTAATACCTTCGGCTGATGCAAAGATGATAGCTTCTATATTTAATAAAATATCTTTCACAGCGTGAATATTAATAATTTATAACCTGCTCTTCCATTTGTTCAGGTAACTCACGGAATTGATAGGTCTGTGTTCTTAATTGAGGTTCAAAACCAGCTTCTGTTATCGCATCCTGTATTGTCTTTGATGTAAACCTGTGCGGAGCTCCGGCAGCAGAAACAACATTTTCTTCGATCATAATCGATCCAAAATCATTTGCTCCGGAATGTAAACAAACTTGTGCAGTTTGTTTACCCACCGTTAACCAGGAGGCTTGAATATTTTTGATATTTGGCAACATAATTCTGCTTAATGCGATCATACGAATATATTCATCCGATGTTACGTCGTTGGTAATACCACGAAGGCGTTTTAATAAAGTTCCATCATCCTGAAATGGCCAAGGGATAAAAGCAATGAAACCATATGCATCTGCAGGCTTTTCATTTTGAACTTCACGTATCCAAACCAAATGCTCAAAACGTTCTTCAAGTGTTTCAATATGACCAAACATCATGGTCGCAGAAGTAGGTAAATTAATTTTATGTGCAGCACGCATGACATCTAACCACTCTTGTCCTCCACATTTTCCTTTTGATATAAGCCTTCTTACACGGTCATTTAATATTTCGGCACCTGCCCCTGGTAAAGAGTCTAAACCTGCCTCTTTCATTGCGCTAAGAACCTCTAAATGGCTCATCCCTTCCAGTTTTGCTACGTGAGCAATTTCTGGTGGACCTAATGAGTGTAACTTTAAGGAAGGATATAAATCTTTTAATTGCTTAAATAAGGTAGTATAGAAGTTTAAACCTAAATCGGGATGATGTCCTCCTTGTAATAATAATTGATCACCCCCATATTTAAATGTCTCCTCGATTTTTTGCTTATAAGTTTCTATATCTGTAATGTAACTCTCCTCATGTCCAGGACGGCGGAAAAAATTACAAAATTTACAATTGGCGATACAAACGTTAGTGGTATTAACATTTCTGTCAATTTGCCAAGTCACTTTACCATGAGGAACCTGAATTTTACGTAATTCATTTGCAACATAAGCTAAATCAGCGGTCGCTGCTTCTTTGTATAGAAAAATGCCTTCTTCTTTACTTAAAAAGTCAAAATTTAAGGCCCGTTCTAATAGTTTATTTACTTCCATGTATTACAAAGATACGTAGCTTTTTAGTAATTAAGAAGATAAAGATATATCATCAGTTGATGATCAAATGCATTGAAGTAAATGGTTAATTATTAATAATAAGACACTTGGCCTATCTCGAAATTTTGTAGATAGCTATTGAGAGAAATACTGAGATAAATTTATATAGGACAAAAACTTATAAATCAATTAGTTGTTATATTAAAAAGCTGACATTATTTTTACTTTCGGTTAATTTTAATTCATCCAATTAGTTCAAAAAAATCTTAAATTTATATGCACTACAAAGGAGGTACTCGATGAGCCAAGACACAATCCATATAGAACGTACATATCCCATTTCTACAGCCAAATTATGGCAGGCAATGACTGATAGAAAAAAGTTAAAAGATTGGTTTTTCGATATCCCTAATTTTTCTACCGAAGTCGGAGCAGAATTCGAATTCTCAAAGTCCGATAGTTCAGACAATTACCATCATTGTAAAGTGCTGGAAGTTAAACCTCAGGAATTATTTAAATTTGAATGGCGTCATCCTAAACAGACAAATGGTAACTCCATTATTACTTGGCGACTCATCCCTAGGCGAGGAGCCACAACTTTACACCTTACTCACGAGGGCTTAACGTATGCTAAAGATGCGGGAGAACCATTCTGCTTAGAAGAATATGAGTCCGGATGGGAACGGATTTTAGGTGATTCTCTTTCTAAGTTTATCAGTAAGATATAATTTGTTAACTCATAGGAATTTTTAATTTGATAATTTTAAATACAATTGTCGTATATTACGGTATATTGTATTTTCCTATTATTCATTTATAATGAATTCGTTTATATACTATATATCTAATATTTCCAGCTTTACTTAGACCTATTTTTATATGAAGAGAGTTTTTTCCAGTTTGTATGTACAAGTGATTCTAGGAATAATCATTGGAATCCTTTGCGGTATTTTTTATCCTGACTTTGCTATTAAATTAAAACCACTTGGAGATGGGTTTATAAAGCTCATTAAGATGGTTATTGCACCTTTGATTTTTAGTTCTATCGTTATTGGTATTGCAGGAATGCAGGATATAAAAAAAGTCGGCAAGATTGGACTGAGTTCATTGATTTATTTCGAGATCATGACAACTATTGCTCTAGTTATAGGATTAGTTTTTGTAAATATTATTCAACCTGGAACGGGAATGAACGTAGATCCGAAAACGCTTGATCCCGCTGCTGTAGCTCATTATGTTCAGGAATCTAAAGAACATAAAAACATCATGGACTTCATTCTCAGCATTATTCCGGATAATGTTGTGGCAGCAGTTGCTTCTGATAACTTACTTCAGGTGCTCTTATTTGCTGTACTTTTTGGTATTGGTCTAACAAAAATTGGCGCTAAAGCTTCAGAACCGGTTATCCACGTAATGCAATCCTTTTTAAAAGGCTTATTTGCTGTAATAAAAATGATTATGTATTTGGCCCCTATAGGCGCCATGGGTGCTATGGGTTTTACCATTGGGAAATATGGTGTCGAAGCTTTATCCTCTCTGGGGTTGTTAATGTTAAGTTTTTATGGAACATGTATCGTATTTATTATAGGAATCATTGGAGCGGTACTTTACTTTTACGTGAAGGTCAATGTATTTAAGCTTCTTAAATATATTAAAGAAGAGCTTTTAATTGTTCTCGGCACCTCATCCTCCGAATCAGCCTTACCCGGATTAATGCAAAAATTGGAAGATGCAGGATGTGCTAAACCGATCGTTGGATTAGTAATTCCAACCGGATATTCTTTCAACCTGGATGGAACTTGTATTTATCTTACTATGGCTGCTGTATTTATTTCTCAAGCATTAAATATGCATCTTAATTTAGAACAGGAAATAACTTTATTATTAGTTCTCCTTTTGACATCAAAGGGGGCTGCAGGAGTCACAGGAAGTGGTTTTGTAACTTTAGCCGCTACCTTGCCGGTAGTTGGGCACATGCCTGTTGAAGCGGTAGGACTGATATTGGGAATTGATCGATTTATGAGTGAAGCCAGGGCACTAACAAATATCATCGGAAATGCAACAGCAACTATTGTTATAGCAAAATTTGAGAAAGGACTGGATGAAGAACTTCTACACGAAAAGTTAAATTAGTTGCTGCAGAAATTCTAGCCTTAACACTCCTGCAAAGCGCTTCTCATAATTACCTTTTGGAGTAATAATGAGAAGCGTTTTTTTATTCAATTTTTGCAAGTTAAAATCCCCCTTAAAAGAGTTGTTTTTTTACCATAAATTCTATCTGAAATTCTACCTTCTATTTGATGAATTACACCTCTTTCAGAAGCTTTAATTCTCTCTTTTTTCTTCTACTCACCCATATCTCACCCGTATCTTACCCAATACTAATCCTATAATCGTCCAACAAAATTTGGAGGAATTTCGAAGGAAATTATATTCAGTTTAAAAGCATCAATATTCAGGTTTTTTTACGCTCATAATTTTTCCTTTTCTAAATATTTTTTAAGCAATCAAACAATTCTATTTTATTCAAGTTCAATAGATACACACTATTTGGATTTAACATATATGATCCAAGAATAAAGTCATGTAAAATCGTTATTTATTTATGGATCTAAAGTCGAATGAACCGTTTTGGTTAGTTAAAAATGGGATAATTGATACCTATCCCTCATTAAGAGAAGACAAAGAATGTGATGTTCTAATTATTGGGTCGGGAATAACGGGCAGCTTGATCGCTCACCAATGCATTAAAGAGGGCTTAGAAACTATAATAATAGATAAAAGGGAAGTAGTGAATGGGAGCTCCTCAGCAACGACTTCAATGCTGCAGTATGAAATAGATACCCCTCTTTACAAACTAATTGAAATGATTGGGAAGGAAGGTGCTGAAGCTAGTTATCGAGCCTGTTCAGATGCAATTGAACAATTAGGGAAAATCGCCCAAGAAATAAAATCTGAAGCTGGTTATAAGAAAAAGTCTTCACTTTATTATGCCAGTAGGAAAAAGGATGTTAGCTGGTTGCAAAAGGAGTTTGAAGCTAGGAAAGAAATGGGTTTTAAAGTCAAATGGTTAAGTCAGGATGAAATTTTAAAGGATTTTAATATTCACGATTCACATGGGGGGATCCTTTCAGAACATGGAGCCAGTGTAGATGCGTTTCGTTTAGCGCATGAATTATTAAGTTATAATAGCAAAAAGGGACTTCAAGTATATGATAAAACCGAAATGATTAAAGTAGAGAATAAGAAAGGTTTTAATGAAGTCTTATTGGATACTAAAGCTAAAATCAAAGCCAAATATATAGTTTACTGTGTTGGTTATGAGAGTGCTACTATGATTAAAGAGCATTTTGTGGATTTATTGAGCACTTACGCTATCGTTTCTGAGGTAAATAAGGAATTGTATAATCATTATAACGATTATTTGATTTGGAATACAGCTGAGCCTTATTTATACATGCGTACAACAGATGATTGCAGGTTCCTGATAGGGGGAGAGGATGAAGAATTTAGAGATCCGGAGAAAAGGGATGCTCTTATTCCTGAGAAATCAAAGAAGCTTGTTCGTAGTTATGAGAAAATTTTTGGAAACAACGCGTTTATCAAAGATTTTTCATGGGCTGGTACATTCGGAGAGACAAAAGATGGTTTACCCTATATAGGTTCTCACCCCGATTTTAAAAGGTCATATTTTGTTTTAGGTTTTGGGGGCAACGGAATAACATTTTCTGTAACAGGAATGGAAATGTTTTCTGATTGGATTAACGGTAATCCGAATCCTTTATCGACTTATTTTGCTTTTGGCAGATAGGTAATAAAAAATAATAATAACAGATAAAATATAAAGCTATGAAAAAGGAAAAAAAGAAAAGCGTGCCTAATATTGATAAGCATGTAGTAGATAATAAGGATAAGGTCTTGACAACCAACGATGGAGTTCCAATATTTGATAATAATAATACTTTGAAAGTTGGTAATCGCGGCCCATCCTTACAGCAAGATCATATTTTCTTTGATAAACTAATGCATTTTGATCGCGAACGTATTCCTGAAAGAGTGGTTCATGCGAGAGGGTCAGGAGCTCACGGGATTTTTGAGGCAAAAGAAGATCTTTCGGATATTACGATAGCTAATTTTCTTAAACCCGGAACAACTACACCAGTTTTTGTGAGATTCTCAACAGTAGCCGGATTTAAAGGGTCTACAGATTTGGCTAGAGATGTGAGGGGCTTTTCGGTGAAATTTTATACACAGGAAGGGAATTATGATCTTGTCGGAAACAATATTCCTGTTTTCTTTATTCAAGATGCAATGAATTTTCCTGATGTAGTGCATGCGGTAAAACCAGAACCTAATTCAGAGATGCCACAAGCAGCATCAGCGCATGATACTTTTTGGGATTTTATTTCATTAATGCCTGAGGCAGCACATATGTCTGTGTGGGTGATGTCAGACCGAGCTATTCCGAGGAGTTTACGCATGATGGAAGGTTTTGGAGTACACACCTTTAAGTTTGTCAATGCAGATGGGAAAATGACATTTGTTAAATTTCATTGGAAACCACGGTTAGGAGTACATTCTGTAGCGTGGAATGAGGCCCAGAAAATTTCTGGTTTTGATGCAGATTTTCATAGAAGAGATCTATGGGAAGCGATAGAAAGCGGTAATTTTCCGCAATGGGATTTAGGTGTTCAATTAATTCCGGAAGAAGATGAAATGAAATTTTCATTTGATATATTGGATCCTACTAAACTGATTCCGGAGGAATTAGTACCTGTAAAGATTATAGGTACGATGACCTTAAACAGAAATCCGGAGAATTTCTTCGCTGAAACAGAACAGGCTGCATTTGATCCGGGACGATTGGTTCCTGGAATAGATTTCTCGGATGATCCCTTACTACAAGGTAGAGTATTCTCTTACATGGATACCCAAAACTATAGATTAGGTGGTCCTAATTTCCACGAATTGCCTATTAACAGACCTATCAATGGAAAGCATAACAATCAAAAAGATGGATTTGCCAGAACAGATATCTTAAAAGGGAATACCAGTTATTTCCCTAATAGCCAAGCTGACGGGTGTCCTTATCAGGCTATGTTGAGAGGAGAGGTGGGTTACCAGACGGGTAAGCAACAAGTGGATGGAAAAAAGGTAAGAGAGAGATCTACTTCATTTGCTGATCATTATACACAAGCAAGGTTACTTTTTAATTCCTTAAGTAAGGAAGAACAAAATCATGTGATTAATGCATTCAGTTTTGAACTGTCGAAAGTAAATAGTGTAGATATAAGAAAAAGAGAGTTGGCAATTTTAAATCAAATAGATAAAAATTTGGCGAATTCAGTAGGAAAGAATTTGGGATTAGAGCCTAGTAAATCACTTGATCCATTAACAGTAAAATTTGCACGACAAAACCATCCGGAATATCCGATAAAGCCAAATAAGCCGGAAATCGAAAAATCGAATGCGCTGAGCATGAAAGTGAAAGATGGAGAGGGAACCATAAAAAGCAGAAAGATAGCATTTTTGGTAGATGATGGAGTTAGTAAAACTTCGGTTGATAATTTGAAATCTAAATTAGAGTCAGATGGGGCAACTGTTGTTTTAATTTCATCTCATGTTGGAAAACTCAAATATAAGGAAGGTCAGGAAGAAGATGTTCAACATACTTACTTGACAGATGTATCGGTATGTTACGACGCTTTTTATACACCTGACGGAGATTCAGTAAGTAAATTGGAAAATAATGCTGATTATTTACAATTTATAAATGAAGGCTATAGGCATTGCAAAGCACTGGCATTTGCTAAAGGTGCCGAAAAACTTGCAGCGAAATCTTTTATTGATAAAGATCAAGGTGTAATTTTTGAAAGTGAAGGAAAGCTCGCAGATAATTTTGTTAAAGCATTGAAAAAGCATCGGGTTTGGGAAAGAGAACTGGATCGAAAGGTTCCATCTTAGTACATCCTATTATTTTAAAAGGTAGTTCTATAAGTGATAGGACTACCTTTTTTTGTTAACTGAATGCTAATAACGCAAAAGAGGTTAACTTTTTATCGTTAACCTCTTTCTTAAAAAGTTATCTTTTTTCATTTTTTTATAACTCTCGTCATAATCGAATTTAAAATAACCTTCTTTGTATAATTAATAACGACCTGTTAAAAGGTATATTATATTAATATTAATAATTTTTAATAGTTTAGTATAACCTTCTGATTATCAGTATTATATTTTTTATGTAGAAAAAAGGAAAAGGGTTGACTTTTTCGATGCCAACCCTTTTTTTAAAAAATTATCTTAATTTTTTCTTCTTATAAGTGTATTATAAGGAATATTTTAAAATAACTCTTTTGATACCATAATAACGACCAATTTGGGAAAGATATTGTATAAATAGCGTAATAAATTTTATCTGAAATATTATCCTGTATCCTGACCTTCTCCCATATACTAATACTGCTAATTAAACCGTTTAAGATTTATGTTGTCTTATTGGGTAAATGGATAGAAAAAGAATGAAAAAAAACTATTTTAACAGAGCATTGCTACTGTTCAATACTTTTAAACATCGGAAGTTAAGCAATGAAGAAATTGATCTTGCTGAAAAAAAGGCAGATAATTTGAATGAGCGCACAAATGAATTTAAGCTATTGCTTTCGATGATAAGAGATACTTTTTCAGGTCGTTACAAGATGAATAAATGGAATATGTCAATCATTGTTGGAACAATTGTTTATGTTCTTTCTCCAATTGATGCAATTCCCGATGTGATTCCTGTATTAGGTTGGTTAGATGATGCTTCAATTGTCGGGTTTGCTATCTCTAAATTAGCAGACGAAATTGATCGATATCGGAAATTCCAAAAAACGATTAAAACAGATTTGAACTTAGGTCAATAGTAAAATAATAAGTTTAAGGAAAGGCGTTGAATGTATATTTAACGCCTTTTTTCATAATGAAAATTACATTATTTTTATGCAAACTTATTACCTGAATTTATGATAAAGTACCTTTTTATATTTATGACCTTAATATTTTGGAATCAAATGGGTTATGCGCAAAATGAGACTGATATTAAGTTAAATAATTTGATAGATAAATATTATCCCAATCAAGAAGATCCGGGTATTATGCTTTATATCTCCGATAATCAGGGTAAAATGCAATATTCTAAATATAAAGGAATGGCAAATTTAGATGCAGGAGAAAGTATTACTTCAAAGACCAATTTTAGAATGGCCTCAGTCAGTAAACAAGTCACCGCTCACGCTATTTATCAATTACTAAAAGGTAATAAGATCGATTTTTATCAGAAAATAAGTCATTTCTTTCCCAATCTTAAAGGAAAAGCGAGAGATATTAACGTCTATTATCTACTCAACCATGTTTCGGGTATTGTGGATTACGAAGAAATTCTTCCGGAGAATCAGAAGAATCAATTAAGTGATCATGACGTTTTGCAACTAATAGAAGCTGTAGATAGCACAAATTTTCAAATGGGAACAAAATTTAGGTATAGTAATACCGGATATTGTTTACTATCGTTGATTGTAGAAAAAGCTAGCGGCAAGGATTTTAGCAGGTATGTGAAAGAAGAAATGTTTGATAAATGGGAAATGAGGAATTCTCTTGTTTATAAACCATCTGATAAGATTTTAAATAGAGCATATGGTTATCATCTTAAAGAGGATCAATTTGTATATGCAGATCAAAGTATTACAAGCGCTACACAAGGTGATGGAGGCGTGTATACATCAGGTGAGGACTTTGCCAAGTTAAATGCAGGAATGAATTTTGACATGGGAGTGTGGGGACCTACGGTTGGATATGGAGTCTATTTCGAGAATAATCTATGTCCAATAAACAAGGATATTTCCTATAGTTTTGGAAAATTCTTTGGAAAAGATCAAAATGGGAATAATGCTTTTTTCCATTCGGGAGAAAGTACCGGGTTTAATAATATAGTAATCAGTATCCCGCAAAGAGATTTATGTATTAGTCTATTTAGCAATCGGGATGATCTTCAAATCGATTCATTTTTCGAGGAGATTCTTAAATTGATGGATATTCAAATACAAGGCTTAGGAGATAAAACTTTATTTGCCTGGCTAAGTGATGTATATGCTCATAATAATTAGTTTCATATTTATTTTTCTAATATATCTTTTAGGTGATTTAAACCAGCTTCAAAGTCTTTACTCATGTCAAAGAATAAGGACATTACATTAAATGGATAAGGCATTTTACCATCAATCTCCCAAGCAACTTTGGAAGTTTGAGGATCAATCTCGGTTACTTGGATATAGGAAGGATTTGCACTATCTGAACCATTAAAAAATAAATCCATGTCTATTCGGGAGTTATTGGAATCTATTTTAGTAATGATTTGTTTGCCGTCACCTACTTTTTTACTTTTCCAGGAATATGTAAAACCTACTGTACCATCAGTCCCTTCATAATTACGGGATATATCTGGATCTTGTCTTGACCAATTATCATAGTTACTTTGATTTCTTAACAATTTAACATAATCGAAAACTTTCTGTTTAGGTTTATGAATGGTGATTTCACTGCCAGCGTGAAATTCTTTTGGTAGGATTGCAGCAACAATTAGTACCAGAGCAATAATACCTAAGACAATAAAAAGGAGATATTTTAAAAATTTCATAATTGGATAATCGTTTTTTTATTTGGTTAATCTTCTATTAAAGATAGCATTTTATTGATTGTATTTACATTCCGACCTGTTCCTCTTACCTTTAGTTTTTTCTCAATAAAATTGTTGTTCAATTTACTATTAGCCATTCCTTCCGGGAGATAGAAGTACAATATATTGTTCACTATTTTAAATTCTTCCGGTGCTAAATCAATATTGTGAAAATTATCGATTTCTTCTTGTGTCGGTGTCTTATTCAAAAATGTAAAATAGACTTTATTTTTAGGTAAGTCGATTGAAAATGGATTATGATCTAAAAATGTCTGTAGTTCATTTTTAGTGAGGACAAATACATCGATATCTAATTCAAAATAATTAGTAAGTATAGTCTTTATTGTTGATAGGACGGATTTACGATTTTCCGCTGTATTTACTATAATATTTCCGCTTTGGATATAGGTTTTAACATTCAGAAAGCCAGAATTACTTAATTTATCTTTCAATTCCGACATTTTAATCAGGTTTTTCCCTGATACATTAACCGCTCGGAGAAAAATGATATATTTATTCATGGTAATAACGTTGATAACTCAATTTATGCATTTTGAAGGTCTGCTATTATAATTTTATTCATTTCCATTAATGCTTTACCTGCTTCAGGTTTTCTTAATAGATTGGACATATTTTGAGGAACAATCTGCCAGCTAACCCCAAACTCATCTTTACACCAACCACATCTGCTTTCTTGGCCTTTTGAAGTTATTTTATTCCAATAATAATTAATTTCTTCCTGATCCTTACAAGTTATAGTTAATGAAACAGCTTCATTGAAGGAATAGGTTTGGGGAACGCCGGAATCCATGGCAGCTAATGTAACGCCGTTGGCAACAAATTGTGTGTGCATTACTTGACCTTTTGTTGGTCCTTCAGGATATTCCAGACTTCCTTGTGAATAGAAATCGTTAAATAGATCCTCATAAAATGCTATTGCTTGAGCACACCTTCCTTGTTGAGATTCAGCAAACATAAGGGTAGGTACGATCGCTTGATTATTAACGTTTTCTAATTCGCCTTTATAAAGTTGCCAATTAAAACCATATTTATCCGTTATCCACCCATAATAATCTGAAAATGGATATTTTTGTAAAGGCATTAATATACTTCCGTCATCTAAAAGTTTATTCCATATAGTGTCTATTTCCTCATTTGATTCAAATACTGCCATAAAAGAAATAGATGGATTAGGTTTGAAAATTGGTCCGCCATTAATACCAATGAAATTCAACCCCATTATATTGGTCTCTACAACCATTCCATTATCTTTTATTATTGAGCTATTTGGAAAGATATCCGTATAATAATCAAAAGCTTCTTTAGCATTATTGTCAAACCATAGAGAAGGTATAATCTTGTTTGCCATAAATCTTGAATTTAAGGATTGTTTAAATTTAGTTACTAATAAAATTTCTTCGACAATGCACATAAATCATTTATTAATTCTTAATTATTCTATAAAGTTTGATGTTAGGAGTAAAGTATTACCTGCTGGATCTTGTATCCTTAGATAACCACCAATCAGTTTGTTCTTTTTACCAATTATTTTAACATTATTTGCTTGTAGATAATTTAATGCATTTTCCATTTGGTTAGTGTTGATTTTTAATAACATTGCAGCATCTTTTGGATTAGAGATTGGCTCTAACCAGAGATTAATATCTCCAAATTTTACCTTTGTCGAATTAATGGTACTAGGTAGATCAATTAATACTTCTTCAGTCTCCATTAATAAGATATCCCTATAAAAATGTAAGGTATCTTCATATAGATCAATAGGAATCTTAATTGTAATGTCTTTATCTGCTTTAATAGTTAATTTATTCATACCTGTATGCACAATGACTTTGTTGAAATCGATAATCAGTCGCAATATTTTATAATTGTCACTGATTATCGAAATTTTAAATATCGTGGTTAACCCATTTTTTTGTTTCCCTCGAAATGTACCATCCAGTAAATTCCAAACTTGTCTTGGAATGATGAAAATAGCTCTGCAAAAAAGGTTTCACCTAACTCCATTTCTAATACTTTAGCATCTTCAGATAAAGAGTTATATAGGTCTCTTGCTTCTTCAGCCGTAACGGTATCTAACATAATATAGGTTGAGTTACCATTCATCGCGGGAGCACCAAATCCTTCAACTACATCAGCTCCCATAAGCATCGTTTCCGGATTAATTAAAATTGCCGTATGCATGATTTTGCCTTTAGCACTGTCAGGTAGTGCCGGTTGACCAGGTTCTGAAGGCATATCGTCATATAAGTGAGTGCCTAAGTTTTCAGTTTTGAAGACCTTTTGATAAAACTCAAATGCCTGTTTACAATTTCCATTAAAGTTTAAATACGCGTGAATTTTTGCCATAACAACTATGTTTTAAATGTTTATATTGAATAGTTAAAAGTATTTCAATGTACTGACAGCAGTATGTCACCAGGTTATTTTTTTAATAAATTTTCCAGATTGTTTAATCCCATTTCATATCCTTCTAAAAATCCCATATCTAAATAAGCTTTCAAAGTTTCTTCTTTCTCAAACTTACAACTGGAGGTAACCGTACAATTATTTTCTGTAGAATCAAATTGAACTTTCCATTCAGAACTTGGTTGTTCGGATATTGGATTTCCATTTTCATCACAAAATCCATCAATACCCATATAATACTCCTTAGGTTTAATCTCTTTGTAAATCATGTAAGACCAATGTTGTTCTTTATTAGGACCTTCCATACAATATAACCACCTTCCATTAACAGTGAATTGTTGTTCCTTCGTAATACATTTCCAGGGAAGAGGGGCCCACCACTGATCGAGAACGCTGCTATCGGTAAAAGCGTTCCAAACTTTGTCTAATGAGGATTGGAATTTCCGCTTAATCACTATTTCCTTGTCTGTTACTTGGTATTCAAAGTTCTTTTCCATAATAGTAGTTTTAATGTGAAGATTTTTAGCTTTAAGCTTATAGAATAAAGTTAGTGGTGATTTTAAAAATTACACTTGTCCTATGACAAGTAATCAGGATGAGTTATGAAATAAAAAAAGCTATCTTTTTAGATAGCCTAACTTATTTCCTAGAAGAACGCATTGCGGGTATTTTTTTAATACTTTTATTATTCAACATGGATGCATATTCCTCAGATGTACTGTCAATTAATCGGATATTGCCTTCATTGTCATAATATATTCCCCAACCATAAGTTTTTGCTAATGGAGAAGTTCGTAGACAAGCCTGTCCTCTTGAATAAAACTTTAATCTTTCTTCCTCTCGTTCGTTCTCTGTTATATCATTTCGTTTGGCATAGATGTCAAAAATTAAATCATCTGAATTAATTTTTCCAGCATATGAAGTTAAGATGTCGAATTGCATATTTGCCACTGTTAGCTTGTCTAATTTAACAGGAGGTTTTTCTGCCTTGATTGCTTTACTGTCTTCAGCTACAGTGATTAACGTGTTGAAATAATTTGTGCTATGTTGTTTCATTTGATTGATAAGTTAAGAGTATACTCTTTCATATTTAGAAGAGATAAACTCAATAGTTTCTTTCATTAAGTTTTCCAAGACATTCAAATCAATATCGGATACTTTTTTTATGTAGATACAGGCTTTTCCCATCTTAAATTTTCCTAATCCTTCTAAATACTGAGCATGATCTTCACATCCGGTAGTGACATACAAAGAAAAGGCGGGCTTTCTTGGCGAAAAACCAAGCAACGGTGCATTTCCTTCGTGACCGCTAGCATATTTATAATGGTAATTCCCGAAACCTATAATAGTAGGGCCAAACATTTTTGCTTTCTCGCCGGTGGCTTTCTCCATTAATTCAATCAGCAAGATAGAATCTTTCTTTTTTTGCTCCTGATCTAGATTATTGATGAAGGTAGATACATCTACATCTGTGAAGGTTGTTTTTATTTTAGCCATTTTTTCTTTCACATATTTCTTTTAGATTTTTTAAAGCCTGAGGCCAAGTCTCATCAAACATATGGAAATCTTCTTCATCAGAAATTTCAACTGAACAGACAAGATTTGTATAACCATTTTCGTCTTTAAAACGATATACTTCCAAGACATTTTTCCAATTATCGATGTCTTTGCCTTCATATTGTTCGCCCTCGTCATTAAACATACCAATATGCCTTATGATGACGATTTCACCAGGAATGTTTTTATCTACCATAGAAATCATTCCCATTACATTCCCATTTTCATCTGTAGATGTAAAGAAGATTTTTGAATCCTCGTCCCAATACCCTCTAAAATCAGAGGTTGGGCTAAATGGCTTTGTCCATTCTTTATAATGATCTTTATCAATCATTATTTCATGAACATCTTTTGGACTAGCCTGAATTTTCTCTGAATAATATACTGTTTTCATAATTTTTAAAATTTACCAAAACCAAAAACTGCGCCTGCCGGATCCTGAATGATTACATAATTGTACGAATTGTCTGCCTTTTTGCTTTCATGAATAAGTTTTCCTCCTTTTTCGATAGCCCTTTTCAAGGTTTCCTCCACATCGTCAACATAAACATACATGATCCATTGTGCCGGAACTCCAGCATTGATTCCTCTTTGATTACATATTCCTCCCGCCGGGGTTTTCTCATCATATAACATAGCATAATCATTATATGATTCATCTCCATCTTTCATTGCGACAGGATGTTCATTCCAACCAAGGACATCTTTATAAAATCCTTTAAGCTTTCGGCTTGTTTTGTCGCTAAATCGGCCCATACAATTTGTCCGTTTTTATATTTATTCTCTTCCATTTTTCTTATTTATTGTTTGTTTTCTGCGTGTTTTTTAAAATTATCTAGAATTGCTTGCCATCCGTCCCTTTGCATTTCTTCTGAATTTGTACTTTCAGCATCAAAATCTATAATAACCCTTGTTTTACCTGATTCATCTTTAAACTGAATGTCGGTTGCTCTTTGATCATCAATAACATAAGAAATACTATTCATCGGCGTTACTTCTGTATATGTGCCCGCGAAATTGAACGAGAAACTCCCATCTTTTACCGCCATTTTATTGTTGAATTTTCCGCCGACTCTTAAATCATTTTCAGAACTAGGACACTCCCAGTCATCAGAAGCATGATTCCATATGACAATATCTTCAGGATTATTATAAGCCGACCAAACTGTCTTCAAAGGGGCATTAATTAAAGTTTCGATATGGATTCTTTTCTTTTGCATAATTATAGTTTTTGTCTAATCGAAGTTAGTGGATGTATCTGCTTATTCCTCTTGTCTTATGACAAGAAATATTCTTCTTCTGCTGCGCTGACCAAATTCTTTATTGCTTTGATAATGGTATTCCAATCTTCTTCATGAATTTCGTGTCCAGTTCCTTCTAGGACGAGTAAATTTCTTCCTTTAAGCTTTTCCATTATAGACAATGCATTTTGAAAATGACAGATTTTATCATCGGTACCGTGAATGACTAAGACTGGAATTTTAATTTTTTCTAATTGATTATAATATTCCATTCCTCCATTAAGATTAGCGTGATTAAATTGACTTTTAAAATTTAATGCTCTTCGAAATGATTCGCGGATATACTTTTCTTCCCTTAATACATTTAATGGTTTTTTTTCACTCATTAGATGAGATCCTTCCAGCATATAGTTTACAACCTTATCTTCAACGTCCCAATCTACATTGGCACCCTTCGCATGAAAATCTAAGATGCTTTTGTCCATTTCAGGAATAGTCATACTGGAATCTGCCCAAGGCATAGTACTGAGTAATGTAAGTGACCTGACACGGTCGTGATATTTAATTGCAGTAATTTGCGCAATCATCCCTCCTAAAGAAATTCCTACATAATGTGCATGACTTAATTCATAGTCGTCAAGAATGCGAATAGTATCATCAACCAAATCTTCAATATTATAGCTGATTTGACCGGGAGAATAACTAGTAGACTGTCCGGTATCTCTGAAATCATATCTTATAATGAATAAATTATGATCCGCTAGTGTCTGACAGAATTTTTCATCCCAAAATAGCATTGATACAGTCGCACCGGCTATGAGTAGAATTGCTGGATTCGTTTTGTTTCCGAAAGATTGAGTAAACAGCTTTATGTTTTGGTGTTGTACAATTTTTTCACTCATTCTATTAATTTAGTCTTTTTACGTTAATATCGAGATATCCTCAAATATTAAAAACAAAGTATTTCTTATTTATGTTTTTCTAAATATCTGAATATGAATTTTAAGATTGTATTTTGTGATTTAATATTAATCTTAACTTAGATTTCTCTTCATGAGAGCAGGTTTAAACTATTAATTATCCAATAAAATCTATGAATGAATTATTAAATGCTAAGGCTTCAATTGAGATATTGAAACCTTTAGAAGAAGTATTTGAAGCAATCGTAAACCCTGATATAATGAGTAATTATTTTTTGCAAAGCTCTACAGGCAGGTTAGAAGAGGGAGTAACGGTTGAGTGGAAGTTCCCTGAGTTTGATGATATTTTCCCTGTTACTGGGAAGGTTATAAAAGCTTATGATTATATTTCGTTTGACTGGAGTGGGGGAATAGAAGGTATGATCGTTGAGATATTCTTAGAATCCTATCAAGATGTTTTTACGGTTGTTAGAATAAAAGAAAGCTTCATGAAGATGGATGAGGAAGGCCTCAAACAAGCAATTGGACAAACAGAAGGTTGGGCAAATTTCCTTGCATGTTTAAAAGCAAATGTTGAATACGGAATAAATTTAAGGAAGGGAGCGTTTGATTTTATGAAGACCCATAAATAAAAATAATGAAGAAAGCCATGACATTAATAGATGAATACATAGCAGGGTTTGAAGGAGAGCAAAATAAAAAGTTAAAAGTTATTCGAGATATCATAAAAAAAGCAGCTCCTAAAGAATCCACAGAAACGATTAACTATGGAATGCCAACTTTTAAATATCATGGTAATTTAATCCATTTTGCCATGTTTAAAAATCATGTAGGGATTTATCCTGGAGCTGAAACGATAACTAATTTTCAGGAGCAGCTAAAAAATTATAAGACTTCTAAGGGGGCAATTCAATTGCCCTTTGATGTGCCAATTCCCGAAAAATTGATTTCGGCACTTGTAAAGTTTAATTCAGATCGTCTCAAAGATAAAGTATCTCCAAATTGGGATGCTTATCATTCAAAATGGGAAGAATGTGAAGAATTGATGAACCAAATTATAGTGAAATCTAAAACTGCTTTAGAAAAGGAGTTTAAATGGGGATCACATATTTATACCTTTCAAAAGAAAAATGTAATTGGTTGGGGAGGTTTTAAGGACTTTTTTTCTTTATGGTTTTATAATGGTGTGTTTCTTAAAGACAAATACAATGTTTTGGTTACTGCTTCAGAAGGTAAAACTAAATCACTCAGACAATGGAGATTTACGGATGTAAAAGATATGGATGAAAAGAAGATACTTTCTTATATTGAAGAGTCTATACAAACAATTAGAGATGGTAAAGAGATTAAACCTGAGAAGTTTATAGCAAAAGAGGTATCAGGATACCTTAAAGATGAGCTGGAAAAGAATACTGCCTTTAAACGAGCATTTGAGAAACTAACGCCAGGAAGAAAAAAAGAATACATAACTTATATTGAAGAAGCAAAACAAGAAAAAACAAAGCTTTCAAGAATCGAAAAGATTAAGCCCCTTATTATGGAAGGAAAGGGGTTGCATGATAAATATAAGTAGGAGAACAGTTGTATTATCTTTTAAATCATCACGTGACAGTTTAAAATATTTGTTCATTTACAATGGAATCAATTTTTCATCAGAAACATTAAGTTAAAAAATATTGAAAATGGATAGAAGAAATTTTATATCTCAGACTTTGTTATTGTCCGCTGGTTTGGCAATGAAAGGATTTTCTGAAAGTAATTCAGTAAGCTATCATAATAAAATAAATAAAATGGGAAACACAATACAATCGAAACGTCCACGGCCATTAACTTTAAGTGGTTTTGGAGGCGTAGCCTTAGGGAATGGTTTCAATGAAAATTCAGATTCAAAATGTCTAGAGGCGATGGATGCTGCTTGGAATGCTGGAGTTCGTTATTATGATACGTCTCCTTGGTATGGACTAGGAATTAGTGAAAGAAGAATGGGGCTCTATCTTAAAGATAAAAAAAAGGAAGATTATAGTATTTCCACAAAGATTGGCAGATTACTTATCCCTAAAGATAATTATGTGCAAGAGGGATTAATGTGGAAAGGACAGATGAATGCATCCTACAAATATGATTATACGGCAGCTGGAGCACGAAAAAGCGTGGAAGAAAGCCTGCAAAGATTAGGTGTCGGATCTTTAGATTTTGTATTTGTGCATGATTTATCTCCTGATAATGGAGACATGGGAAAAGATTGGTTGAATTATTTTGAAACGGCAAAAAATGGTGCATTCAAAGAACTCACTAGAATGCGCGAAGAAGGAATTATTAAAGGTTGGGGATTGGGAGTTAATACAATAGAACCAATTTTGAAAACAATTGAAGTTGCAGACCCGGATATATTTCTTTCAGCCTGTCAGTATTCATTAATTCATTATGAGGACGATCTAAATCAGGTTTTCCCGGTAGTTGCTGAACGAGATATTTCCATAGTAGTTGGTGCTCCATTGTGTGCAGGATTTTTGGCAGGGAAAGATAGATACTTATATGGGAAAGATATCCCAGAATTTGCTGCTAAAAAATTAATAGCCTTAAAAAGAGTTGCTGAAAATCATCAGGTTGACTTACGATCTGCCGCATTACAATTTTCTGCTGCTCCTGAGGTTGTTTCAGCCGTAATACCAGGAGCTAGTGGACCAGAACAATCTGCAGAGAATGCAGAGTCGTTTAAAAAGAAGATTTCACCTGAATTTTGGGAGGAACTAAAACATAATAAATTAATCGCTGAACACTCACCAGTACCATAAAATTAAGGAGATATATGGAATACAAAGATAAAATCGGGTTTATTGGACTTGGGAATATGGGGAAACCCATGGCTAAGAATTTAGAAAAGGCAGGTGTCAATCTGTATGTTTACAATCGTAGTCAGGAAAAGATGCAGGATTTTGCAGAAAAAAGTACACTATGTAGTGATATCGGAAGCTTAGTAAATGCATGTGATATTATTTTTACAATGTTGAGTAATGATGATGCGGTATATGCAGTTTATGAAACTATATTAGCTATGAATATTGAAGGTAAGTTATTTGTTGATATGAGCACGATATCTCAGGATGCATCAAAAGCTATATTTGATACAACAAAATCAAAAGGAGCTCATTTTGTTGATGCACCAGTAGCCGGTAGCACTCAACCGGCAAAGGATGGTACTTTGATTTTTATGGTTGGTGCTTCAGAAGAAAATGAGAAGCGAATTTTGCCATATTTAGAATTAATGGGTAAAGAGGTGAAATATATGGGACAAAATGGGAAGGGTGTATCAGCAAAGCTTTGTATTAATTATTATTTATCTATTCTTTATCAAGGGATGGCAGAAACAGTTCTTTTTGCAGAAAAACATGGTATCAGCAGAGCCGATATGATGAGTATTATAAACGATAGTGCAAGTGGAAGTGGAGCTTCAAAAGTCAAAACTCCATTAATTGTAAAGGATGAGTATCCAGCAGCATTTTCTGTTGACTTAATGCTAAAAGATATAAGACTTGCTGTTGCCGCAGGTGCAAAATTCCCACTAACGGATAGTCTGATTGAAACATATCAGGGTGCCAAGGATGCTGGATTTGCTGAAAAGGACGTCATGAGTATTGTGCCGTTTTTGAAAGCGAACTTATAAAATTCTGAAATTATTTTCTTATGAACATTTTGAGCTGCTATTTGGTAGCTTTTTTAATGCCTCCTTCTTTTATTTCTAGTTTTTAAAACGTATAAATAAAAGATAGATGTAATTAATAAGGCAAAAAAGAGAATCCATTCACTCGTCATACTCTTGGCATAATGCGAAAAAAGAGCTGTTAAAATAAAAGATTTCAAGAAGAAAAGCAGTAAAACAAATGTTCTCATTAATAAGAGTAATTATATATTATAACATTTCCTACAAGTTAATAATAATTTTTATAATTTGAATTATAGTATTTGTTTAAGTATATAAATGAAACTTTATACGTATATAAGGAATGTAAATTAATTATAGGTTTTTATAGTAGTTTTATAATGTGTTGATTGTTTATGATTGTTTGTTACAATATTTTCAAAAAAAAAGCAATATCTTTTGTTTATCCTTAATCGATTGTTTAGTAGGTTGTTATAAAGTGTATATTGTACATTTGTTAATTTAATAGACGAAATAAAATCTTGTTTAAAGCTATTTAGGTTCACATCTCATTTGCATAGCTCAATACTTTCATTATCTTAGAAGAACTAAACATAAATCTATAACAACTAAAAACGCCTTAATTCTATGGTTAAACGCCACCATCTTTTCAATGGAAAGAATGGGTTAAAAATGCTTCGGATAGGGGGGATAAGTATGCTTTGTAGCATAGTCTCGCCATCCTCATTTGCCCATTCAGCCGTGCTAGCAATAAATAATGCAACGCATTGGCAAAATCAAATTACTGTTCGAGGAACTGTAAATGATATCTCAACCGGCCAACCCTTAGCCGGAGTGACAGTTTCTGTTAAAGGAACTAACCAAGCAACAACCACCGATGAGCAAGGGAACTTTGTAATTGAAGGAGTACCAGGAACTGCTACTTTGGTCTTTTCATCTATTGGTATGGAAACTAAAGAGGTTTCTGTATCGAATAAGACTACGATTAATGTTGATCTCACAGCGAGTTCAGATAATATCGATGAAGTGGTCGTAGTGGGATACGGAACTCAAAAGAAAGCAACAGTAACGGGATCAGTGGCTACTGTTAAAGGAGATGAATTAAAAAAATCACCAGCTATCAATTTGTCAAATGCAATGGCGGGTCGTGTACCAGGAGTAGTCGCTACCAATGGTAGTGGTGAGCCAGGTTATGATGGTTCAGGCATTCGTATTCGGGGGACAAATACTTTAGGGGATTCAGGTCCACTAATCGTTATTGATGGGATACCCGCTCGATCAGGAGGTATAGAGCGGTTAAATCCGGCAGACATTGAAAACATTTCGGTCTTGAAAGATGCTTCCGCAGCAATTTATGGTGCAAGAGCGGCTAACGGTGTGATTCTCGTAACGACAAAGCGAGGAAAAACTGGAAAACCAATGTTATCCTATACTTTCAATCAAGGATTTTCTCAACCGACTGTTATTCCAAAATTAGCTGATGCGGTTCAGTATGCAGAAATGCGGAATGAACTTGAGATTTTTCAGTTACCAGTCGATGAATGGAAGAGTGCTTTAGACGCTTTTAATACCAATGGTGTATACAATAGACCTACCGGAGGAATTGTTACAGCTCCTTTTGACCAAGAAGATATGAGACTATTTGCTGATGGTTCAGATCCGTGGGGACATCCAAATACTGATTGGTATGGCGAAGCGTTAAAGAATTGGTCTCCACAAGCAAAACATAATGTTCAACTGGATGGGGGATCCGAGGAATTTAAATATTTACTGTCACTGGGTTATTTAAATCAAGATGGGTATTATAAAAATTCTGCAACAGGATATAAACAATATGATATTCGTTTAAATTTAGATGCTAATATTAATAAATATATTAAGACCCAATTTGGTATTTTAGGGAGACAGGAAAATCGTAATTTTCCAACAAAAGGAGCAGGGACGATCTTCCGAATGTTAATGCGTGGTAACCCAACTATGCCAGCTTATTGGCCAAATGGGATGCCTGGGCCTGATATAGAATATGGGGAGAATCCAGTGGTTATATCAACTGATGCAACTGGATATGATCGAGATAAACGTTATTATTTCCAGACCAATGGTCAAGTTGAGATCAGCATTCCTGGTGTTGAGGGCTTGAAAGTGACAGGTACCGCTGCTATTGATAAATATGTAAGAGGTACAAAACGTTGGGAAATTCCATGGTATTTATATACTTGGCAAGGAGATTATGAAGCTGATGGTGTAACACCATTATTGGTAGCAGGGAAACGTGGACCTGCAGAACCTAATTTGAACCAAGGGAATGAAGATCAAATGAATGTCCTTTTAGGGGCAGTAGCATCTTATGATAAAGTATTTGGTGATCACACGATTAATATCCTAGCAGGTGTGAATCGCGAGACTATTCGTAATGATAATTTCTCCGCTTATCGCAGGTACTTTATATCAAACAGTATTGATTATCTTTTTGCAGGTGGGGATTCAGAAAAAGATAATAATGGTGGCGCCTGGGAAAGAGCTCGTTTAAATTATTTTGGTAGAGCCAATTATAATTACAAAGGAAAATATATAGCTGAATTATTATGGAGATATGATGGTTCTTACATGTTTCCTGAAGACTCACGCTATGGATTCTTTCCAGGAGCAATGCTAGGATGGATGGTTTCTGAAGAGAATTTCTGGAAAGATAATGTTCCTGCTGTAAATTACTTCAAAATCAGAGCATCATATGGGCAGATGGGTAATGATAATATTTACTATGATGGTGCATTGCAAGAATATCAATATTTCTCTACTTATGGATTTGGAACATATATTATCAATAATGAGGTTGTTAAATCATTATCGGAAAGTAGGGTTCCAAACATGTTTATTACGTGGGAAGTAGCAAATAACTATAACCTGGGATTTGACTTTCAATTCTTAGGAGGAAAGTTTAATGCGGAATTTGATTTATTTAAAAACAGTCGTGAAAGTATTTTATGGAGACGAAACGCATCTATTCCCCAAAGTACAGGTATGACTTTGCCAGCAGAAAATATTGGAAAAGTAGATAACTCAGGATTTGACTTTAATGTGGGTTATAGAGAAACTTTTGGTGAGCTTGGGTTTAATGTCTCTGTGAATGGAGGATATGCTAAAAACAAAATTATTTTCTGGGATGAAGCACCAGGCGCACCTGAATGGCAAAAAAGTACAGGTCGTGCCATTAATGCCGGGCTATATTACAATTATGACGGCGTATTTAAAGATCAAGCAGAAATTGATGCTAATACGATAGATTATAGTGCAATTACTGGAAATCTTCGTCCGGGAGATATGAAATATCAGGATTATGATAATGATGGAAAAATTACTGCGGACGATCGTGTTCGTCGTGATAAAAATAGTGTCCCAACTTTCCAAGGAGGTCTTAATTTAGGTTTTACATATAAGAATTTTGATCTTTCAATACTCTTACAAGGAGCTGCAGGTGGCGAGATTAGAATTGGAACTGATGAATCAGGAGCGATTGGAAATTACTTGCTGGACTTCTATGAAAAACGGTGGACTGTTGATAACCCGAGTAGCGAACATCCTCGAATTACGGACCGTAGTGATCAATATTTTTCATATGATAATAGCTACTGGATGCGTAGTACAGATTATATACGTTTGAAGACTGTTGAGTTTGGTTACAACGTCCCTACAGATTGGTCCAAAAAAATTGGTATAAGCAGTGCCCGTATTTTCTTAAGCGGACAAAACTTAGTTACTTGGAGTGGAATGAAAATTTATGATCCAGAATCTACCAATGCAATTGGTCATTATTATCCTCAAGCCAGATTACTTAATACTGGTGTAATGGTTTCCTTTTAATTATAGATAGTTATGAAATTTAATTTTAAAATACAATATAATCTTTTGGCCTTGATGGGGTTATTGGTTTCTTGTAATGACGATTTTGTCAGCACAAAACCACTTGGAGAGGTATCAGAGGAGGTGGTGTGGTCAGATGAGGCGCTAGCTCAAGCATTTGTTTACGAAATCTATAATGGTTTTGGAGTAGGTGGGTTTTATGAACAACAAATGGCCTCAATGACAGATGAAGCATTATTTACACACCCAGGACGGGGAATTAACACCGTAAATGAGAGTCGATCTAATTCCGCAGATCAAGGCTATATAATGGATACGTATAGTTATGGTAATATGTATTCCCGTATTCGTGCAACAAATATTGCAATTCAGCAATTAAGAAATCCTCAAATAGACGAAGCCAAGGCTGGGGAATTGTTGGGAGAAGCTTACTTTTTAAGAGCATATTTTTACCAACAACTTCTGAGATTTTATGGGGCAGTCCCTCTCGTTACTCAGGTTTATGAATTAGGTGCAGAAAATTTTATGAAAGAACGTTCTACTTATGAAGAATGTGTCAACCAAATAGTTAGTGATTGTGATTCAGCAATTACCTTAATGCAAGGTGTTGCTAAGATAGATGGTCGTGCCAATGATGTGGCAGCTGAAGCTCTAAAAGCCAGGGTATTAACCTATGCAGCAAGTGATCTTCATGATATTCCAACTGCAAAATCAAAATCTTCGTTAATTAGTAGTTACGACAACCCTGAATTTTTAGGATATATTTCAGGAGACAAAACAGCAAGATGGCAACAGGCTAAAGCTGCTGCTAAAAAGGTGGTAGATCGTGCTGAATATCAATATAAAATGGATCTAACTAGTCCTGTAACTGCAGAAGAAGGTACTACTAATTATCTGGATATAGCAATGGCAGGTGGTAGTAAGGTAGCGAATGCTGATGGTAAAAGAGATTTAATTCTAGGAAGATTTTTCACTGATTTAAAAGATGAAAGGGGAGGCTGGGTAGGTCGTGATAATGGACCCAATGGTTATCATAACTGGTCAGGTAATTCTCCAATCCAGTTATTCGTTGATGATTATGAAATGATTTCTGGCGCTAAATTTAGTTGGGATAATGCTACTCATAAAGCTGCTCCATATAAAAATCGTGATCCTAGATTATATGTTACCGTAAGTACAGATGGTGCTGACTGGAAGCCTAGAACTGAAGATGTTAAAAATCGTGATCCTTATAACCAGATTCAAACTGGAAGGTATGAAATTGGGAATGGTTCAGGTACAAAAACAGTGAGCTTTGGTTTAGATACCAGAAATAGTCCAATTGAAGATTGGAACGGATCTTATACGGGTTATTATTATAGGAAGTTCGTCGATCCTAATCCTGCGATTATTGATCAGAACACGCGCCAGCAAATTCCGTGGCCTTTATTAAGGTACACTGAGGCAGTACTAAATTATGTAGAAGCTTGTATTGAATTAGGCGAGGAGACAGAAGCGAAAACTTGGTTAAATAAAATTAGATTTCGTTCAGGTATGCCCGCTATAACTGAAACAGGCACCGCTTTAAAAGATCGTTATAGAAATGAAAGACGAATTGAATTAGCCTTTGAAGAACATCGCTTTTTTGATGCTCGCCGTTGGATGATTGCTCCAACAACTCTTGGAAGGAAGGTTACGATCATAGATGTCTTTGGACAATTAAAAGCTGGTAAAACAGTAAGTTTATACAAGTATGATACCGAGAACTATAATTATATTTATACCGTAAATACTTTAAACCCAGGTATTGAAAACAGAAGTTGGAATGATAAAATGTATTTCAGCTCATTTCACAGAGATGAAATCAACAGAAATACTTCATTAGTTCAAAACCCTGGCTACGAATAGGATTTAATACGAATATTTACGGAAGGCGTCTAAAAAGGGCGCCTTCTTTCGTTTTGTATCTGGCTGTAGAGTCTATCGGTTTAAGGATGTTACTCTATGCGACCAATGGTTGATAGCAGTAGTTTATCCATTTGGGGTCATAAATAA
>Ga0308157_10002786_pt1 | contig 27287 bp, 20 predicted proteins | sample PhyBR1_FD_201035 | JGI IMG/M metagenome (GOLD analysis project Ga0308157, IMG submission 201035) | Phyllosphere microbial communities from UC Gill Tract Community Farm, Albany, California, United States - DLSLB.R1 | ecosystem: Host-associated > Plants > Phyllosphere > Unclassified | place: USA...
GCTAAGCCTTTATGCATTTTATTAGCGCCAGCAAAAACTGGTAAAACGTTTAACGTAAACGCTGCAAAAAAGCCAAGGCACGCCCATAAGTATCGCATAGTTAATGGATCTTTAATTGGTAAAAAAATTGGATTGCTAAAACTTAATTTTTAGGAAACGGCAAGAAAGGTCTTAGGTTACGAAGACTGATAGTTTGGTAGTAAAGGTTAGTAATTCTCATATAATTAGTATTTGGTTAAATCAAATATATATAATACTAAAACGTTTTAATATCGAATTGTCATTTTTATGAAATTTTTATAAAATGCCGGCATTATCTTTAATTATTTTAAAATAAATGTCGAACAGACAGATAAAAAATTAAATATTAATAAAATATATTAATATTTTAACATCCTATAAAACAGTATTTAACGAAAAATAGAGGGTTCGATTACAATAAAATGGCTGCTTTTTAGTTACACAATCTGCAACTAGTTAAACGTTTTAGCAAAAAGTAACATTTACGTAGTAATTGAAGCCGTCACTTTAGCCGCTGTAAAAGTTTTGATAAAACATAGCGATTATGTTACCCACTGAGCATCTAAAAGTGATCGGCAAGAACGTTGCCGGATGGAATTATCTTTCTGTAGCCACGCGGTAGGTTGGATCCTGAATAATGTTAACCTGAATAATTTTATCAGCATTTTTAAGCAGGCGCTTACAGTCATCACTCAGGTACCTTAACTGTAGTTTTTTATTCGCTTCGTGATATTTTTCAGTTAACTTATTCAAAGCATCAATACCAGACATATCGAAAACCCTGCTGTGCTTAAAATCGATTATTACATTTTCGGGGTCGTTTGCAGGATCAAATAAGGCATTAAAATTAGCTACCGAGCCAAAAAACAGGGGACCAAATAATTCGTAATGCTTTACGCCGGTTTCATCTACATACTGATTCGCCCTGATGCGCTTTGAACTTTCCCAGGCAAACACCAGTGCCGAAATAATTACCCCAACCAGTACAGCCAATGCCAGGTTATGTAACCAAATGGTAATTACGGCAACCAAAATGCCAATTACAATATCCTGTTTTGGCATTTTGTTAATTACTTTAAAACTCATCCATTCAAATGTACCAATGGCAACCATCATCATTACCCCAACCAGGGCAGCCATGGGCACCCGGTCAATTACCGGGGCACCTATTAAAATAATAAGCAAAATGGTTAGCGCAGCAACAATACCTGATAAACGGGCCCTGGCGCCCGCCGAAAGGTTAACCAACGTTTGCGCAATCATGGGGCAACCACCCATTCCTGTAAAAAAGCCATTTAAGATATTGGCCACACCCTGCGCTATACTTTCGCGGTTCCTGTTGCCCTTGCTCGCCGTAATTTCATCAACCAGGTTTAAAGTGAGCAAGCCCTCGGTTAAACCCACACCAGCCATAATAAGCGAATAAGGAAAGATGACTTTAAGCATTTCAAGGTTTAAAGGCACATTCGGAATATGGAAAGGAGGAAAACCACCAGCTACGGAAGCGATATCCTTAACCAGTTTGGTATTGATACTAAAACCCAATACCATGATAAAAACGGTAATAATAGCCACCAACGAGGCCGGCACCGCTTTGGTTATTTTAGGCAATAAGATTACAATGGCAACCGTTAACAAAACCAGCGCAAGCATGGTATACAGCGGCGCTCCGCTTAGCCAGACTTCAGTACCATTTACCCGTGTTTTAAACTGCTGCAACTGCGACATGAAAATAATGACCGCCAAACCGTTTACAAAACCGAACATAACTGGTTGTGGTACAAGCCTTACAAATTTACCCAGCCTAAACAGGCCAACTAAAATCTGAATTATACCAGCCAGGGCAACCGCAGCAAAAACGTATTCAATACCCTGGGTTTTCATTAAAGCAATCAGCACAATTACTGTTGCTCCTGCTCCTCCTGAAACCAAACCGGGCCTGCCCCCCAAAACTGCCGTTACCAAGCCCATAATAAAAGCGGCATATAAACCGGTTAAGGGAGGGAAACCCGCCAGTATGGCAAATGACAATGATTCTGGAATCATGGTCATGGCTACGGTTAAACCTGCAAGGATTTCAGTCCGGTAATTAATTTTTTTAGAAAAATCGAAAAGCTGCAGGTAGGGTTTCATAAAGGAATAAAGATAAACAGCTGCAAATATCTGATTTTCTAATAAATTAAGCCGTAAAATGTACTTATGGGTTGTGAATAAGTTGGCCGGCCTGCTCCTCTTGTTTAACAGCATAACAGCTTTTATCGTGATCTGCATTGCCGGATATCGGGTTAATGCGATGCTGAAAATTACTGCCCCATATTTCCAGAGCTTTAAAAACATCACTCAGTTTTTCTCCCGACTCGGTGAAAGCATATTCTACCCGGGGTGGTACTACAGGATAAATGGTACGGGCAATAACCTGGTCTTCTTCCAGTTCACGCAGTTGCTGGGTAAGCATTTTTTCAGTAATGCCTGCAACACTGCGGTGAAGCTCGCCATACCTTTTTGGCCCCGACAATAAACGGTTTAAAATTGTGAGTTTCCACTTCCCGCCAATTACATTCAGGGCTGCCTCCATTGAACAGGTATAATAGGCTTGTCTTTTCTTTGTCATATAAAATTTTGCTACAGGTATTTCAAGAAACTTGGGTCATTTCTTACAAAAAAGTACGTACCGAACCAAAAAGTACCTACTTGATAGGCATGGACATTTACCGTCTCTTTGAGCTATTAAAACATAAAGATATGAAAAAATTAGCAGGTAAAACCGCCATCATTACAGGAGGAAACAGTGGTATAGGTTTCGCAACAGCCAAAGACTTTTTAGCTCAGGGTGCCAAAGTAATCATTACCGGACGAAGCAGAGAATCGGTAAATACAGCGGTAGCCCAGCTTGGCGAAAACGCTTACGGCATCATTTCAGATAGCGGACAAATGGAAGAAGTAAGCAAACTGGCTCAACAGGTAAAAACCATTACCCCAACAATCGATATTGTAGTCATAAATGCCGGAGTAGGTAAATTTGATGCCCTGGCAAATATGAACGAAGCAACTTTTGACGAGATGATGAATATCAATTTTAAAGGCGCCTATTTCAGCTTACAACAATTATTACCTTTAATCAATAATGGTGGCTCAATTGCATTAAACACCTCAATAAATGCACACATTGGTATGGCTGGTGCAACCGTATACGCAGCCAGTAAAGCTGCCTTGTTAACCCTGGCTAAAAACTTATCTGCCGAATTAACCGATCGCAAAATCAGGGTAAATGCGGTAAGTCCGGGTCCTGTGGTTACCCCCTTACACAGCACAGATAAACTGGGCCTGTCAGCTGATGATTTAAAAAACATGGGCGACAGCCTTATCCAGAAAATTCCGGTAGGCAGATTTGGCGAAGCCGACGAAATTGCCAAAACCATTACTTTCCTTGCTTCCGATGATTCTTCATTTATTTTGGGCGCAGAACTGATTGCCGATGGTGGCATGTATAACCTTTAAATACATGATGATAAAGGGCAAAGTAGCCTGCCGGTTACTTTGCTTTTTACGTTAATTCTTATTGCTTACTCTTAAACTTCGGGGATAATTTTCTTACGCTTAAGCTCATCAAACAAATCAAAGAACATCTTTTCCGTATCAACATATTCATTAAAACCCATTCTTCTTGCCTTGGTCCCATCCGAAAAGAAGTCGTAATCCCATGAAAAAACAAAATCACCGAAAGCCCATGAAGATACTGCTTCGTAACTCGTGTTGACTAAATTATAACTGGACTGTAGCGCTTTCCACACTTCAGCCTTATCGGCCATTACTGCCTGCAAAGGCATTGGTAACGGAGCTGCTGTTTCCATATTAAAATATCCGGCAATTTTCGGCCAAAGATCGTTCCACCTGATTAAATCTCCATTGGTAATATTAAAGGCCTGGTTAGCACATGCTGCATTGGTAGCGGCCCAAACCGTAGCTTTTGCCAGCAATCCGGCATCAGTAATATCCAGCAGTTTATCATATGCCCCTGGTTTACCCGGAAAGCGAAGGGGTACGCCTAATTTTTTTGAAATTGAAGCATATACCGCAATAACCATCACAAGATTCATAGGGTTGCCCAGGGCGGTACCGGCAACAACCGAAGGTCTGAGCGCCGACCAGGTCCATTTTTTGCCCTTTTGCTGTGTTGTTAAAAACTGCTGCTGGGCCACATTAAATTCAGGCGGCATATGACCGCTATCGCTTTCTTTCGCCGGTGTTTTAAATGGCCCATAGTGTGCACCATAAACTTTATAACCCTGCATTAAGCTCACATGCTCCAGATTATCTGCCACACTTTCAATGGCATTAACTACGTTGACCAACATGGCCATGTTTGGGGCAACGAGGCTGGCCCAATCTGGCGCGTCCTGGTATGCAGCATAAAATATATGCGTTACTTCACGCAGTCCACTCAATTGTTGCTTGCTTTCTGCCGCATTCAGCAAATCAACAGCGAGATATTGCGTTTTATTTGTGCTTAAGCCACCTCTGCGCGATAATCCAATAATATTCCAATCTTCCAGGCCTTCCAAATGCGAAATCAGCCTGCTTCCAATTACTCCGTTTGCACCCACTACGAGCGCCGTTTTTATGTTTTTCATCGTTGTTTTATTGATTACCATACAAAGATGAATGACAAAACCCAGGTTACTTTTGTAAAATACTTTGATAAATTTGTATAAATCTATGATCAAGCGATATATCCAGTTTCAACCCCTCGTGGTTTCAGCATTTGAGGTAACAGCATGGCCGCATCCCTCTCACCAACACAACCATTATGAACTGATTTATATTCAAGCGGGTACCGGCGTTCATATCATTAACCATATCCCTGTTACCTATCAGCAGGGAAACCTGTTTTTAATTGGCCCTGATGATGCGCATTATTTTGAGATTGAAGAAAAGACAAAGTTTATTTATATCAAGTTCACCGATATCTATATCCATCAAAGCGAGGTTAGCCTGGTAGGGATTCAGCAATTAGAATATCTGATCAAGAGCCGCGAAACCCATCTTTCCGGCTTTAGTTTTTCAAAAGATGACCAGCAGATTGCCGACCGGGTTATTGCACTTATACTTGCACTAAAAAACAATATGCTGCAGAATGAAATGCTGATCTGGGCACAAGTACTTACCCTTTCGCATATTATGCAACGCAATATGCCCGAAATTAAAGACAATAAACAACGGACAAAAGATATACAAGCCCTTTTCTGTTACCTGCATAAACACATCTACCAGCCTAAGCAATTAAAAGCGAGTATAATGGCAGCACATTTTAAACTATCTGAAGATTATATTGGGCCATATTTTAAACGAAATACCGGATTTACCCTTCGCAGCTACATTAACGATTACCGCACGCACTTAATAGAACAGCGGATGGCCAGCGGGAGATTTGGACTGAAACAAATTGCAGCCGAATTTGAGCTTACAGACGAAAGCCATGTGAGCAAACTGCTTCGTAAAAAGAATAAAGTTCAGCAATAGATGTAAATTTATTGTTTATCAATAAAATATTATTGATATTTGATAGCGTTAATCAGAAATATCAATTAAAATGAAAACAGCAACCGAAAAGATCCTCAACATTATGCTGGTTTTAACCTGGATCGCCTTTATTGGCTTAATGGTAGAAGCGGGTATCATGCTGGTTTCTTATATAATAACTTGCATTAAGCCCGAAATCACCAAAAACCTTTATCTGGGTTCAGATTTGTACAAACTCATGCAATTGGGTTTCTGGAACTACAGCATTAAGGTGTATTTTATGTTTTCTTTGCTCGGCATGAAAGCTTTTATTGCTTTTCTGGTGATAAAAACCCTGTCAAAGGTTAACTTAGCCAATCCATTTACGGTAAATGTATCGCAACGGATTGCTTTAATTGGTTATGTGCTGCTGGCTACCTGGTTTGTTTCCCTGTTAAACCATATCCATGCCAATTGGCTATTGAAACAAATGGGCAAACCAGAGGTCGATTACGCCGCCGTAGAATTTTTATTTATTGCCGGACTGGTATTTATTATTTCGCAGATATTTAAACGTGGAGTAGAACTACAGGCCGAAAACGAACTGACTGTATAATTATGCCGATTACCGTAAACTTAGATGTGATGATGGCCAAACGAAAAATGTCGTTGAATGAACTTTCGGGGAAGGTCGATTTAACCCTGGCCAACCTGTCTATTCTTAAAACTGGAAAAGCAAAAGCCATCCGTTTCAGCACTTTAGAGGCCATTTGTAAAGCACTGGATTGCCAGCCCGGCGATTTACTGGAGTATACGAGCGAGTAATATTTTCAATTGGCCATCCCTCCTCCTGCCTCCCTGCTTTCTGCTCCCCGGCCTTCCTTCATCCCATCACCTTTGTTACATTCACACAAACGATTGCGCTAAAAATGCTTTCTACAGTATGATTTACAATTTGTTAACTTGTGGATTATGAAGTTTTCTCTATTTATTTTAACCCTGTTAACCGCTGCAACGGTTAATGCTCAGGATGCCAGCCTGGCCATCCAAAAAGTACCCAAATTAAGTCCCGAAGTAATTGCCGGTCAGTGGGCAAAAGTACCTGCCGGATTAAACCTGAGCTTTGCCAGCAGTAACCAACGTTTTGCCCGCGAAGTACCACCGGCAATAGACAACCATAAAAGCTGGACATTTAACGGCTGGAAAGGTGAAAGTCTGAATACACAATTACTGATCTGGACGAAAGGAACGGCTCAGGTGAGCTTAAATATAACCGACCTCAAAAGTCCTGAAGGCAATACCATCAAAAAAGAAAACCTGTCAGCCGGCTTTATTAAATATGTAATTACTGATGAATTCAGAGATGGCTGCGGTTACCGGAAATCAAAAGATTTCGATTCGTCCTATGTTGCCGATCTCATCGATACTAAAACCAAGGCAATTACCTTAACGCCAAACAGCACTCAACCTGTTTGGTTAACTATAAAAATTCCGCAGGGAACAAAAGCCGGTACTTATACAGGTAGTGTAACCATTAATGGCGATAAAGCAAACAACCTCGAAATTTCCGTTCGGGTAGTAGACAGAACATTACCTGCCCCAAACCAATGGGCTTACGATTTAGACCTGTGGCAGCACCCTGCAGCAATTGCACGGGTACACCAGGTAAAACTATGGAGCGATGAGCATTTTGCCTTAATGAAAGATTATTATCAGCTACTGGCCAATGCCGGACAAAAAACCATTACCACCAGCATTGTTAATGAACCCTGGGGTCACCAAACTTACGACGATTACCCCAGCCTGATTAAATGGACTAAGAAAAAAGATGGTTCCTGGAGTTACGATTACAGCTTGTTTGATAAATATGTAGCTTTTACCATGAGCTGTGGCATTAATCAGCGTATTAATTGTTACAGTATGGTACCCTGGAAAATCGCATTCAGCTATTTCGACGAAAACACCAACAAAGAAGCTGTTTTTACCGAGGCCATTGGCACGCCCGGCTACAACCTTTTTTGGGGTACTATGCTTAAAGATTTTACCCGCCACTTAAAACAGAAAAACTGGTTTGGCAAAACCTATATTGCTATGGATGAAAGACCAATGCCTGCCATGAAAAGTGTAATCAGCCTGTTAAAATCCATTGATAGCGAATGGAAAATCGCACTGGCCGGTGAGTACCACCAGGAAATTGAAAAAGATATTTTTAACTACTGTATTGCCTCTAAATGGGAATACCCTGCTGAAGTGCTTAAAGACCGCCACGCAGCCGGTAAAATCAGTACCTGGTACACCTGCTGCACTGAGCCCTATCCCAATGCCTTCAGTTTTTCATCGCCGGCAGAGTCGGTTTGGATGGGTTGGTATACCGCCAACAAAAATATGGACGGCTACCTGCGCTGGGCTTTTAACAGCTGGACCAAAAGCCCCCTAACCGATACCCGTTTTACCGCATGGCCTGCGGGCGACACTTACCTGGTTTACCCCGGACCGTTTAGCTCAGTACGTTTGGAAAAAATGATTGAGGGGGCACAGGATTTTGAAAAAATAAAACTGCTTAGAAAAGAATATACAGCTAAAAACCAAAGCGAAAAACTACAGCAGCTGGAAAGTGCTTTAAAACAGTTTGAGATCAGTAATCTGCCTAAAACTACAGCCGCCGAAACCTTATTGAAAACCAAAGAGATTTTGAATAACTAATCAGGATAAACTGGTTTACAATTTTTACCACAGATTTACACTGCTGTCCGACCATTCAGGCAGGAATAACCACAGATTTTAATTTCTGTCTGTGGTTAATTCTTTTGCTTAAATTATCCCTGGTAAAAAACTGTTCTGACATAGCAATGAACAATGCTGCTATCCAATCTGCTATCTTTGAACATGACAATTAGATTGGCCGAAAAGACAGATATAGCAGGTATTATGCAATTGGTACGCAAGGTTGTACCCTTAATGCAGGCTGCAGGAAATTTCCAGTGGGGAAACGATTACCCAAACCCCGAAGTATTTGAGCAAGACATTGCCCTAGCTCAATTATGGGTGGCGGAAATAGACCATCAAATTGCAGGGGTTTCGGCTATTACTACTGATCAGGACCCCGAATATGCAGATGCCGGCTGGGATATTAGCGACAAGGCAATTGTAACCCACCGCCTGGCGGTAAATCCCGATTTGCAAGGCAAAGGTATTGCCAGGGCTTTAATGCAACAGGCAGAAACCGTAGCCCAAACACGGAACATTACCATTTTAAGGGTAGATACCAATAGTGAGAATCAAGCTACCCAGGCATTGTTTCCTAAACTGGGTTATGCATTTAGCGGCGAAATTACACTGGCCAAACGTCCGGGATTACGTTTCTTCTGCTACCAGAAATTACTGTAAAAACACTATAATTTAAATTAAATGCCACAAAACGATTACACTTTGTGGCATTTCTCTAGTTTATTCCCTTAACACTTATTTCTTGGCCAATTCCCCACTTTGCTGAAGATAGGCTTGCAGTAGACCCATATGCACACACTTTACGCAGAGACGTAAATTTTCCTGTATCAGCCTCAAACACAAGTCATCTTCGTATTTTTCGCCCTATTTGTTAAGGATTTTTGCCCCTGCTTATCTTAAAAAAGGTACACCTTTACCTGCAACCAAATTTAAGATCTATTATGAAAAACTCCGTTTCCATTTTAATTGCTTTCCTATTGTTATCCTGTGCAAAAAAAAATAATGCACCCGAAATACCAGCGCTTCCGGTAAAAACAGATCCTTTTCTCCAAAATCCTTTAAAACCAGCCGATTTCATCGGTTTGATGACTCCTGTTTTTAATGATGATTTTAACGGCACAATAATCGATGCAAACAAATGGGGCTACAGGGCTGATGGCTCTGTAAGGGGATATGCTACTGTTTCCGGTAGTAAAACCATTTCACTGGATGGTAAAGGAAACCTGGTGGTAAAAACCATTAAAGATGCTGATGGAAAATATTATGTTGGGCAATTGTCTACCGATGGAAAATTTTCCCAGAAGTATGGCTATTTTGAATGCAGGGCTAAAATGCAGCAATCACTGGGTACACATTCTTCCTTCTGGCTGCAAACAAACACCATGGGTACACAGGCAGACAATGCTCTAGCAGTAGGAGCAGAAGTTGATATTTTTGAATACCTGAAACCGAATCCAAACGCCACTTATCATACGGTGCATTGGGGCGGTTATGGCACAACCCACAAGAGCGAGAGTAAAATTGTACCCAGCGAAACCATTAACGACAATAATTTCCACACTTTTGGTTTACTTTGGAATAATGTACAATATGTCTTTTTTGTAGATGGAACCGAAGTATTCCGCACGAGTAAAGGTTTATCGGGCATCTCAGAATACATGATCTTAAGTACCGAATTAACCGGTTTTGGTGGCGACTATACCAAGGGTGTATATCCCGATGAGGTGGTATTTGATTATGTTAAAACCTACCAGTTTAAATAGCCTGCATCTTTTTTAGCTTAAAAACTAATGTTGTGCGAATTTTTAATCTCGGCCATTACAAAAGTACTGTGTGTACTACCTATACTTTCTACCGAACCCAGTTTATTGAAAACAAAATCCTGGTAGTGTTTCATATCCCTTGCATATACTTTTAAAATGAAATCGTAATCTCCCGAAACATTATAGCACTCTACCACTTCATCAATTTTTAAGATATCGGATACAAAATGATGCCCTATTTTCCGGTCGTGCTGTTTCAGTTTAATGTTACAAAAAACAATAAAGCCCTGGTTAAACTTTTCAGCATCCAGTATGGCAATGTATTTTTTAATATAGCCGCTGTTTTCTAACCTTTTTACCCGCTCAAAAACCGGTGAAGGTGATAAGTTTACCTGTGCTGCCAGCTCTTTTGTAGTGTAACTGGAGTTGTTGGCCAAAATTTTCAACAGCAATAAATCGGTTTCATCAAGCGCGTTCATAGAATATTTTTCTTTTTCCGCAGTAAATGTAAGCACTCAAAAGTAAAATGAACTAAAAAATAAACAAATAACAGATATATTATCTTATTATTTAACTATAGTTAGTTTTAATAACCACTTAATTACCTTTGAAAAGAATTAAAAACTGATTATAGCAAAAAGTTCTTGTATATATTTCAACACCTGAAAATGAAAAGGGAATCGTGTGCAAATCACGAACTGTCGCGCAACTGTAAGTAACATGCAAATTTTATCAGCATACCCCACAGCTGATAAAACGGTTACAAGTCAGGATACCTTTCTATTCGGGATTTGACAATGCTTTCGCGATTGAAGCCTGATGTCAGACAAATGCAGTTACACTGGTATAAAACCTTAAGGGGTTTGTTGTGCCTGGTTGTTTCATGGCCTTTGCTTTCTCCAAACCTTCTTTCTGTTGCATAACGAAATTGATCAAGGGCTTTTTACAATGATTATTAACCATTTAAAAAGTTGAAAAAAATGCAAACCCACAATTTAGGCTACCCGCGTATCGGGAGCAACAGAGAACTGAAAAAAGCCAGCGAACAATATTGGGCCGGCAAAATTACCCTGGCCGAACTGTTAAGCAAAGGCCGCAGCATTGCGGATCAAAACTGGAAATTGCAGCAAGAAGCTGGCATCGATCTGATCCCGTCAAACGATTTTTCTTATTACGACCAGATTCTGGATATGTCGTTAACCGTTGGCGCTATCCCGAAACGTTATAACCAGGTGGTACTCCAAAAAACCAATAACGAGCTCGACCTGTATTTTGCCATGGCTCGTGGCTACCAGAAAGATGGTTTGGATATTACTGCTATGGAAATGACCAAATGGCTCGATACCAATTACCACTACATTGTGCCTGAATTTTATAAAAACCAGGAATTTAGTCTCTTCTCAGGCAAAATTGTAAACGAATTTGTTAGGGCAAAACAACTGGGCATTAAAACCAAACCGGTTATTGTTGGTCCGGTTTCCTACCTTTTACTGGGTAAAGAAAAAGAAGCCGGTTTCGATAAAATCGATCTGATTAAAAAGCTATTACCCGTTTATCTGCAGATTTTAGCCGAATTGAAGGACCAGGGAGCTGAATGGGTACAGTTTGATGAGCCCTTTTTAGCTCTAGATATTAACGAAAAAGCAAAAGCTGCCTACCAGTCTGTTTATACCGAAATCAGCAAACAATTTCCACAGCTTAAAGTATTGGTGGCTACTTATTTTGAGGGCTTAAAAGATAACCTTACACTGGCTGCCGCGTTGCCTGTACAAGCTTTACATATCGACCTGGTGCGTTCCCCCGAACAGCTGGATGAAGTGCTGAATGCTATTCCGGCTACTTTAACGTTATCGCTTGGTGTGGTAGATGGCAGAAACATCTGGAAAAATGACTTTGAACAATCGCTCGCGATGATTAAAAAAGCAGTAGCACAACTGGGTAACGACAGGATCCTGATTGCGCCTTCCTGCTCGTTATTGCATTCGCCATGCGACCTTGACCTGGAAAACAACGATAAAACCTTAACCCCGGAAATTAAACAATGGCTGGCTTTTGCCAAACAAAAAATTGATGAGGTAGTTACGCTCAAAGCTTTGGCTGAAGAAAAGCCATCGCAGGAAGCTTTGGCTAAGCTCACGGCGAACAAAAATGCCATTGAAAGCCGCAGAACTTCTGCGCTCATCCACAATGCTGCAGTAAAACAAAGGGTAAGTGCCATCACTGAAAAAGACGCACAACGTGAAAATGTCTTTTCGGTCAGAAAAAAGACGCAACGAGATATTTTAAAACTCCCCTTATTCCCAACCACTACTATCGGTTCTTTTCCGCAAACTACTGAAGTCAGGAACTGGAGGGCACAATTTAAAAAAGGGGAAATCAGCCCTGCAACATATGATGCCCTATTAAAAAAAGAAACAGAAGAAGCCATCCGCTGGCAGGAAGAAATCGGTATTGATGTACTGGTGCACGGTGAGTTTGAGCGTAATGATATGGTAGAGTATTTTGGCGAACAGCTTAGTGGTTTTACTTTTACCAAAAATGGCTGGGTGCAAAGCTACGGTAGCCGCTGTGTTAAACCACCGGTTATTTATGGCGATGTAGACCGCCCTAAAGCCATGACTGTTTATTGGACAGAATTTGCACAATCCTTAACCCCAACACTGGTAAAAGGCATGTTAACCGGTCCTGTTACCGTATTGCAGTGGTCTTTTGTACGTAACGATCAGCCCCGACAGGTTACCTGTAACCAGATTGCCCTGGCCATCCGCGATGAAGTAGCTGACCTTGAGAAAGCTGGAATTAAGGTGATCCAGATTGACGAACCCGCCATACGTGAAGGCCTTCCATTGCGCCAAACCGATTGGCAGGCTTACCTGAAATGGGCAGTTACCGCCTTTAAAATTTCGGCAAGCGGTGTAAAAGACGAAACACAGATACACACCCACATGTGCTACTCGGAGTTTAACGACATTATACAGCACATTGCCGATATGGATGCCGATGTAATTACGATTGAGTGCTCGCGCTCGCAAATGGAATTACTCGATGCCTTTGCCGGCTTTAAGTACCCAAATGAAATTGGTCCGGGTGTATATGATATCCACTCGCCAAGGGTACCCTCGAGAGCAGAAATGGTGCAGCTTTTAGAAAAAGCGAAAGCCGTTGTACCGGCTGATCAGCTTTGGGTAAACCCTGATTGTGGCTTAAAAACCCGCCATTGGGATGAAACCAAAAAAGCCCTGATTGAAATGGTAGCTGCCGCTCAGGAAATGCGTGAGGAAGTATTGGCCTAACTGATTCTTCAAAATGAAGGATAGCCCACCAGGTGGGCTATCCTTCACTCCTAAGTTTCCATAAAGCCAGCCAGGTACGGGGCTGACTAAATAAATTATATTTTTAAGGCCTAAGACAGCTAAGAACCTAAAACTTATTGGTCTATGTAAACCTTTTTAACTTCTGTTTCCGCTCTTAGCCTGCCTAACAGTCTGGCCATCGCTTAAATTAAGCCGGTAAACAAAAGTCAGGCGATACCTGGCTGCGTTGGGACTGTTTACTTGCGTAATGCTAAAACCCTGCCCTGTTGTAGTGGTAGAAAATTTGCGCAGGTTAAACAAATTGCTCACATCGAACAACAAGCTAGCCTTATCTTTTAAAAAGTTCTGACCAACCCCAACGTCGATCGAGTGGATTGCTTTCATATTGCTCTGTGCATTATTAACGGCACCGGTAAAATTATAACGGGCCTGCACACTGAATTTATTAGGCAGTTTTACCTGCGTACCCAATCTTGACGTAAATGTACTACCCGAAAAAGTGAAATCCTGGCTGGCATAAACCCCCGCCTGACTGAAATGGTAAGCATTCATTTCCATATTCATTTGCAGCCATTTGTAAGGATTGTAAAGCACTGATAGCTCCGCGCCCCAGCGTTCTTCCTGTTTAATATTAACCGGCATAGTGATAAAAAGCCCGTTCTCGCGGTAGCTATAATCAATCACTACCCCCGTGTTGTGCTGGTAATATGCCGATGGATTGATGATCAGTGTGCCCATACGTTTGAGCAATCCCAGTTCAAATACATCTGCATACGATGGATTAAGGGCTGGATTGCCTACATATCTGGAATTGTAATCGGTTATTTCATTAAAAGGATAAAGGTTATTTAAAGCCGGCCGGTTAATGCGCCTGCTATAACTCAACTGCAATGAGGTACTTTTACTCATTTCGTAACCCAAATGCACCGTTGGAAACAGTTTCAAATAATCTTTTTTACTACTGTAAACGTCCTTCCGATCGTCAATGCTTACTTCAGTATATTCGCTACGCAGCCCCAGCTGATATGAAAAATAACGGGTTTTACTGCTGAACTGCAGGTAACCACTGCCTATAAATTCGTTATAAGCCACGCCGTTATCAATATCATCAATTATTGCCCAGTCATTAACTGTTCTTCCTTCAGCCAGGAAATCGCTGTTTACCCTGCGGTTTTCGGCCTTAATGCCATAGGTTAAGGTAGCCTTATTATTTAGTGGGATAACCATATCGCTTTGTGCTGCAAAATCTTTGCTCGAACCGATATTACTTGTTCTGATTTCAGGTCGCAGCTCAACCGATGGTAATATTTTTCTGGTGGCGAGGCTCCAGTTTTTAGCACTGTTCCAGAAATCATATTGCATGTCTACCGTTAATTTTTTGCCCGGCCTTTTAAAGAGCCGTGTGTAATTAAATTCCAGCTGATTGTAATTTCTGTTTTCCCACGATTCGCTCGAACGCACAAGAGCACTATCTGGAAATGAACTAAAATAATTGTAACCCAAAGTTGTTTTATCATGATCTTTTGTGGCATTCCGCAGATAAGCAATGGTTATGGTATTTAAACTATCGGACTGGTAATCAGCCCCAAAATAAACCAGCCGGCCATCATCGTGCCGGTTTTCGTCTTGCCGCTGATCGAGCATGGAACTGAGACCTTGCTGATTTACAGTTTGATTGGTTTTATATAAGCCCACATAATCAGAAAAGCGTAAGCCAATGGTCGAAAACAGGTTTAATTTATTCGATTTATAGTTTAAACTCGGCGAAATCCTGCTGTCGTCCGGGAGACCTCCCACCAGGCGGAGCTGCCCGTTAAAACCGCTTTTCTTATTCCTTTTTGAGTACAATATTGATGATCCCGGCTGAACCTGAAGCATCATATTGCGCCGAAGGATTGGCAATAACCTCTACCCGTTCTACCTGATCGGCAGGCAACTGCTCCAGTGCTGTGCCGGCTGTTAAGCCAGATCGACGGCCATTAATGAGCACCAGTACTCTGCTATTCCCCCTCAAACTTACCCCACCACCCGGTGCTACACTTACCGAAGGTACGCCGGCCAGCAGTTCGGTTACTGAACCCGACTGCGACAGGATATCTTTTCCCACCTCAAAAACTTTTTTATCTAATTTTAAACTTATAGCTGCTTTTTCGGCCGTTACCGATACTTCGTTTAACATTTTTGTATCCGGCTCCATTAAAATGGTTCCCAAATCAGCTTTATTTTTAGCGGCTTCAATGTTCATACTCACCTTCCGGTAGGCCATAAAACTAAATTCGATGGTGAGTTTACCTTGTTCGCCAGTGCTCAGGGTAAATTTGCCCTGATCATCGGCCATGCCCGAGACAAGGCGTTTACCTGTTTCGCTTAAAATTGTAATACTGGCAAAAGGGATTGCAGTGTGGGTGGTTTGCTCTTTAACATGACCAGAGAACAACCGTTCTTTTAATTGTGCGGCACAGTTTAAGCAAAAACAAATGAAGAGGCTAAAAGTGATGGCAATGTGTTTCATGCTGCAAGGTTAACGCTACATCCTCACAGGCAGATAAAAAAACATGCGAACGACTCTATATCCTTTTGAAATGCATCTTGACGATTGATCTTTATCTTACATTTGAATTATGAAACGCATGCTCCTGTTTATACTTTCGGTAGTTTTATTTTGTTCCTGCAAGCGGCAGGTATTGTACGAAGAATACGATCCACTATTTAAAACAGGCGATAATGTGGCCTGGGCAGCCAAAAACTTAAATGAAACTGGCTGGCGGAAAGAACGGGGTTTTACGGGTCGCCAGGTTTTCTGGATCAGAGAAGGCACTAAACTGATAGCCAACACCGGCGGTGCCCTGGGCTTACAGGTAAATGCCTTTGGGGCCTACGAAATTTATTGGGATGGCGTTAAATTAGGGGCTAACGGGAAGCCGGGATCATCCACTGTTGATGAAATTCCGGGTACCGAAGCCATATACCTCCCCATCCCCGATTCACTTTCTAAACCTGGCAGGCATACCGTAGCCCTACGGAGCACGCAATTTAGCTATCCGCAATTGCAGCGTGGAGTTGACGTAAAGCTTGATACTTATGTTAACCTCATCCGCAGGCCACTCCTTATTTCTTCGCTGATGTTTATCATGGCAGGTGCTTTTTTAGTAGCCTCTTTTTATTATATTTTTCTTTATTTCAACAGCCATCAAAAACAATATCCGGTACTTATCTTTTCTGTTATCTGCCTGCTCTTCTTTTCGCTCTTACTTACTGAGTACCTTAAATTTTACATCGAAATTCCCTACCCTAAATTCTTTATCCGGCTGGACGTAATCGGGTGGCTCACTTTTTCCATTTCCCTTCTGGTACCCCTCTATTTCTGTATCCAGTTTGGCACTAAAAGAAAACACCTGCTCCTTTGCCTGCTCTTTGGCGTGCTGCTATTTATTTACATCCGCAATTATGGCCACTACGATATTTCGGCCATTTATTACAGCAGGGCCATGTGGCTTACCATGTTATTTATTGCACTTGATGCCGTTTACAGAAAACAAAAAGGTGGCTTACTCCTTATGGCGGGCATTTTAGCCAGTGCGGGCATGAATTACTATCTGCTTTACGATTTTGGCATTTTTATCTTTTATACTTTTATTGTTCTGTCCATGCTCTATCTGCACAGCATCCGTATGAAAGAGATCGAGCAGGAACACTCCGATTCCTTACTGCTGTCGTCGAGGTTACAGCTGGAGCTTTTAAAAAAGAATATCCAACCCCATTTTATCAAAAACACCTTAACATCGTTGATGGATTGGGTAGAAGAATCGCCCAAAAAAGGAGCCGAGTTTATCCAGGCGCTGGCCAGCGAATTTGATATTATGAATGCCATATCCGAACAGAGCCTGATTCCCATCGCGCAGGAGATCGCGTTATGCCGGATGCACCTGAAAGTAATGGGTTTTAGAAAAGAAATCCGTTATGAATGGGAAGATACCGGAATTGTGGTAACTGCAACTATCCCGCCAGCCATAATCCACACTTTACTCGAAAACGGCATTACCCACAATATGCCCCAAAGCGATGGGACCATCAGGTTTAAACTTACTTTTAATCAAACCCATCAATTCAGCGAGTATACTTTTGAAACTTTTGGCCAAAACCGGGAATTATATGCCGGCCGGACTGGAGGTAACGGTTTTAAGTACATTAAAGCCAGACTCGAAGAAAGCTACCCGGGCTGCTGGCAATTCTCATCGGCAGCAACTGCACAGGGATGGCTGAGCACCATTAAAATAAGCAATAAATTAAAATGAGGATACTGATTATAGAAGATGAAGCGCGGATAGCGAAAAGAATTGAGCGCATGACTGCCCTTTATTTCGAAGGCAATTCGGTAATCCACGTCTTCGATTCGCTTAAAAAAGGCATGGATTTCCTGGAAAAAAATACTGTTGATATTTTACTGCTCGATCTTAACCTGAATGGCAGAGATGGCTTTGAAATCCTGCAATCTTTAACCTCACAAACTTTCCAAACCATTGTAGTTTCGGCCAATACTGAAAATGCCTTGCGGGCTTTTGAGTTAGGGGTGCTCGATTTTGTTCCCAAACCTTTCGATCAGGAACGGCTGGCACTCGCACTGGGTCGGGCTATAGCTGGCAAAAAAGAACTGGGCAACGATTTACGTTACCTTACCGTACGGAAAAATGGCAGTATTCGCCTCATCGAGCTTAACCAGCTCCATTACATCAAAGGTGCGGGGATATACAGCGAACTCCACCTGGCAGATGGCAGCAGTGTGCTTCACGATAAAGGCCTGGACGCACTGGAAAGGCTCTTGCCTGCTGGTTTCGAACGGATCCATAAATCTTACCTCGTTCAGATTAAACAAACCAAAAAGATCTTAATTGCTTCGGGCACAAAATATGCCCTGCAACTCAAAAGCGGTGAAATTTTACCTATCGGCCGGTCGAGATATAAAGCTTTTATAGAAAGGATTGGTTTACAACTGCAAGACAATAGCCAATAAACGCTACAGCCTCTTTTTCAGGAAGAAAATACAGCGTGGCACAAAGGGATTTAAAAAGGATTATCAAGGCTATTCCTTCGGAGCTTCTTCGGAGCTTCTTCGGATTAACTTCGGAATTACTACGCAATGATGCGAAAGAAATCCGTTAGTGCTTCGGAATGGATACCTCATTCATATAGGGGAAGTACCTGTAAATACCATGGATTGTGCGTTTAGCCAAATCAGCAGAAAAACGAAGCCATGCAAGCAAGGGTTTTTTAGTCTATCCCTACGCTAATCGCACCTTGCTGCACAGCAACGTTTTATAATTTTACAATCTTAAATTCGGTTCTTCTGTTCAACTGGTGTTCGGCGGCAGTACATTTTACCGCATTGGCACATTTGTTCAGCAGTTTCGATTCGCCATAGCCTTTAGCAGTAATCCTGTTTTGGTTAATGCCCTGGTTAATGATATACTGAACCGCTGCATTGGCCCTGTTTTGCGATAACTGCAGGTTATACTGATCGTTACCCCGGCTGTCGGTATGCGAGCCCAGCTCAATCCATATGGTTGGGTTATCTTTCATGATCTTAACCAGTTTATTTAGCTCTATTGCTGCATCAGGCCGGATATTGGATTTATCAAAATCATAATAAATATTCTCCAACTTAATGGCTTTCTCGAGTTCTACTTTTTCCAGGTACAGGTTTTGTTTAATGGTTGAGCTTGTGCTGAGTCCTTTGGTACTTACCAGAGCCAAATCGTTGCGGTAAGCGGTTTTCTCGCCCGTCAGCTGATAGTCGGACGATTGTTCTAAATTGAAACGGAATGCACCATCATCACCGGTTAATACCTTGAGGTTTTGTATACCTGTTTTATTTAACGTTACCACTGCGTTGCTAAGCGGAAGGTTCGTAGTTTTATCGTAAACAATTCCGGTAAGTTTAAATACCAATAGTTGCAGGGTGGTGAAGCGGTAAATATCATCGTTTCCCAGGCCACCTGTACGATTGGAACTCAGATATCCATTTTGCACATCAGTTTTCAGAAAAGCAAAGTCATCCTGAGGTGAATTGAGCGGATAACCCAAATTGTCGATCTGGCTGATTTTATCCGCTTCAAATTTAGCCTTGTAAATATCCAGTCCGCCCATGCCTACGCGGCCATCGCTACTAAAATAAAAATCCTGATGCTTACCCAATACTGGTGTACGTTCGTTACCGGCAGTGTTCAGTCCTTTCAAATTAACCGGAAGCTGCCAGGTTCCATCTGTCTTTTTCCGGCAAAAATAAATATCGGCTCCGCCAAGACCTCCGGGCATGGTTGAGCTGAAGTAAAGGGTATTGCCATCTTCACTGATAAAAGGATCGCTAACCGAATATTCATTTACGTTGTTAAAGGTAAAAGCAAGCGGGGCAGTCCAGTTGCCCTTTTCGTCTAATTTACTCGAATAAATTTCTACGTTAACAGTAGCCAGTTTACCTTTTACATAAACCGGCTGCTTTGGAATTTTAGTTAAGGTGAAATACATTTCCCTGCCGGTTTGCGTAAAGCTGGCAGGCCCCATGTGATAATCGGTATTGGTCTGGATAGGAAAAATGTTAACGCTATCGGTTATCTCCTTTTGCTGGTACAATCGTAAATAATGATTACCTGTCCAGCCATAAATAGTTTTATCGGGTTTCTTGGCACCGTCTAATTTAAGAAATGGACGCTCCTCCCCGCTTTGCGTTGATTCGTCAGCTCCGCGATCGGAAACAAAAGTTACCCCATTGCCAAAAGTGCTAAGCCCCCAGTCTGACTGGGCAGAATTGAGTTGAGCCAGATTGGTAATGATAACCGGTGTGGGATTTTTCATCCAGTACAAAGCAGAATCGCAGCTCAATAGCCAACGGTTTATATCAGCAGGCGAAAGGGCTTCGCCCAAAGTGGCATATTTTTGAAATTGCTGTTTTGCTTCGGTGTATTTACTGTTTTGTTGTAAGGCCTTGGCGTAGGCTAAAATATTTTCGGGTTTAGCATCGGGCATGTTAGCAGCAATGGCGCTCCAGCTTTCGGCCTGTTTGTAATCATTGATAAATGCATAACAATGGTAAAGCCGCTCGGCAGCATACCGTGTTGGTTTCTTTTGGTAGGCTTGTTCGTAAAGATTTATGGCCTTGCTATAATTGAAAAGCTCGTATTGCGTATCGGCTGCATTGAGGACATACTGTGCCTGGCTGTGGCTACTGCCCAAAAGCAACAGCATGGTTAACATCGCTGTGGTTAAAAATGCTTTCAGGTTAACAGTGATAAAGTTCGGTATTGATAAATGAGCCATGGCTTAAAAAAATCTTGGGGTTAACATGCGCATGTTCTTTTTATTGAAAAAATAGCTGATTGATATTTCATGTGTTCCACCGCTATACTGTTGCAGGGCACCAATAGAAAAATCGTAGGCATAGCCAATCCTCAGGTTTTCGGCAGGAAACACTTGTACAGCTGCCACTGCAGAATTCATTTTGCTCAATTCTTTTTGCAGATAACTTTTATTGTACAGTTTAATGCCTGTGCGGTACGACCCGCCAAGCCAGAGCTTTTCATTCAAAATTACAAAGGCATTCAGGTCGATACTGGTTGGGCCACCCCGATCATCCTTCAGCAAGAAAGAAGGCTTTAAGAGGATATCCTGTGATAAGGGCACCAGCATACCTGCAGTAAGGTAATAATGTGGTTTGGGCTGTGGGATAAAGGCATAGCGGTCAATATTAATGTATTGGGAAACGAGATTATCGGCACTAACACCCGCATAAAATTTGTCGTTAGCAAAATACACTCCTGCACGGGCATCGGGTACAATGGTGCTTTCCAGTCCTGTAGGCTGGTAAACCTCAAAATCGTTGGGGTTAAGCATTGCGCCATCAATAGCGAGCTGAACGGCACCAACGCCCAAACCCAGGGCCAGGCGGGAAGTTCCATCCGCATTTAAACGGATCCGATAGGCATAATTGGCATAAACGGACTGATTGCGCTGTGCTCCCAGCCTGTCTCCGGAAAGCTGCAGGGCCAGCCCAACATTTCCGTTATTGGCAATGGCATCAACCGCTACTGACATGGTTTTAGGCGAACCTGTTAATCCTGTCCACTGGTTACGGTAAAAAGCATGTACGTTTAACTGTTCGCGATAACCTGCATAGGCAGGATTAATGTAAATGCCATTAAACATATACTGGCTAAACTGTGCATCTTGCTGCCCGGAAGCCAACTTAGCCAGTAAAATGAAGCCAACTATGGTGAGTATTTTTTTCATTATTGATGATTTGATTGCATCTGTTAAGGTTCAAAACCTTAGCCGATTACCTTTTAAATGCCCTTATTAAGGTGATGTATCCTTTATACACCTGCCATGCTGCAGCTGCATCTGCTTTAACCCGCAGTACGTAATAATAAGTACCCTCGTTAAGCCCTTCACCTGTCCAGTTGTTTTGATAATTACCGGCTTTGTACACTTCATTGCCCCAACGGTTTACAATAACCAGATCGTTTGCATCAAAAAATTCGAGTCCGCGGATTTCGAAAGTATCGTTATTGCCATCGCCATTTGGCGTAAACAGATTGGGGATAATTAGATTATTACCGTCAAGCGAATGCTTGGTAAAAAAGGCGCCGCTGGCCAGCATATCGCCTGCCATACTTACGTTATTGCGGGTATGGATACCTGTAGAAGGATTGATTGTAGGGCTTACATCCCATTTACCCGAGCCTAAATACTGGCTAATAGAAGCCTTTGCATCAATAAAACCCAGACCATTGGTAATGGCATTATGCTGCAAGGTAACTGTAGCAGTTACCGGCGCAGAAGCATATAAATTCCAGATTCTATCCATCCCTTTTATTTTATCGGTTCCGGGTATATTATTGTCAGCATTATAGTCCTGAACGCTGGCAAAAACACGGGTTGTTATTTTAGGTGTTAGCGTTGCCGGAGTGTAATCCCCTTCGGCAATACCGATTGGAAACACAAAGGCTGTATTGGCGTTAAGGTCTTTAACTACGTGGCCGGTTATGCTGTTTTCGGTAACCACCATCCGCGATATGCCGTAATTACTGATTTTACCGGTGGCATTGAATACTAAATTATTTCCGTTAAGTATAATATCTGCTCCGTTAGCAGCCATATCCAATGTTCCGGCAATGTTTAGTGCAGCTCCATCTGCGCCGGCCGGACTTTTGGTGTTATATCCGGGATCGGTAACATTGGCTAAAGTAAGGTTATCAGTATTGCGGTGTTCGATTATGAGGTTAATGAAATTACCGTTGTTGCCATCAATTTGCGTGGCACCCGCGGGCATATTGGTATAAAAAGGATTATTACCGGGATTGTAAATGATGATTTTTCCTGTACCGTTGAATTTTGCGCCTGGTGCAATCCAGATATTTTTACTGTAAATCTCCAGTGTACCATCAATAGTCCAGTCGGCATCCGGCCCAAAATAAGTCCCTTCAGAGAAACGCAGCTCGGTTGTTCCGGCGGCAATATGTACTGTCGAATTATCAACGGTACTACTTCCCGATCCGGTTTGAGCCTGTACCTCAATCTGATAACCCAGCAGAAGCAGGAGGATAATTATTAATATTTGTAATGTTTTTATTTTCATGTTGAATGAATTATCGCTTCACCGGTTATTGTTTACCTGAAGGCAGCATGGGATTGGTAATGACCTGGCATTTGGAAACCCTGACTGTGATGGTGGCATCCTGAGAACGATAAGCCTCATCACCATAGGGGCCACCCACAACCGGAACCGTAATCCCTTTGATATTATAGTTGATGGATGCTGTACCTATAAAGCCAGCAACTGGCGTAAAGGTCACTTTCTTTGTTGTCGCACTATAGGTAAACGTACCCTGGCTGTTGGTTACTGAAAAAGGATTGGTTGCAGTAGTACCATCGCTGTTCAAAAACCTGAATTGGCTGGCATCAATATTATCCTTCGATGCAGTTGGCACTGGCGATAAAAGTATCAAACCAGCATAAGCTATATCATTGGCGTAAGGATCAACAACTACCGGGATATTTCTGCAAGTAGTACCCAAATCATCTGCCGCTTCAGCCGCATAAGGCAAGGTAACCGTTAAGTTTTTGATCAGATGGATATTGTTTAAACCTCCTGTACTGGCCGCAAAACCGATGCGTAAAAAATCGGGAACGGTAGCAGATAAGGTTCTCTGTGTATCAGCACCAGTATTATTATTGGTATTATAATCGGTATTACCGGCTGCATTGGCATTTTCGGTATAGGTAAAGGAAGTACGGTAGAGGTAATTATCAATCACCGTAGTAATAGTGCTCCCATGCTGAATCTTAACTGTTATATAAAATCCATTATTGTTACCTAAAAGGTCATTATTCGGGACTAAATCTATAAAAGCCTTTCTATAATCGGCATCAGCTGTTGTAGCGCCCAGACTTGTTGTTTTAAGGTCAAAACCTGTTGATGGTCCCGTAGAAAAGGTATAGCCTCCTCCAGTTTGATTTAAAATAGCTCCGCCATTACCTGACGGCACTGCCAATGTTGATTGGGTAATCATTACCGGGTAACCAGTAAAACCCTGGCCTTGACCAGTATTGTTGATCACCGGTCCGGCAGCTGCCCTTAAGGTAACATGGCTCGCACCAGCCAGGTTTACACCATTCCATCTTTTATCGGTTTGAAACTGCTTAGTTTTAAAGTTTCCAAAAGCGTCTATACCTACGCCTAAATAAGCTCCGGTAAGACCAGCTTTACGATTTGCTGCCCAAGAATCATTGGCGCGGGCAAAATTATAACCCAAATCTCCACCGGGAGCACCAATAACCGGATTAGTTACTGCGGCATCAAACAGAAACATTGAAATACCATCTGCTCCGTTTCCACCATACATACCAAACTCAAATGCAATTTTAACTCCGTTTTTTGAAGAAAACTGCCTGTTATTGATAAAGATAGCACCGAAAAGGCTGTTAACAGCACGTGTTAAACGTAAGCCATTAGTGGTAAATGCCACATCGTTAGTTCCCGCTCCGGTTGGAGTTGATACCTCAGAAGGTTTGGTACCTGAAGTAAAAGATTGGGCATAAGGAAAATCTCCATAAGAACTCTGGGCCTGTGCACTTTGTTTATTCCCGAAGAACAAACAAAGTGTTAGGCTTAAGGTGGCTATTTTTCCCGATTGTTTTAAATTAAATAGCTTATTGCGCATTCTTTTTATCCTACTCATGCTATTTAACTTTAAATACAATGTTCATGAACGAAGCTTCTGTTGCTACTGCAGTTGACTTAACGGTATAAGTAATTACACCGGCAGTAGAAACCGTTACCGTATTGAATACCGTATTATCGAAATAGGTAACAAAATAATCCAATTCGCTTGCCGGCAATACCGGTAAAGTAGAAGCAGCATTACTTCTGGCCTGGCCTATGCCGCCAGAGAAGCCAAATTGTTGCGCATACTTGCTATAAATATCCAATGTCTGGTTGCCTGTCAATGGCACTCCATTCGAGTCGTGCGTAGGCACCACTACAGAAGGTGCATAGAAGAACTTAGGCAACGCCCCCTTTAAAGCCTGTAAAACGCCCGTTGAGGTAACCGTTACTACTTTGTCCGTTTCAGCACCAGTTTGCAAACCTGGAATAGCCAATGTATTGGCAGCGGTTGTGGTGATGGTAGTTGCCCCGGTTAACGGGCCTCCTAATTGGGTATTGGTAGCGCTTGATTTATTTAAACCATTATCAGCAGTACTTGCAGGTGTCAATGTAGAAAGATCTACGGTCATTGTATTTCCCCTTTGCAAAGTAAGCGTTAATATTTTAGTGGCTGCATTTAAGCTAAAAGCAGTAATGGTTTGATTATCAGTATCAACTATGGTGTTATTAATTATATAAGGACTAGCTGCAGTTCCTGCACCCGTAATACTGATTCCCGTTCCAGCTTGCGAAACACCTCCTACACCATTGGTACCTGCAGGTCCTTGCGCACCTGTAGCTCCAACCGGACCCTGAGGGCCTTGCGCACCAGTTGCCCCGGCAGGACCAGTTGCACCTGTAAGACCTATCGGACCTTGAGGACCAACTGCACCAGTAGCTCCAGTTGCGCCAATGTCTCCTTTATCGCCTTTTAAGCCCTGGGCTCCAGTTGCCCCGGCAGGACCTGTTGCGCCTGTAAGACCAATCGGACCTTGAGGACCAACTGCACCAGTAGCTCCGGTTGCGCCAATGTCTCCTTTATCGCCTTTTAAGCCCTGGGCTCCAGTTGCCCCGGCAGGACCTGTTGCACCTGTAAGACCAATCGGGCCTTGAGGACCAACTGCGCCAGTAGCTCCGGTTGCACCAATGTCTCCTTTATCGCCTTTTAAGCCCTGGGCACCAGTAGGACCTGTTGCACCTGTAAGACCAATCGGACCTTGAGGACCAACTGCACCAGTAGCTCCAGTTGCGCCGGCAGGACCAGTTGCACCTGTATCACCTTTATCTCCCTTATCACCTTTCAGCCCCTGGGCACCAGTTGCGCCCCTTAAGTCACCAGTAGTAGAGGTAGAACCATCTGAATAGGCAAAGGTAACCTTACCTGTGGAAGCATCATAAGTTGAACCCGTTACGCTTACGCCATTTGCTCCGGCCGCACCTGTTGCACCACGCAAATCCGCTGTGGTTGAGGTCGTTCCATTTGAATAGGTAAAGGTAACCTTACCAGTAGCCGCATCGTAGGTAGAACCTGTTACACTTACGCCATTAGCTCCTGCTGCTCCGGTAGCGCCTGTTGCACCGCGCAGATCAGCTGTAGTAGAAGTCGTTCCATTTGAATAGGTAAAAGTAACCTTACCAGTAGCTGCATCGTAGGTAGTACCTGTTACGCTTACTCCATTAGCTCCTGCTGCTCCGGTAGCACCAGTATCCCCTTTATCGCCTTTCAAACCTTGGGCACCTGTTGCACCGCGCAGATCGGCAGTAGTAGAAGTCGTTCCATTTGAATAGGTAAAGGTAACCTTACCAGTAGCCGCATCGTAGGTAGAACCTGTTACACTTACACCGTTAGCTCCTGCTGCTCCGGTAGCGCCTGTTGCCCCGCGCAGATCAGCTGTAGTAGAAGTTGTTCCATTTGAATAGGTAAAGGTAACCTTACCAGCAGCCGCATCGTAGGTAGAGCCTGTTACGCTTACACCGTTAGCTCCTGCTGCTCCGGTAGCACCAGTATCCCCTTTATCGCCTTTCAAACCTTGGGCACCTGTTGCACCACGCAGATCGGCAGTAGTAGAAGTCGTTCCATTTGAATAGGTAAAGGTAACCTTACCAGTAGCTGCATCGTAGGTAGAGCCTGTTACGCTTACCCCATCGGTACCGTTGGTTCCGGTTGCACCTGTTGCACCGCGCAGATCGGCAGTAGTAGAAGTTGTTCCATTTGAATAGGTAAAGGTAACCTTACCAGTAGCCGCATCGTAGGTAGAGCCTGTTACGCTTACCCCATCGGTACCGTTAGTTCCGGTTGCACCTGTTGCACCGCGCAGATCGGCAGTAGTAGAAGTCGTTCCATTTGAATAGGTAAAGGTAACCTTACCAGTAGCCGCATCGTAGGTAGAACCTGTTACGCTTACTCCATTAGCCCCTGCTGCTCCGGTAGTACCTGCATCACCTTTATCTCCCTTGTCACCTTTTGGCCCGTTAATATTTGTCCAGGTATTCGTTGTCGGATTGTATACCCAGGTACCGCTATCATTGGTTACAATGGTAACACCTGTGCCAGGGGCACCGGCAGTACCAGAACCAGGGGTACCCGGTACACCACTCGTACCCGGCATACCCTGAACGCCAACCACACCTGCATCACCTTTATCTCCTTTTGGTCCGTTAATATTTGTCCAGGTATTCGTTGTCGGGTTATAAACCCAGGTACCGCTATCGTTGGTTACAATGGTAACACCTGTGCCAGGGGCACCGGCAGTACCAGAACCAGGG
>Ga0308157_10002787_pt1 | contig 27287 bp, 36 predicted proteins | sample PhyBR1_FD_201035 | JGI IMG/M metagenome (GOLD analysis project Ga0308157, IMG submission 201035) | Phyllosphere microbial communities from UC Gill Tract Community Farm, Albany, California, United States - DLSLB.R1 | ecosystem: Host-associated > Plants > Phyllosphere > Unclassified | place: USA...
CCCGTGCATGACCATGTGCTGCCGCTGTTCGACACCGTCGACGGGAACAGACGGTGACCGCCTCGCCGCGGCCGCGGGCTGTCTGCCCGCCCGAGCACGCGCACGCCGCGACGACGACGTGCTACATCACCCACAGGTGCGGGTGCGCGGACTGCAGGCGGGGCATCGCGGCTCGTGAGCGTCGCCGCTATCGACGCATCGGGTATGGCGTGCACGAGAAGCGGGTGCGGGTTGAGCCGGTGCGCGAGCGCGTGCGTGAGCTGATCGATGCCGGCGTGCCTCGCAAGGCGATCGAGCGCGGCACGGGCGTCAGTCTTCACACGGTGCTATATGCGCCGAAGCCGCAAAAGTGGATTGCCGCCGACAAGGCCCGTCGTGTGCTCGAGTACCTGCCTGATGTGAAGGACCTCGACCCGGTCTCGACGATCTCGGCAAAGGGAACCCGCCGCCGGGTGCAGGCGCTCGTCGCGATCGGCTGGCCGCTGGCCGAACTCGGCCGCCGATGCGGCGTCACCGGCCAGCACCTGTCGGTGCTCGCCCGTGCGTCACGCACTCGTGTCGAGACCGCCGAACAGATCACCGACCTCTACGAACAGCTTTCGATGACGCTCCCGCCCGCGTCGACGCCGATGGAGCGCCGCGTGCGCGACGGCGCTCTCGCGATGGCGGCCCGCGAGGGATGGGTGCCGCCCCTCGCGTGGGAGGACATCGACAACGACGACCAGCCGGCCACTTCCGATGACGCCCCGGCACGAACCAAGGAGAAGACCCCATGATCCCGAAGCACTTCATCTATCACGTGCGTGTCGTCACGCTCGCACCGATCCTCGTGCACGCGTCCGACAGCGTGCGCGAGAGCATCATCGACCAGCTCGCGCCCGACTGCAGGGACGAGCGCGCGGAGGTCATCGCGATGCTCGCCGAAGGCGCGGCACTCGCGACCCGCACCGCCGCCGAGGCTGATCTCGAGGCGGAGCGGTCGTGGCTCGAACGCCGGTCGTGGTGGCCGTGGAAGAAGTCCCTCGCCGGTGTCGAGTTCCGCCCGTCGTGGCCCGAAGACGCGGCGCCGGGTGTTGTCGCGGCCGAGCAGATCACCGCCGCGCTCGCGAGCGAACGTAAGCCTGATGCTTTCGCTCTGATGACACCGTGGATTGAGGGCCAGCGTTCCGACGCCGAGGTGCGGGTGCTGCTCGTCGAGCTCGCGAAGATGATCCGCGCTCGCCACGAGATGTACTGCACGCCCGGCGAGGGACCGTCGCGATGACCGGCCGTCCACAGGTCTGCACGGTGCGCGGCTGCCCGAAGAAGCCTGTAGCGCGTCGGCTTTGCCGGGCCCACTACCAACAGGCCTGGAAGGCGGGAACGCTCGGCGCGCACGCCAAGCAACGCCGCGACCCGAACCCCACGATCTGCCCCGATGGCCACAAGCACGCCGGGTCCCTCGTCTGCTACAACCTGCACCAGTGCAGGTGCGACGCCTGCGTCGAACACCGACACGACACAGACGTGCGTCGGAAGAAGGATCAGGCGTACGGCAGGTACGACAACGGCCTCGTCGACGTCGCGCCGGTCCGTGAGCACGTCCTCATGCTCGGCGAGTACGGCATCGGCTACAAGCGTGTCGCCGAGCTCGCGGGCTTCAAGTCGTCGACGCCGGTTCGCACGATCATTTGGGGCCGGCAGGACCCGGGACCGCGGTACGGCGAGATGCAGAAGCGCGTGAAGCGTGAGACGGCGGAGAAGATCCTCGCCGTGCGGCCACGGCTCGACGTCGTCGCGGATGGTCAACGAGTGCCGGCGTTGCCCTATGCCCGGCGAGTGAAGGCCCTCGTTGCGGTCGGTTGGTCGCAGTCGAAGATCGCTTCGGCGCTCGGCGTGACGCGGGGGAACTTCACTCTCGTGCGCGGTGTCGATCGAGCGGTCCGTACTCGCAAGGGCCGGCCGAAGATCACGGCGAAGCATGCTCGGGCGATCGCGGCTCTGTACGACGAATGGTCGATGCGCCGCCCGCCGGAGTCCACTCATCGTGACCGCATCGCGGCGTCGCGCTCCCGGGAGTATGCCCGCCGTCAGGGCTGGCCGCTCCCGATGGATTGGGAGGCCGCAGACAACAACTTCGATCGCGCCAATCCGGTGCGGAGGTCGGCCGAATGACCGCCCCATCATCGTCACGCACCCAGACCGCCCCGCCCACCTGTCTAACAACCTGAACTCCTGAGAGGCCCTCATGGCTACCACCTATGACCCGACGACCGCCCCAATCGGTGAGCTCGTCGCTGTCCCGCGCGAGAAGCTCGCGATCGACCCCAACGTTCGCAAGGACATCGGTCTCGACAAGTCCTTCGTGTCGAACATCCGCCAGTACGGCATCCATCAGCCGCCCGTCGGCTGGCGCGACGAGGACGGCACCGTGCACATCACGATGGGCCAGCGCCGCACGTCGGCCGCGCTCGAGATCGGCTGGCCGGTCGTGACCGTACTCGTCAAGCCCCGCGACACCGCCGAGGGCGACGCGGCCGATGAACGCCGCATGGTCGCGCAGCTCGCCGAGAACGAACAGCGCCTCGAGCTCTCGACGGCCGACAGCGCGGCGGCGTATCGGCAGCTTGCCCTGTTCGGCCTCACGGAGGAGCGCATCGCTCGCAAGACCAACTCGGCAAAGGGTCGTGTGCAGACTGCTCTCAAAGTCGCCGCATCACCTGCCGCTCTCGCGAATGCCGAGGCGCACTCGCTGACACTCGACCAGGCCGCGCTCATCGCAGAGTTCGACGACGATGCCGAGGCTCGCACCCAACTCGAGCAGCAGGCGGCCAAGGACCCGGAACAGCTCGAGCACGCCGCCGCACGGATCCGCGAGGACCGTCTCGACCAGGCCGTGATCGACCGTCTCGCCGCGGAGATCACCGCCGCCGGCTTCAAAGTCTTCCGCGAATACGCCGACCGCCCGCAGCGCGCTGAATATCTCTCGCACCTGGCACGTAAAGATGACCCAGACCGCGCGCCGCTCCACGAGGACGACCTTGCGAGCCTCGATCCCGAACACGTCTACGGTCACATCCGACCGGGCAACCGCGGCGATGCCGACCGTGGCTTCGGCATCGAATGGTACATCGACAACTGGTCGGCGCAAGGACTCACCGGGCGCTACTCATACAGCATCGCGAAACCAGCACTCACCGACGAGGAGAAGGAAGCGCAGCGCGAGGAACGCCGCGTGAAGAGGCAGGCCAAGAAGGACTTCCAAGCCGCAACGACCCTGCGCCGCGAGTGGATCAGCACCGTACTCCTTGGTCGAGCCACTCGATTCACCGAATCACACCTCGCCTGGATCGCGGGCGCCCTCCTCGCCGCGCCGGGACATCTGCGCGATAGCCGCGGCGGCGCTGACCGGCTCGCGTTTGAGCTGCTCGGCCATCCGTTCGACGTCGCCAGCGGATGGGAGTATGACGCGGAACTCGCCGAGCACGTCTACCCCGACCGCCTGCACGCCGCTCGTCTGATCAAAACCGACCGAGCAACTCGCGTCGCGCTCGCCGCGGCGATCGCTCGCACCGAGCTCGTCGTCGGCAACGAAAAGGGCGACGACTTCGGACGCGATCGCCGAGCCGCGAAGTACCTGCGCACGCTCCACGACTGGGGATACACGCTCGCCGATGTTGAACGCGCCATCGTCGAGGCCGCCGACGCTCGCATCGAAACCGAAGCCGCGCACGCCGAAGAGAGGGACGCGAAGTGAGCCTCCTCAGCGTGAACGGCGGATCCATCATCGACCGCCCCAAGCCCCGCCAGATCGCCCCGCGCTGGCAGATCGGCGACCTCGTCGAAGACCGCGCAACCGGCACCCGATGGGTGATCCGCATCCTCGACGAAAAGACCGGGCTCGTCGAGCTCGAATCGATGAACGTCCACAACGGGCCCTCCTGGTGGACCACAACGCTTGACAAGATCCCCGCGAAGGAGACCCGCTGATGTCGCACGACGACGACCGCCCCGAGTGGGGCGACCTACAGATGGACACGCTTCAGAACGACGTCGCCGAGTACTTCGAAGAGATCCCCGCCGGCTACGCCCGCACGATCATCCACCAGCTCGACGAGGCACTCACCAAGACGCGGGCCCGCCTCGCCGAGCTCGAGCGCATGGCCCGCGTCTCCGCGGCCCTCCACAAGTCGGCCGAAACCGACGTGACTACGCTCGCCGCAGAGCCGATCTACGACGAGGGCGCCGTGCGCGGTGAGCAAATCCGATATGCGCCTGGGACGATTGTTCTTAAGCTCCGCGCCCCGGAGAGCGGAAACACCTATCGGGGCCCCGTCGAGGGTGTGCTTCGGACGCACCTGGCGGAGGGCTGGTGCTTTGAGTCGGTGATGGTGGAGCCGCCACGGCCGGCGGTGTGCCCGGAATGCGTGCAGGGCAAACACGGCAACTGTGATGGCACCGCGCTGGATCGCGCGACCGACGAGGTCGGCGCGTGCGAATGCGAGGTGTGCTGATGTCGGCCGTGATCGATGCCCGTGACATCACCCGCACGCACGAGCTCGCGATGTCGACACCGGAGATGGATTGGCTGGCGAAGGGCATGCTCGTCGCGGCAGCTCGCGCCGAGGCCGACGGCGTGCTGTACCACGCTCACCTCGTCGCCGAGGGCATGACCGCGGTCGTCGAGGCGACGGACCGCTTCCGGATCCACCAGATGCACATCACGCTGCACGACGACGTCGCCGAGATCGATGTCGTCGTGCCGCGCACGGCGCTCGCGTGGGCGGCGAAGAACGCCCGCATCTTCAAGCCGAAGAATGACGCGCTCTACGACCCGGTCGCGATCCTGCAGATCACCCAGCACGTCCTCCCGGACGAGAAGGGCCGCAAAGCGGGATGGGTGTCGGTCATCTTCCGCGAGTGGGAAGACGAGTCCGCCCCGTCGGCCCGCTTCGATGCGCCCCTGGTGCCCGACACGTATCCGCCGCTCGAGCGCACGATCCGATCCGCCCGCAACCTCCCGGGCGGGCCGTCGGTGCCGATCCCGCTGCTGTTCCTCGCCGACGCCGGCAAGCTGCAGACGCCGACGACACCGACGCCCGCGATCGAGTATCACCGCCGCGCCGACGGTGCACCCGGCCCCGCGATCCTCGACTTCTGGGAGGGCGGCACGCTCCGCTCGACCGCGGTGATCCAGCCCGTCGGAAGCCGCGACGACGAGGACGAGGAGACCGACTGATGAAGATCCGCATGCGCGACCTCTCGAACATCGGTGACGACGGCGACCCGTTCGAGTTCACCCGCGGCCCGCGAAGCGTCTGGACGTACCTCGACGGGGCCGTGCGAGCCGACCTCATCGACCCTGAAGCGAAGGGCCCGATCATCGACGACGCGATCGCACACCTCCGAGCTGGCGACATCGCGGCCGCGGCCGAGCTCACAGTGCTCGTCGGCGTCTACCTTGAGGTCGTCGACGACGAACACGACCACGAGACCTGCTGCTGTGCCGAGCACGGTGTGCACGTCACGCCACATCGGGGGTGCCTCCTCCGATGACGAGGAACTACTCGCTCGAGTCGTCGTTGTATTCGCGAAGGCGCCGCTCGAGCTCCTCGGTGTACGCATTGCCGATCCGCTTGCCGCGCAGCTCGCCACGATGCCATCTCGACAAGATCCACGTCGCTGCATCCAGCCCGACGGTCGCCTCGGGAAGGACCTTCGCCCGGCTGATAGCCGAGACCACAAAGTTCAAGATGCTCTCGACCTCGGCACGCTCCCGACCGTCCGTCAGCAGCATGAGCGCCTGGACCGACAGCACCGCCGCCATCCTTCGAGCGAGCACATCTTCCCTGCCATCAAGCCTCGAGCGCAAGAACGCACTCAACGCCTCAAAAGCGCCAACAAGCGCGTCGCGGCGCTCGCGGCGAGATTCCACATTCGCACGTCGGCGCTCGAGCAATACCGGTGTGAGCACACCGGCCAACAGCGTCGTCATACCTGCGATTGCCGCGCCCAACAGCGCTGCAGTACCTGCATCCATGCCGTGCGCAGCGGCCGCGGCCTCCTCAAGAAACATACTTCGATGACTATCACAGCCTCGCGAGAGCGCCGCACGCCATACGGTGCGCGCTCGCCGCATCCCCGGCACGTTCGGGATCCGCGGCGATGGAGCGTGAAGGGGCGTCGGCTCGACCCGGAGACGGGTCGGGTCGTCATCCCTGCCCTCGCGCGCTTCTACATCGTCTACTTCCCGGAGCACGGCGTGCTGAAGGTGGGGCGGATGTGGAAGGAGCGCCGCCTCGTCGAGCACCTCGAGCGCGGGGCGCAGCGTCGCTTCATGATCGATGGCGCCCCGGCGTCGTGGGAGTCAGGCGCTCTTGCGTGGCTGATGGAGAACTACGAGCGGTCGTTCGCGACGAAGGACGAAGCGAGAGCCGTGCTCAAGCGCGGCGTCGGCTACGAAGAGTGCTTCGATGTCCCGCCCGAGCTCGTCGAGACCGTCATCGATCATCTCCTCCACGATCCAGAAGGGATCCGCCGCTATGGACACGGCCCCACGCCTGCCGCGCTTGCTCGCCGAGCTGACGAGCGACTCGATGACCGATCTGCCGACGTCGGCGCGCCTGCTGTGGATCCTGCTGAGCTCGCGCCCGCCCGGCCCGGAGCCGGTGCGGATGAACCGCGGGAGGATCCGCGCGGCGCTGCTCGTCACGTTCGGGCTCGACGTGACGGACGACGACATCGTGCTGGGCGTGCTGATGCTCGAGGAGCGCGGCCTGATCGTCACGAGCGCAGGCCACGACGGCCGCGAACGCGTCAGGATCGCCCGACGCCCGCCGACGCCGAACGACCTGGACGAGGCCCCGGACGAGCCGTCATCGACCGGCCCGACCGCGCCCTATCAGGAGGCTCCCAGCGAACGCATAGCACCGGTAGGGAGAGAGCGCGAGAGGGAGAGCGAGAGCGCGCGCGAGGAGAGAGCCGAGCCGAGCCGCCAGGCCCCTGGCCCGCCGCCCCCGCCGTTCTGTCCCGACCACATGCCTCTCGGATCCGGCGGGGTCCCGTGCGTCGCGTGCAAGGACATGACTCTCGCCAACCGGCACTACGAGCTCAACCGGATGAATCCCCAGTGGGCCGACCTCCCGCAGCACGAAGCGCCGGCCCCGCCGTCATGGCAACGCCCGAACCGCAGCCGGCCGCGCTTCCGCGACTCGGATGCCCTCGACATCACCGTCGACGACTGCCCGTACTGACCCCGGCCCGAAGGAGCCCGTGATGCATGACGACACCAAGCCCATGCCCGAGGAGTGGTCTCGATGGGTCGAGAGCCTGCGCTGGCACCTCGACCTCGTGCCGGGCCTCCTCGAGGCGATGCGAGCCGCCCGGATCCCGTCCGCCGCCGCGCAGATGGGCGCTGAACGCGTCTCCGGATCCGGAGCGAACGGATCCCCGGCCCCGCTCCGCGTCGAAGCGACCGACGACGGCGACCTGCTCTGGCGTGAGCTCGGCGAACTACTCGACATCATCGACCGCTGGTTCGAGGGCGAGCAGGCCGACCGGTACGGCGCCGAACTCGTCGCCCGCATCGCCACCAGGGCCGACCGCGCCGAGACCACCGCCCGCGGCGAGATGTCCCCGAACCTCACCGCCACCGAGGCACGCCTCCGCGGCTACGAGATCACCAACGCCATCCTCGACCGCGCCGAACAGATCGCCGACCGCCCGGCACTCCGCGACGCCTGCGAAACGCTCTTCACGACCCTCCGCCGCCTCCGAGCCCGATACGCCCCAGAGGCAAAGCGCGCTCGCAGGCGGCGCTGCACGACGTGCGGTGAGGTGGCTGTGGTGTGCGAATGGGCGGTGCTGGTGACGCGGACGGTAGCTCGTGGCTATGCGACGTGTACCGAGTGCGGGCAGGAGTACATGGAGGAACTGTGGACGCGCCCCGACAGCTGACGTACCGGCAGGCCGCGAAGCGCGTCCACCGGAGCGTGCGGCAGATCAAGCAATGGCGACACGATGGTATGCCGATGGGCGTCGACGAGCGGGGTCGCCGCACCGTCGACGAGCGGGTACTGCTCGCCGAGTACCGTCGCCGCCTCAACGCCTGGCCGGCACACCGGTATCGCATGCGATCGCGTGACGACACGCTGAACGGCCCAGATGTTGACACGTGAGTACCTTCACCCCCCAGTATGAATATCGACCGCATGTCGCGAAGCCCGGGTGCACGATCCGTCGCCCGGGCTTTCGCATGCCCGCGAGGAGACGGCCGCATGGGCGCCGACGTGTACAACACCCACCGCTGGCGACAGCTCGTGAAGCATCTCGTCCGGCCCGGTGCGATCTGCGAGATCGAAGAGTGCGCGGCCCCATCACGCGAGATCCTGTTCGGCCTCCGCCCCCGGCACCCGCTCGGCCCGAGCCTCGACCACATCATCGAGCTGCAGTACGGCGGCGCACCCTACGACCCCGCGAACCTTAGACCGGCACACCTCGGCTGCAACGTGCGCAAGTCCAACCGGCTCCGCCGAGAAGAGCGCGAGGGCAGGGTCCGCCGCACCATCAGGCGCGGCCGAGCGAAGGCCGCGATCGGCGGTCCGCGGCGTGCGAAGCGCTCCTCCGAAGTCTTCGAAGCCGACCGGTGATCAGAGACAATCCCAGGTCGTCGCGAGTTTTTGAACACACGCTTGCGACAAGACCCGCGCATGTAAGTTTTTTTACGCGCACCAGATTCCCCGAGTAACCGGGCACGGGAGTGCCCTCGATCGAAGGAGCGCACCGTGGCTCGTCCCCGCACTCCGATCGACACGCTCGAACACGGCACCCTCGCCCGCTACCGCCGTGGCTGCAAGTGCGAGCCCTGCCGGGCCGCGAACCGCAACCGCGTCCGCGACCACCGCGCCCGCGCCGCAGCCGTCGAGACCGAACGCGAGACCGTCGTCGCACTCGCCGCGAAGATCGACCCCGACGCCCCCGTCCCGACGATCGACATGAACGCCGAGCCCGGGCTCATCGAGCAGGCCGTAGCCGAAGACCTCGACGAGCTCGTCGGCGAACCGCCGTGGAAGCGCACCGCGTCCGCGATCCTCCGCCTCAACGCCCGAGTCATCGACCAGGCCCCGACTGCCGACCGACTCGACCTGCTCTCACCGATGCAGCTCCGCACGCAAGAGTGGATGAAGCTCCTCCGCTCCGTCGGCGCGACCGACGGCACGATTGCAGGCGGCGCCGAGGCGCTCCTCGGCGCGCTCGCGGGCGATGGCGACTAAGCCGGATCTCGTCCCCCTCTTCCACACGCCCCGCAACCCCAACCGCGAGACCCGCGCTCGCCGCCTGGTCAACGTCGCGAAGGCGCTCGGTACGCCGTTCATCCCGTGGCAGAGGGATCTGGCTGAGGTGTGGGGAGAGATCGACCCGGCGACGGGCGGCTACTGGTACAACACTCTCGAGCTGATCGGTCTGCGCCAGATCGGTAAGACGACCTTCGTCCGCGCCGACCTCACGGAGACGAGCCTGTTCACGAAGAATGGGCTCGTCCGGTACACGGCTCAGAACCAGCTCATGGGGCTGAAACGCCTCGAGTTCGATTTCTATCGCCCGATTCGCGACTCCGCACTGAACCAGTTGCTCGACCACCGCGTCGGCAGTAGGAAGCGCGGGACGCCGGGCTGGTGGGCGGGAACTGGATCGCAACACATCCGTTTCATCTCGGGGACGCGCTGGGAGACCGACTCGGTCAAGCCCGATTCAGGGCACGGCCCGCCGCTCGATAAGGGCGCGATCGACGAGGCGTTCGCGCACGAGGATGCGCGTGTTGAGCAGGCCATGCGACCGGCGCTGCAGACGCGCAAGGGGCGCCTGCTCATCGCTTCCGCAGCTGGTGACACCGCGTCGCTATACCTCGCCGCGAAGCGAACCGCAGCGCACGCACGCATGACGTCGCTGATTGCACAGCACGGCTATCTCGGGCCGACCCAGTCGCGAACGATGTATGTCGAGTTCGCGGCCCCGGCCGACGTCGACCGCGCCGACCCGCGCACATGGTGGACGTATCACCCGGGTCTCCACGGCGGGCTCATCACCGAGGCCGACGTGCAGGGTGCGCTCGAAGGATTCGAGTCCGACCCGGAGGAGTTTGACCGTGCGTACCTCGGTTGGTGGCCGCAGGCGAAGCGCCTCGAGTGGATCATCCCGCAGCAGTCGTGGCTCGACACGCAAGAGACCGACGACGAGGCCGTCGACTGGACCGGGACACCCGTCTACGGCCTCGACGTCTCGCCCGACCGATCTCTCGCGACGATCGCGCTCGCCGGAGCGACACCGGGCGCGAGGGCGTGGCTCGAGGTCGCCCGGCAGGAGGGTGGCACGGCGTGGATCGTCGCCGCGATGCAGGCGCTTCGCGAGGCGTTCGGCGGTGATCTCGTCATTATCGACGGCGCCGGACCGGCGAACACGTTGCAGACCGACCTCGAGGAGGCGGGCTTCGAAGTCGTGCTCTTGCCGATGCGGGAGGTCAATGCGGCGTGCGGTGGCCTCTACGACGACGTCGTGCAGACGAATGTCCGTCACGGTGGCGACGCCGAGCTGCTGGATGCCGCGAAGGCGGCCGTGTGGGTCACCAGCGGCGATTCACGCCGCTTCGGACGGGGTAAGTCGCTCGAAGACATTACGGCGCTCTACGCCGCCGCCCTGGCCCGCCACGGCTATCTGACGCGCCGACCGGCGGACTACGACCCGAACGAATCTCTGCTCTGAGGAGGCCAGCATGCGCGACACAATCACGACCTGGATCGACCTCGTCGCCGCTCTCGTACTTGTCATCAGCGCCGCGCTGTTCGCGTACGGCGTCGAAGCGTGGCAGCTCGCCCGTGCGGGCTGGGTAGCGGGCCTCGGCCTGCTCATCGTGTCGTGGGTGCTCGCTGGTGCACCGCTGCCGTGGAAGCGGAAGGAGCGCTGATGGGCCTGTTCTTCGGAGAGCGGCGCAGCGCCGCTGTGACGGCCTCGGGCGCGGGTGACGTGTTCTCGCCCGGGCGGAGTGTTTCAACCGGCGAGGCGACCCATCTCGCGCCCGTCTTCGGCGCGTACCGGTCGATCATCGACTACGGCTCGACGATGCCCGTCGTGTTCTACCAGCGCGGCACCGGCCGGACCCGCGAGCGGATCCAGTGGCCGGAGCTCGCGAACCGCGTCGACGCCGAGATGGGCCTCGGTAACTGGATCGGTCAGATGCTCTACGGCATCGTCTCCCGCGGTAACGCCGTCGGCCGTGCCGAGTCGGTCGACTCGTGGGGCAGACCGACGATGATCAGCTGGGCGAAGGACTGGTCGTTCAGCGACCTCGGCACCAGCGACCAGGGCGATGACCGCTGGTGGCTCGATGGCGGCAGCATGCCGAACCGGCTCGTCGCACACGTACCGTGGATCGTTCCCAACGGGCGGCGCCTCGGCTTGTCACCGATCGAGCACTTCGCCGCGATCATCCGCGCCGGCCTCTCCGCCCAGGAATACGCCGACGTCGCCCGCGGCGGCGGCCTCCCGCCCGCGCACCTCAAGAACGTCGCACAGGTGCTCGACGACCAGGCGGCCACGCACGCCCGCGAGCGGGCCACACGCTCGTTCGCGACAGGCAAGCCGTTCGTCACCGGCAAGGACTGGGATCTCACCCTGATGGCGATCCCGCCGAACCAAGCCCAGTTCGTCGAGACGCTCAAGCTCTCGGCGAACCAGATCGCGGCGATCTACGGAATCGACCCGCGCGAGATCGGCGGCAGCGCGTCCGAGTCGCTGACCTACACGAACGACGAGTCTCGAGCCCTGAACCGGGCGCACAATATGCGCCCGTACCTGCGCCGCATCGAGTCCGCCGTATCCCGCTGGCTACCGCCCGGGCAGTTCATGCGCTTCGACATCGAATCGACGATCCGCGTCGACTCGAAGACGAGCACGGAGATCATCGGCTCGAAGATCGCCGACGGGCGCATGAGCGTCAACGAGGCCCGCGAGCTCGAAGACAAGAAGCCCGTCGACGGCGGCGACTTCCACAACGTGCCACGACCCGCAGAACGGCCCTCACCCGAGGGCGACCTGGCACCGACCGCACGCGATGCCGCCGAGACGATCCAGAAGATCTACCTCGGCGTCGACAAGATGATCACCGCCGACGAAGCACGCGCCATCGCGAACCGCGTCGGCGCCGAACTCAACGGGACCTTCACGCCCCCGGGCGTGCCCAACAACCAGAACGGAGACACGCATGGACAGCCCTGAGCGTCGGTTCACGTCTTCCCGGGTCGAGGTCCGGGCGGCCGCCGCCGACACACGCACGATCGGCGGATACGCCGCGAAGTTCGACCGCCCCAGCAAGAACCTCGGCGGCTTCGTCGAGCAGATCGACCGAGCCTTCTTCAACAAGTCCCGCGGCGACGGCTGGCCCGGCGTCATGGCCCGATACAACCATGACGACAACCAGCTGCTCGGCACGACCCGAGCGAACACGCTCCGCCTCGGCATCGACGAGATCGGCCTCACCTACGACGTCGACCTGCCGAACGCCCGCGCCGACGTCTACGAGCTCGTGCAACGCGGCGACGTCGAGAAGTCCTCGTTCGCGTTCGTCACCTTCGAAGACGACTGGTCACAGACCGACACCGGCTTCCCGCAGCGCACCCTGCTTCGCGGCGGCCTCGTCGACGTCGCACCGGTCAACACGCCGGCCTACGACGACACCACCGTCGGAGCCCGCGGACTCACCGCCCCGCGCATCATCGCGGGCGCCCTCGCCGGCCCCGACGCCGGTCTCGAGTCCCTCGCCCGCAAGTTCGATGCGCCCCTCGACGAGGTGCGCGCGCTCGCCGCGGCGGGTGAGCTCGTGAAGTTCTTCCGCCGTACCGACCAGGCCGCACCGGTCACGCCGCTGCGCGGTGCGATCGGCACCTACCTCCGCTGACCATCCACCCGTCACAGCACGGCAGGGCGACACCCACCCGCTGTGATGGCCGATCTGAACCTCCGGCAGGGCGACACCCACCGGGCCTCACAACAACGCAACGAGACCTGGAAGGGGTCCGACCATGAGCATGTACACCAAGAGCCTCGAGGAGCTGCGCGACAGCCTCGCCGAGCAGACCGTCCGCGTCATCAACGACGCAACGCAGGAAGGCCGGAGCGTCCTCAGCGCCGACGAGCGCAAGAAGCTCGACGACTTCGAGGAAGCCCGCAAGGACGTCGAGGCACGCCTGAAGAAGGCCGTCGAAGACGAGCAGCGAGCGAAGGACATCACAGACTCGTTCCGCCGCGACAACCCCGAAGAACGCGAGCCGCAGAGCAACGGCGAGTTCGCGAAGTGGATCCGCGAGGCGCGAGCCGGTGAGTCGTACGACATGCCGATCGAGTCGCGGGCGATGTCCGCGACGGGCGGCGTCAGCAAGGCCGGCGTTGCCGGCCAGCTGTGGGAGTACGCCATCGAGGCGTCGGAGATCCTCGCGTACGCGGAGCTGATGACGACCGCCGACGGCAACACCATCCCGATGCCCCGCGCGACGGTGCACTCGGAAGCCGACGAAGACGACATCGCGGCGAATGGGGCGATCCCCGACAGCGACTCGACTCTCGACACCGTCGACCTGGCCGTCGCGAAGCGCGGCTACAAGACGGCCGTGCCGAACGAGCTGATCCAGGACGCGACGTTCGACGTCGAGGGCTACGTGGCACGCAACGCGGGCCGCCAGCTCGGCAACGTCGTCGCCGCGGCCGCGGTCGCCGCCGCGATCGCGGGCTTCACGACCGCGGGCGTCACCGCCCCGGCGGGCGTCACCACGGGCCTCGGCTCGCAGTCGGTCGAGGGACAGGGCTCCGATCTCCTCGTGGACCTGTTCCACTCGGTCATCGGCCCGTACCGCGCCTCGAGCAAGGCCGCGTGGGGCGTCGCCGACTCGGCGGCCGCCGTGATCCGCAAGCTCAAGACCACCGACGGTGTGCCCGTGTGGCAGCCGGCCCTGGTCGCGGGCAACCCGGACACCATCCTCGGCAAGCCCGTGTTCATCGCCCCCGGCTTCGATGCCTTCGGCGCGTCGAAGAAGCCGATCTTCTTCGGCGACTGGACGGCTCTCGTCGTCCGCATCGCTGGCGGCCTGCGCTTCGAGCGCTCGGCCGAGGCGGGCTTCGGCAACGACCAGACCGTGTTCCGGGCACTCGTCCGCCGCGGCGCCGTCGCGCTGGACCCCAACGCGGTCAAGCACCTCGCCACTCCCGCCGCCGGCGGCGGGGCGTAACCCCGAGAGGCGGGCGCCCAGGTCGGGCGCCCGCCGCTCACCATCTCGAGGAGAGCAGCATGAAGGTCATCATCCGGGTCCGTCCCACGGGCCTCTACAACGGCAGCGAGTGGCCGGCGGTCGGCGAAGAGATCGACCTCCCCGACCACGTCGCCGTGGGCATGCTCAAGGCGAAACAGGTGCGCGCGATCCCTGACGCGAACGTCGTCGAGGCCGCGATCGCTTCCGCGAACGCCGAGACCGCCACCGTGCAGACCGGGCGCCGCAATGCCCGCGACATCGCCGCGCAGGCGTCGGCTTCGAAGGACGACGGCAAGTCGGACGAGAAGGACGACGACAAGGCCAGCAAGGGTACGAAGGAGTGACGATGACGATCCAGTGGCCCACCACAGGAGCCGAAGTCGCGACCTCGCTCCGGTGGGCCGCGGATCGCGCAGACGAGCTCGAAGACTTCGCGGCCGTCGCGGTATCGAAGATCGAAGAGAAAGTGGGGCCCTGGCACGGCCAGCCGCTCACCTTCACCGTGGCGCTGCACCAGGCCGTGGGTGCGCTCGACCTGCCGTGGCCTATCGGTGACTTCCCGACGGTCACGGTGAACGGGTCGCCCGTCGTCGTGGCCGCGGTCGACCTCGACCCCGGCGTCGTCTACGGGCACTTCCCGCCCGGCACCGTCGTCGTGACCGCGGTCGCGCGCCCCACGACGACCTGCCCGCCCGAGATCAAGCTCGCGTCGCGCCGCCTCGCCGCACACCTCGCGAAGCAAGAACTCGTCGGCCCCCGCGGCTCCGGATTCACCGGCGGCCCCGACAAGGACATCGACGTGCAGCAGGGCTTCGCTCTGCCGCGTGCCGTGTCCGAGCTGATCGCCGATTATGTGCGCCCCGGAGGGTTCGCATGAACGGCGGCTGGTACACCTCCGTCGGCCAGGCCGTCGACGCCGTGAAGAAGAAGATCTACGACGTCGCCCGGACCGCGCTCGCCGAAGCGGGCGAAGACGAGGTCGACGTCAGCATGGGCTACATCTGGCCCGCGCAGTGGTTCGACGCCGTCGCGGTCACCGCGGTCCGTGAGACGCCGACGGACGGCACGATCGGCATGCAGCGCCGTCAGCACGTCGACATCCGCCAGGACGTCGCGATCACCACGTTCCGGGTCACCGCCGACGAGGGCGAAGTGCATGACCGGGCGTACAAGATCCTCGACATCATCGACACCGTCATCCGGACCGATGCGACCCTCGACGGCACCGTGCTCTGGTGCTACGCCGACGACGTCGCGTCCGATGGCATCACCGCCGAGTCTGAAGCAGGATGGGGCCGCATCTGCGCCCTGTCCGTCACGTTCACCGCTCGCGCCATGATCACCCGCCCGGTCTGACCGGGACCAGCACAGGAGGCACCACATGGTCACGCAGGCCGACTGCTCGATCGCGTTCAAGAAAGAAACCACCTACGGCACGCCCGTCACGGTCGAGCGGTTCCTCGAGTTCACCTCGGAAACCCTCGATCTGGACCGCGCCTACTTCCAGGGCGAGAACCTCCGCCCGGGCACTCGCGTGGCGCGCTCACAGAAGCGCATCATGACGCGCGAGGGCGCCGCCGGCGACATCTCGCAGGAGGTCCAGACGAAGGGCTTCGCGTCGCTATTCGAGCTCGCGTTCGGCGTCGCGTCGGGCTGGGCCGAGGTCGAGGCAGACAGCGGCGTCTACCAGGGCGTGTTCACGCTCGCGAAGGATGACTTCCTGCCGTCGGCGACGATCCAGAAGGGCATCCCGCGCCTGCCATCGGCGACCGAGCCGGGAGGCGTCGACGCGTTCACGTTCCCCGGCTGCCAGGTCAGCTCGGTCGAGTTCGAAATGTCGTCCGAGGGCGTGCTGACCATGACGACGTCGTGGGTCGGTGGCCGCGCCGTCGACACCGCGACGGCCTACGTACCGTCGGCGGGCAAGTACCCCGTAGGGTGCGAGCTGTTCAGCTTCGTCGACGCGCAGATCGTCCTCGGCGGCACGATCACGATGCCGACCACGACGACGCTCGCGACCGGCGGCACCCCCGCCGGCAACATTCGCGAGTGCTCGATCTCGATCGATCAGGGCCTCGACGACAACGGCCGCAACCTCGGATCCGGTGGCGAGCGATCGCGGCCCGCCGCGGTCGGTCTTGCCGAGATCAGCGGCAGCCTGACGATCGAGTACGACACGACCGAGATCACGCAGGCCGTGCTCGAGCAGCGCGGCCTCGCGCTCGTGCTCACCTTCCAGGGGCCGACGCCGATCGGCGACTCGGGCCTGCGCCCGATCGTGCAGATCGTCGTCCCGGAGATCAAGCTCGAGGGCGACCTGCCGAAATCGAACGGCGGTGACGTCATCACGCACTCGTCTGACTTCGTCGGCCTCGCGAGCCTCGAGAGCCTGGTGGGCGGCCAGGAGCCGATCTACCTCGTGTACCGCTCCGACGACACGGCGATGTGACATGGCCGGCGGCAAGAGCGGCGGCATCGAGTTCGACTTCGAGATGCCCGACCTCCGCGGCCTGTTCGCAGACCTCAAGGAGATCGCTCCGAAGCTCGCCACCGACGTGCGCCGCGAGCTCCGCGGCGTGGGGTCCGACGTCATCGCCGAACAGCGCCGGATCCTGCAAGGCCCGCTCCCTGGGCCGATCAGGAAGACCTCGTCGAAGCTCCGCCTGATCACGCCAAAGAACGGCCGCGCGCCCTACCTCGCGTTCCGTAACACGTACGAGACCGGCCAGGAACACGAAGGCGGCGTCGACGACCTCCGGTCGAAGATCCGCGCCGGCCTCAAGACTTCCGTCACATCAACCAAGAACCGCTCGTCGATCCAGATCAAGACGACCGGCCCCCGCGCCGACGGCTACAACATGGCGAAGACCTGGCAGGCCGCCCGCTTCCGACACCCGATCTTCGGTCTCGGATGGATGGACCAGCAGGGCCAGCCGTACTTCTGGAAACCCGCCTACGACGGCGTCGAGGACATGCAGCGCAAGACCGCGAAGATCCTCGACGACGCCGTCGCCCGCCTCTCGAAGGGATAACCCCGTGAAGATCAAGTTCCCCGAATCGCTCACCGGCGGCGTCACCAGCGCCCCGCTGCGCGCCATCAACATGCAGAACGCGCCTCTGAGCCTCGTCGCCGAGCTGCAGATGCAGACCGGGTGGGACCTCAAGACGTTCCGCACCTACAGCACGACGATGTACACGTTCCCGATGGCCGCGTGGCTCACCCTCCACAACGCCGGCTTCACCGACATCACCTGGGATCAGGCCGCTGCCCTCACGATGGAAGACCTCGAGTTCGTCGAGGAGCCCGGCGATCGCGCCGCTGCCGGCCTCGACGACACCGACACGGCGGCCGATGCCTCGGAACCAGCATCCCCGGCTTCGAGTCCGGCCGCCGCACCCGCCGAGCACCCGCCGGCGGCCACCCCCTCGAAGAAAAAGAGCCGTGGATCGCGGGCCAAGTCCGCAAACGCCTCGGCAACTTCCTAACCCTGTTCCCCGGGCACACCGCCCCCGGTATCTGGGACGTCGCCTACGGCGACTGGCTCGCGCTCGCCGCGGCCGTCGACGAGCACGTCGCGGACCAGAAGAAGCGGCAGGCAAGGACGGCCGGCGGGCGTCGCCCATCGCGGCGGCGCTAACAATCGAGAGGACCCGGCATGGCGAGCAACTCCCGCGACTTCCTGATCCGGATCCTCGGCGACAGCGACAAGGCCCAGCAAGCCGTCGACCAGTTCAACAAGAAGCTCCAAGAGGGGCAGAGCAAGGTCGACGACTTCTTCACCTCGTTCGCGGGGAACCTCGCGGCCGATGTGTTCCAGACAGCCTCGGCCGCGATGGGCGACTTCGTGTCGGGATCGATCGACAAGGCGTCGGATCTGAACGAGACGCTGTCGGCCGCCGAGGCGATCTTCGGCGACCAGGCCGGCGCGATGCAGAAGTGGTCGAAGGACGCGACGAAGAATCTCGGTCTCTCGCAGTCCGCAGCGCTCGACGCGGCGACCGGCTTCGGCGACATGTTCCTGCAGCTCGGCTTCGCGGGCGATCAGGCCACGGACATGAGCCAGGACGTGCTGCAGATGTCGGCCGACCTCGGCTCGTTCCGCAACCTCGACACCGCCGATGTGCTCGACAAGATCAGCGGCGCGATGCGAGGCGAGTATGACTCGCTGCAGTCACTGATCCCGAACATCAACGCCGCCCGCGTCGAGCAGGAAGCGCTCGCGACAACAGGGAAGGACAGCGCTAAGGAGCTGACCGCCCAGGAGAAGGCCGCGGCGACCCTCGCGATCATCCACAAGGATGGCGCGGCCGCGATGGGTGACTTCGCGAAGACCTCCGATGGTGCCGCGAACCAGCAGAAGATCATGACCGCGACGCTCGAGGAGCAGCAGGCCCAGCTCGGTCAGCAGCTCCTCCCGGCATGGACGGCGCTGCAAGGCTTCCTCATCGACTCGGTGCTGCCCGCGCTGACAGCCGTGATTGGCTGGCTCGCGGACAACCAGTGGGTGTTCCCGATCGTGGCCGGAGGTGTGCTCGCGATCGCCGCGGCGTACACGATCTGGCAGTTTGCGACCGGGGCGTGGACTGTGGTGCAACTCGCCGCGAACGCGGCCATGCTCGCCTCGCCGATCACATGGATCATCATCGCGATCGTCGCCCTCGTCGCCGGCCTGATCTTGCTGATCGCGAACTGGGATGCGGTCGTCGCGTTCATCATCGACATCTGGGGCAAGTTCATAACCTGGATCACCGACAACACCGACGGATTTGTCGAATGGTGGAACGGGGTCTGGGAAGGGATAGTCGACGCCTGGACCACCTTCTGGGGCGAGACGATCCCGAACATCGTGAAGGATGCCTGGAACGGCGTGATGACGTGGATCGAGAACGGCATCAACGGCGCGATCGACCTCATCAACGGGATGATCAAGGGCGTCAACAAGATCGGATCCGCGATCGGCGTCGAGATGTCGCTGATCCCGCACGTCGATATGCCCAAACTCGCGAAGGGCGGCGTCACGAGCGGGCCCACGGTGGCGATGATCGGCGACAACCCGGGCGGCCGCGAGGTCGTCCAACCTCTCGCGTCGCTCCGCGCCGACCGCCAGGCCGACATCCGCGAGGCCGTACGCGCAGCGGTCGTCGAGCTCGGCGGGGCCGGCCGCGGCGACGGTGTGAACGTCACGAACGAGATCCACGCACCCGCTGAGATCGACCTCGAGCAGCTCGCGGATCTCGTGAGCGACAAGACCGAGTTCGCGCTCGCGACCGCCGGGTAGGAGGTGCACATGGCCGCGATGGACGGCATCCAGGTCGAGCTCGACGGCGTCGCGTTCGACGGCTCCGACTCCGACACGATCCCGGCGATCACGCTGACCAGCGACACACGGCTGTTCGGCGGCGTCTCGATGCGCCGCGAACAGACCGACCGGCCGACTGGTCACGGTCAGTTCTGGTCGCCGGGCTTCTTGTCGGGACGGGTGATCACGCTCGCGGGCGAGATCTACTCGCGCGGCTTCGAAGACCAGGAACGGATGATCGGCCAAATCGATAGCCTCCTCGCGGATGGCTCTGCAGCGCCGATGGCTGTTCAGCGCGCGATCGGACATCTTCAGGCCACGGTCGGTCGCATCGGCGAGCCTTCCTTCACGCTCGACCGCTACGGCCTCCTGGCGACCTATCAGGCGCAGTTCTGGGCGCCAGACCCGCGATGGTACGGTGACGCACCCGCGTCCGCTCTGGCGGCCTCTCTGGACCTCTCGCACCGAGGAAACTTCCCGAGCCTGCCGACGTTCACCGTGCCGGGAAGCGCGGCGGTGAGCGGCGGATACACGATCGCCGGCCCAGGCGGTCGCGCCTACGTGGTCACGAGCGGGCCAGCGGCAGGACACTCCGACGAGATCGACTTCGCGACGGGATGGTTACGTCGCGACGGGGCGCTGCTGTTCGGAGCGGTGTCTCGGTATGAGACATGGGCGATCCCGAAGGGTGCCAACTGGACGCACACGATCGCAGGAACCGGCGCCGGCACTGCTCGGATGACCGCGCGAGTGCCCGATACATACGTCTAGGAGGCCCGGATGCCGCTGCACGTCGAAGTCGTCAACAGCATGAGCGGCGCGAGCATCCTGCCGGTCGAGGCGGCCGCGGCACCCGCGAACCGTCGCCTCGTCGGATCCGGTGACTGCGCATTCGTGTTCAAGCTTGCCGACCTGTACGAGCGGCTCGGCGGCACGTTCGCACAGGCGAAGGCGATCGCTCGCGATCAGCTGTTCAAACCACGAGCTCGCGCGATCATGATCCACGACGGCGGATCGAACGTGCTCTACTCGGGCTTCATCATGAAGCGCGGCATCGTCGACGACGAGGCCGGGACCCTCACCCTGAACACGAACGAGTTCCGCATCGCCTCGTCCTGGCGGATGACCGCGGGCGTCAACCAGGTACGCAACGGCAACCTCAAGGCGACGGGCAAGTCGCCGTCGGCCGCACTCCGCCTCATCCTGCAACGGATGATGAACGGCGACGCGGCCTGGCAGTTCCCGCTCGACCTGTCGGTGCTCGCCGACGGTCCCGGCAACATCGACGTCGATGCGAACTGGTACGACACTCTGCAGATCGAGGACCTGCTGCAGTCGCTCGAGGAGCGCGGCTACGAGATCGACTTCAACCCCGAGCGCACGAGCTCCGGGGCGTTGCGCATCGTGCCGCGCATCGCCCCGGTCATACAGACGACAGCGATCACCGATTTCAGCGTGGGCGCCGCGAAGTCCGCGATCACCAACCTCAAGGTCGACGAGGACGCGACGCAGATCTTCACCGGCGTGCTCGGCGCTGGCGGTGGATCCGGATCCGATACCCCGTTCGCATTCGCCGGCAACAGCGGCAGCACGGGCTATCCGATCGCCGACGTCCGCCGAGACTTCGGCGACATGCATAGCATGGCCGCGCTGCAGCAGGCGACCGACGCGGAGTTCGCCCGCTACGCCGATCTCGTCGAGCAGTGGTCGTTCGGCATCAACCTCGACGCGGCCGGCCTCGGCTGGGAACACGTCGCGATCGGCCGCCGCGTGAGGCTTGACGTACGCGGCCACTGGTGGATCCCCGATGGGCAGTACGTCAAGCGCATCATCGCGCGGAAGACCGGCCTGAACGGCAACGTGAGCGTGGAGGTGCAGTGATGGTCATCGACCTTTCCGACAAGACCCAGCACGCCCGCAAGCTCGCCTCGAGGATGCGTCGGGCGCAGGCCGCGACACGCCAGCAAGCGATGGCGGTCGACCGCGGTGCGTTCCGCGTCAAGAGCGAGGAAGGCCTCGAGGTTGGCACCGCTGAGGATCCCACGGGCAGTGAGGTCGTCTACGGCATCCTGCGCATCATCGGCCAGCTGATCGGCTCGGGCTCGATGGACTGGACCGGCGACATCGAGATCCTCGGTGGCGGCCAGCTCAAAATCGGCGGCGTCATCATCACACCGCAGGGCGGCGGCCGCATCGAGATCGGCGTCGGGTCCCGCCAGATCGTCATCGACTCCGCCACGCAGCGGATCACGATCGGCACCGGCGACGAAAAGATAGTGCTCGACCCAGACGAGTTCCGAGTGGGCCCCGCCTTCCGGATGGACCCGGAGCACTCCGCGACCGGCGCTCAGCTCGAGTTCGGCGTGGAAGGCAAGTCGACGATCTACGGATCCGACGCCGAAGGCGTGCAGATCGTCGCGCTCGCCGGCGAGCGGCCGCGGAACCTCACGGTCGACGGCAACGGGTACAGGATGCTCGAGATCCCACGGCTTCCTGTCGGGATGTCGTCGAACTACCTCGTCGTGGGAGATCAGGACTATCTGTACTGGGTGGCGAGCGGCGGTGGCGGAGGAAACCCCGGAACGCCGGGCGAGCCCGGTGACAACCCCGCTGGGTACATCTATCCGGTGAACCCTGATGCTTGGACGCTCGGAGACGACTTCGCAGCACATGTCGCGCGTGGATCCCTTGAACCAGGGATCGACTGGTGGACTTCGGTCGGCACGCCCATTTGGGCGCCGGGAGACGGAACCATCGTCGATCTCTCGACGTCGAATGCCTCAGCGATGGGCCGCTACGTCACGCTCGTCACTGACGCCGGAGACTGGTTTCGGTTCCTGCATAACAGCTCGATTGCAGTCTCAGTCGGCGATACGGTGACGCAGGGCCAGGTCCTTGCCTACTCCGGCGGATCCGGTCGCGGCTCGGACTCCGGATACGGACCGCACACCCACGTGTCATTCAAACAGGGATACACGGGGATCTTCCCCGGCGGATCCGCGCTCGATGACTTCCGTGCCTACATGCTCGCCGCGTGACTAGCTCACGCAGTAGTCCAGCTGCTTGTCGTCGACGTAGTAGCCATTGGCGACGCCTTGCACGAATGTGCTGTCAACGCGGCCAGGAGCATCGGGGAACGCAGTAACGAACGGATCGCCCGGTTCCCGAGTCCCGATGACATCGCACACCCGATGGATGCCGTCGACGATCTCAACATCGGTGAGCGGGTAGCCCTCGTCGACCAGCGTCGGCCGGATCCAGTCAATGAAGATCTGCTCGCTCTCACTCCACGCCGGCGAGCTCGACGGCACCTCGGTCGGCGTGCTGTTGGGTGTCGGATCCGCGCTCGCCGCAGGCGACGGGACCGCGCTCGGATCGACGGTCTCGACGGCGCTCGCGGCGGTCTCGTCGGATCCGCTGGTGGCGACGCCGAGCGCCCAGCCGCCCCCGCCGACGACAGCGACGGCCCCGACAACGGCGGCAATGATCCCGGTCTTCTTCATGCATTCAGGATATCGACACGCCGAGGAGGCGCTATGCCCGCTGTCATCGTCTCGGGGAACCTGCGAGATCACGGCCTCGCCAACTTCCCGCCCGGGCTGAAACCTCGCCTGTTCTTCAAGCCGAACAAGGGCCACATCACGGGTAGCTACGCGATGGACGGCGACCGCATCTACGCCGACCTTCAGCCCGACGGATCGTTCACCGTGCAGCTGTACTCGGAGCCCTCGAATCCCGACGTCTGGTACACGCTCTGTCTCGATTGGCTTCCGCCGGGGCGAGAGAACGAGCCGACGAAGGAACGATCGCGCGGCTGGTTCGAGTGGCCGCAGCGCATCTATCCCGACACGGGTGGTCCGCTCGGCGACCTGATCGATCTGATCAACGGTGTCGGGATGGTCTACTACGCCGCCGACGCGCCCCGTAAGGGCGTGCGCATGCAGCTCCACTTCAACACGTCGACGGACGACCTTTACGCGAGGGAGATCACATGGTGATCGAAACATTCCGGTGGCTCGCAAACCTGCGCGGTAAGCAGGGCGATCGCGGCTTCCGCGGCCCGGCCGGCACGTTCTCGAAGGCATCGGCGCGGTCGGTCGCCGCGGGCGAGCCCGCAGCGGTCCGGATGAGCGGGAGCGAGGACGCAAAGGAAGTCGAGTTCGACATTCCTCGCGGTCTCCCGGGCATGAATGCGATCGCCGCCGACGAGGCCGTGGCCGCGTACGTGGCCGCGCAGGACTCCGAGACGGGCGCCGCGACGCGGTCGCTTATCGACTCCTATGGGACGGTGCGCCGCCGGGTGCTGCTGTTCTCGTGTGACGCGCAGTCGAACATGTCCGGCCGCGGCGGCCCGTACGGAAACAGCTGGGCGCCGGGCGCGGATGCGGAGGATCCGAGGATCTTCCAGTTCCCGGGTCGTGGTGCGAGCGCGGGCACGTTGATCCCGGCGACTGAGCCGCTGATCATGCACGACACTGCGACCGGTATCGGCCCGGCGTTGGTGTTCGCGCGTGCGCTGCTGGCGCTCCTAGGCCCGGAGGACATCATCGTTCTCGTTCCGAACGCGCATGGCGGCACGTCGGTGTCGTCGCCGGACACGCTGGGCTGGCGGTGGAGTGTCGAGGGGAACCTCGCGCACCAAGCCGTCGCGAACACGAAGGCCGCGATCGCGGCCGCCGAGGAGCGTTGGCCGGATGCCGCGGTCTCGCTCGAGGCCGTGCTCTGGTTCGAGGGCGAGACCGCCGGCACGAACGGCACGCCGCCGGCGGTCTACGAGGCCGACCTCAAGGCGCTCATCGCCGGTTACCGGTCGAGCGTCGGCTACGGGATCCCCGACCTGCCGTTCATCCTGTGTCAGCTGATCCCGGAAGCACGCGCCGCACTCACGGCCCGCCAGGAGATCAACCTCGTGCACCGCCGGATCCCCTGGGAAGTCGCCCGCACGGGCCTCGTCCTGAACGACCGGTGGGGGCTGAGCAACGGCGACCAGCTGCACGCGAACGCCCGCGCACACCGCGAGGTGTACGGGCCGGGCCTGCTCGCGGAGTACCAGCGCATCATCCACGGCGGCGCCTACCTGCCGTCCGCCGTAGAACCGGAACCGGTGCCCTCGCCAAGCCTGGGCGTCATCATCTCTGACGACTACCAGCGCGCCGACGGGCCGGTCGGTACGACGCCGGTCGGTGGTCGCGCGTACGCGGTTCTCGGGAGCGGCACGCTCGCGGTCGGTGTCCGCTCGAACCACCTCGAGTTCACCGCCGGCATCACGGCCGGAGCGAAGTCGTACTGGTGGATCAACGCGGACGCCCTGTATGCGCATCGCGGCCTCTCGGTCCGTGCGGACGGTGCGGACGCGCCGCTCGTGGTGCTCGAGGGGAACACGAATCCGGAGCTGTTCCTGACGCAGCCTCGGACGGTGCTCTCGCGGATCTCCGCGACCGATCTGCGCTGGTGCGTCGTCTCGTACGACTCCAACGGCGTCAACCCGCAGCAGGTGCTCCACACGAACGTGCAGATCAACCCTGCTGTCGGTGTCCGTGTCGAGTGGGAGCACGCGCTCGTCGACGGCGTGAAGATGATCCGCCTCTGGATCGACGGCGAGTACGTCGGATCCGTGCCGAGCGTCACGAACCAGCGTGCGCTCGGTGGCGCGATCACCGGATCCAGCGGCGCGAACACGCGCAACTACTGGGACACCCTCGTCGTCGAACAGACCGCCGGCTGACACGGCAGGAGGAACCCATGGCGATCCACCCGCACACGCAAGCCGTCGGCCGCGGACCCGATCCCGGCTTCGACCGGCAGACGAACCGTGAAGGCCGCGGCAGCCACCTGGCAGTCGCGTCCATCGTCGCATCGGCGGTGAGCGTCCGGCTACCGGGCTGCCTCGGCGCGGCCCCCACCCCACCACCTGAGAGGAGCGCCCATGTCCACCTGGGCACCGAATACTGACCGAGTCGCCCGTACGCCCTGGGGGCGCTCTCGCCTCGGCGCTGCCGTGATCGGCATCTGGATCCACCACCAGGCCGACGGCGCAGGCCATGACTCGATCGACTACATGATCGGAGCGAACCCGCGCGACTCGCACCCGACCTATGCGATCGACGACGATCTCGACGCGACCGTCGTCGGCATCGTCCCGCCCGACCTGGCGCCGAGCTCGACGTTCTTCGTCAACGACCAGTACGCGGTCACGGTCGAGATCGCGAACACGCAGGGCCCGCCGAACTGGGAGGTAACGCACGCCGCGCTCGAGCAGGTCGCGCAGATCATCGCCCACCACGCGAACGAGTCGCCCCGCGCCGGCCATCCGATCGAACGCAACCAGCCGGGCGTCACCCAAGCGGGCTTCTTCGTCGGCTACCACTCGCAGGTGTACGCGACCGCGTGCCCGGGCCCGTTCGTCGTCGATCACATCGACTGGATCGTGGACCGTGCGAACGAGATCCGCGCCGGCAAGACCACGGGCGGCGGCGGATCCCAGACCGCGCCGAAACCCGGAAAGCCCGCGCCCGCTCCCGCACCGTCGCACGTGAAGCCGGAGAAGGCGCCGGCGTTCCCGTTGCCGAGCGACTGGTACTTCGGCCCCGAGTCCGGCCCGCAGGAGTCGGTGAGTGGCGAGCACGCGAACCGTTTCGGCACCGTCGACGAGCTCCGCGCCATGCTCTGGCGCTGGCAGCAGAGGATGGAGGACCGAGGGTGGTCGTTGCCCACCTATGGCAGCGACGGCCGCTACGGCGACGAGACCGCCCGCGTCGTCCGCGCCTTCCAGAAGGAGAAAGGGCTCGTCGTCGACGGCCTGATCGGCCCGGCGACGTGGGCGGCCGCGTGGACCGAGCCGGTCACGTGATCGACAAGCTCGCCGCCGCGGCCGCGGTGCTCGGGCTCGTCGCGCTCGCGGCGGTGGCCGTCGTCGTGTGGACGCCGGTTGCGACCGTGATCGCGGCCGCCTGGTGGCTTGTCGCCGTCGTGGCAGGCGGCTACGCATGATGGTCGACCTCGACTCCGGGATGATCACCGCGCTCGGCACGGTGCTCGGCGCGATCGGCGGCATCCTCGGCACGTGGGCGCTCGTGCGGAAGACGGCTCGCGAGGACGCTCAGCAGCTCATCGACCAGCTGCAGGAGGAGCGCACCGCGGCGTACGCGCAGATCGAGAAGGAGCGAGCGGCAGCGCGGGAGGACCGGCTCGCGTACGAAGCGAAGATCGACGCGTTCTGGGTCGATAAGGACGCGTCCCGCCGCTACGTCGCAGAGCTCGAGCAACACATCTACGAGGGCAAACCCCCACCCCCGCCGGTACGGCCGGCGGGGTACATCCCGTGAAAGGAGAGCTCATGACGAGCAAGGTTCATCCGCCCGTGACCGGCGAGATCTGGTTCAAGTGGCAGCGCGTGATCAGAACGGCGTTCACGACGCTGCTCACGATCTTGCCGTTGATCCCGCAGGTGATCGCGATCGTGCAGGATCAGTGGTCGGTGCCGTGGCTCGCCGCGATCGCGGCACAGGCGATCGCGATCAACGCGGCGATCACGCGCATCATCGCGATCCCGGTCGTCGATGCGTGGCTGAAACGAGTTGGCCTCGGGTCCTCGCCGGCATCCGCGAAGACGATCGGGAAGCTGCCACCCGGCGTCCACGCGTCGTACGTCGCGATCGACGCGCAGGGCAGACTTGTCCGCACAGGCGACGTCGTGCACCACACTGACGTGGAA
>Ga0308157_10002788_pt1 | contig 27272 bp, 27 predicted proteins | sample PhyBR1_FD_201035 | JGI IMG/M metagenome (GOLD analysis project Ga0308157, IMG submission 201035) | Phyllosphere microbial communities from UC Gill Tract Community Farm, Albany, California, United States - DLSLB.R1 | ecosystem: Host-associated > Plants > Phyllosphere > Unclassified | place: USA...
TATTATCTCATTAGAGGATTGCTCTTCTTCGACGAATTGGGACTCATAGCGCTGTGTACTTTCATTATGTGTAGTAGTTGAAAATTCCTCATATTCTGATTCTTCATCTTCTGACTGTTCATTTATAACATTTTTAAAAAATTCTCTGTCGTCTACGATAATACTATCTCCATCGACGGAGTTAGTTGTATCTTCTTCTGTCCAAGTTGATTCATAGATTTCACTTTCATTAGACATAACATTTACCCATGTATATCAAATTGTTATCGATTCTTGTCACATGTGATCAAAAGATTTTCGATTACGGGAAAAAAATTTATTGCTATTTTGAAATATATATTAATTTTTTTTAAAAAAAACGAAATATACTTTATTGTTTTAATTTTTCTATTCCACAGCAGTCATTTGAGAATTTCTTTGGATGAACCTATTTAACTCCTCGATTAAGATGTGATATCTTCACTTAGGGCTGATTTGCATAGCTTTAATCTTACTGGTTTTAATAGCTCGTCTTAATCGTTAAAGGACTCATGCCTAGCATAACAGCCGCGAGGTAATTATTCATAAGTAGCTATATACTAGTTCCCTATTCGCTCCTTTGTCAAATAAACATTTTATTTTAAATAGATCAAAAAAAGAACTGGCATTTAAGGGAGAGTAAAAAAAACTTTTATTAAATTAATTTTCTTAAAACCTATTCATTTCTATTGTAAATCGACGTTTTTAAAATTGTTTCCCTTTGGATTATCAATTTTGAATAATTGAACTGTAAAAGTCGTCTCAGTTTTGAAGTTTTTTGCGTTGGTTAACCTGTAAAATCAGATCCTCCAAAAGAATCTATTAAATCTTCTGTATGCGACAGCTTTCTTTATTGTTAACAAGTTTTATTGCACTCAAAAATAACTAAAACACACCTTTACTATTCGCCAGAAACAGGGAAATCATAAGCCTAAAAAAGAATTAAAAAACATGAAAATGCTTATAGATTAAGAAAGAACGCGCCTTACCTTTGTTGAATCAAGAAAAGCTGTTTTTATTGCCAACCAGCTTACAATAAAACTTGCCTATTTGTTTTTTTAAATCAAACTCAGCTAAGGCCATTTCTATGGCTTTTTCCACAATGAGTGTTTTAGAAATCTGCTTGCTTCCAGAAAGACGTCGAATCTCCATCCATTTGTCTTCCAGATTCCGAAGAGTTTCAACGGATAAATTGAAAGTAGCTTTTTCTTTAGGTTTCTCCAAAGCAGTTGTCTCTTCGTCTGTTCCATCAAGCAACATCTGCTTTAAGACGGTTTTGTTGCTAGATGGTTTTATTGCTTTATTTCTACTTACACTCTCTTGTTTTATTTTTTTATTGCTTTCTTGCTTATTAGGTTCAGACATGAGAGAGCTCATGATATCGGGAGTTTCTAGTCTATCGCCCATAATTGAGTATCCTTTCTACTGTTTTTTGATAGTCTTTTGCTCCTGAAGAAGAAGGGGCATATTCATAAATTGTTTTGCCAAAACCAGCTGCTTCAGATATGCGTACTGAATATTTAACCGGCTCGCAAATTTGTTCGGAATAGTATTTTTTAAGTTGCTCTAAAACCTCGGAAGACTTTTTTACTCGACGGTCCCAGAAAGTAGGCAGTAAATACGCGTGCTGTAGTTTCTTATTGAATTTCTGCACGCTTTTTAACCTTTCTGCAAATTCGACCAAGCTGTTAAGAGTAAGTACTTCTAGGCTAACAGGGGTAAGTACTTCCAAGCAGTAAAATAAGGCATTAATCGTAAGAGTGTCCCAGCTTGGAGAAGTGTCGACAATCACAAAATCGAATTTTCCTTCAATAGAACACAGGGACTCAGAGAGTGTTTGTTCTGAGCTAAAATCTTTTCGTCCTATTGCTCGTTTCACACCGGACAGTCCTCTACCCCCAGATAAAATCCAAAGATCCTTCCTTGCCTGAAACAGGGCTTGCTCGGCACTGACTTGTTCGTTGAGCACGTCTGCTAAACCATATTTTGGTTTTATTCCCAACAAAAAAGCATCCTGTCCTTGGTCGTCAGTGTCAATTAGGAGCACTTTCTTCCCAGATAAGGCAATACCATGAGAAACAGAAACAGCTGTTGAGCTTTTAGCAACCCCTCCTTTAGAAAGAGCTATGCAGATTTTTCTCATTATTGCCTTATTGCTTTATTTTACTGAAATTAGCAATAAGGCAATATAATATGCAAGATGTTCCGGTTTTTTTAGGACGTTGAAGGAAAAATTGATCTAGCCAGTTAAATCTCTGTCTGAGGTTGAATCTCAAAACAAACCCAGAAGATAATTTAGATTTAATTACAAATTTCCACGAAAAAGGGGTAACTACAACCGTACTACGATGCAGAAAAAAGGCCAATTTACCGTACTACGATGCAGAACTCTCATAGGTAAAAACCAGGCGGTAGATATTATAAGAGTATTATAAGAAGGGTAGTTATAAAGCCTCAAATGCAAACAGCTTATGTTACCCAAATCCACAAACGCGCAATTTATGCGTTTAAACGCTCTGTTAGCTTGTTTTAGGAAGCAGGCGGTGTGATTGGGCGTCTTGAGAGTGAATAACGCTGACAGAAGAGTTTATGGGGTTTTTTTGTTTTGGTTACGCATTTCTGTTCTTGAAGCTTCTGTCTTTGTGGTTTTAGAATGTTTATTAAAAATCAAAAATTACAAGTCTATGTAATTGCTCTCGAATCTTCGTTGATGATTTGTTTTTAACTTACAAAGAGTGATTTTGCTATTTAATAGCAACAAACTCACTCTTTAACACGGTAAGATGAGGTAAATTATTAATTATAATAATTCTCTGTCTAATTGAAATATGAAGTGATATTCTCTACTTGTTTTCAAATCAGTTGATTGATGTTAACCATTAATTGTGAAAAGAAGGAATTAAACAGTGCCGATAGATGTGTTAAATGTACTATTACATCTGTTAGATACTTTTCCTGCATTACAAAATCTATCGGTGTTACAAGTTCTATTGGTCTCGATACAACTATTGACAGCACGAGGACTAAGTCCAAATATTCCTTTTAACTGAAATAAACTCAGCGTGAATGTAACTTTAATAGAATAACTACGGAGAAAAATATGTTACCTCTAGGTATACTAAACGCAGTATTAGGATTATTGAATGCCTTGCCTTTAGGCACTCTTCCTTTGCTACAAACTTTGTTGCTACAAATACAATCTTTGTCAGGACAAGGTCAGAATCCACAACAAATCCTATCCTCTCTCATAAGCGCAATAACATCGGTTACCTACAGCCAAAGGTTCCTGACTGAAGAAAAATAGAGATACTGCTAAGAGTATAAAAGAAAAAAACCGCATGAACAAAAATCATGCGGTTTTTTTACTTGAGACCTGCGAGTTTTGTAAATGAGTCTTTTTTATCTTCTCCTGGAAGATGTTTACTGCAAATCGTCAGATTTTTGTTTGTCTGTCTTTTGAAAAATTCTTTCCTGAATACAATCTGTGACAAATTTCCGAATGGACATCCCTAGTTTTGCCACATGCATCTTGATTTTTTTATGTTCCTTTTCTGAAACATCTATTGACATTCTAGTTTTTTTATCACGCATTTTAATCCCCCGTAATTTTTTTGAAGAGATTTGATGATATTTCTTATGGCGCACATACTTCAAAAAAACAGGAATTTCTTGCGTTTTTGAATTTCAGAAAAACCCTCTACAAAAGAGAGTGTCCATCTTAAAAAACATTATACTAATTTCGGCTTTTACTACATGCAAGAGGAGTGCAAACTTCCAAAAATTACTACGTGTATGGTGTGACTGTCGTGAGAGGCTAGTTTGGCGTTTTCTTCGATAAACTTGGTTCCTACTTCTAGTGTGTGCGTCTTTAGCAAAACAGGAGCTGCTTGGACATTAAATCCCTCTGCTATGACTATGGGAACATAGTTTTCACTTGACATGGGAATGATAAAAGAAATCAGATAAGAACCGGTGTCTTTTTTATGAACAGACATCACGTTAAAACCCTCATAGACTTCACCTGTTACTCCTGAAAATGTTGTCCAGGCTTTTGCTATAGAAGGATGTATCGATAAAATGGCAGCAGGTTTGATGCTTGTTGTGTATTCACAAAAGCTTTCTTTTTTATGTATAGAGGGGTCTAATTGTGTTACGTCTTTTTGAAATTTAGGTGCTCCTGTTGTGTAACTTTGATTTGTTACATAGGTGCGTGAATGAGGGGGCATAAAAACATGCATCCCATGAAAATTTCCTTTTCTGTCACACCCTACTAATCTGGGGTTTTGCGTGCAAATCATCTGTTTTTTTTCTTGTCTTATCATTGACTTAAATCCACCTTATGTTCTTTTTGTGATCCCTTGTTTTGTGGATAATAAGAAATACTTTTTTTTTATAAAATCTTATCTTTAAAAATCGACGAGGTCTCTTTAAGGAGATGGTTCAATTAACAACCAAGATACAACAGATGTATCGCCTACTGCTGAGGAAGAAATCGTAAAGCTCACGCCAACTGTTCTTGCTGTTACTGATAAAATACCAGGACCACCGCTTGGCACATTACTGCAGAGAAAGATTTCAGTGCTTGCAGTGATGGTAGTGTTAGCTACCGTTACAACAGAAGGGGATAAAAATACAGCAACTAGTGTAGCTCTTCCCATACGAGCGTTCGTTCCTTCTTTAATTAAAAGACCCGACCCTACATTGGAAATAGCAACTCCAGAAATGGATGCGCTGGTGTTCAGTACTTGAGCAATCGTACTAGTAGTAGTTGTCGTGTTTCTTGTAACCTGAAAGGATATAGAGGTACCGTTGGCTGTAGCGGACCAGACTTCAGAGGCAAGGAAAATGACTGCAGCTTTAGATGTTGCTGTAAATCCTGTGCCTGTGTATCCATTTCCTCCAATAAATCCCAAAGTGTTTCCACTTAAATTAGCTGTGGGGGCTCCAGCTGTTCCTCTGGCTGAGCGCAAGATCAATGAGCTACCGTTAGATCCTACTGTTCCTACGTAAGATGTGAAATACATATCGCATTCGGTATTCGCAGCCGGCATCACGAATTCTGCTGTAGAATTACTTAGGGTTTGTGTAGCTGTTCCTACCCCTAGAAAACCGCCAATCGTTACACTATTTGCAGGAGCTGCTGTTCCTGCAAAGGTTCCAAAGGCAGCTGCTCCATTACAATCTAGCGTATTAGTACCTAGAAAATTGTTGCTGTTACCAAGGGTTAGAGATTGTGTGGTAGAAGAAGCTGGTATATTTAATGCATTTGCTATTTTTGCCATTTTGACTGCTTGTGTTACTTGTTATAAATGTTTTAAAGACTCCCCTGCTTACAAGAGGTTTTTTGATTTTTTTCTTGCTCACAGGGGATGCTAAATATTATGGGGTAATAAAAAAAAATATATCTAGTGCAATTTATAAAAGTGTAATCTCTATAGAGCTAAATCTATCTCTTACTTTCTTGTGATTATACAACAGTAATGTTTCCAATGCTGCATATGATATTCCATATGGTGCTAGCTCCTGCTGTTACACAAACCGCACGAATGGAGTCTAGCTGGTTTGTCGAAGTAAGAGATCCACCAGTTCCAGCTGTTGTGCTTGAAGATCCAAAAAATATCTGCTGAGAAGCATTTTGTTTAAGTTGCCATCCTGCTGTGCCAGCGCTTGCTTTTCCTGTGATGTAAAAGGTATCTCCAAGAGCTGCTGTAGCGGGGAGGGTAAATACGACCTGGGCTGCATTGTCTGCAATATAGCCTGTGTTCACTGCAATTGTTTGAGTGGTTCCTGTAACATCTATCCAAGGAGTTCCTCCTGCAGCAACGGTTAAGTTAACCGTACCTCCTAAAGAAACAGGGCTGCCAGTTACAGTAACGCCGTTTCCTGTAATTGTAATAGGGGGTGCTGTTAGGGTAAGCGAGTTGGCTCCAGGCGTTTGTGTTAATCCCCCAGACAATGTGAGTGTTGCAAAAGAAGGCGCTGCTCCTGTTGCTCCAATTAACAGCTGACCATTTGTGCCAACAGGTACAGATGTAATAGCACCCGTGCCATTTCCAATAAGAAGCCCATTTGCAGTTAGCGTGGTAGCTCCTATCCCTCCATTCGTTACGGTTAAAGGAGAACCTCCCAAGCTGTTTATGTTGATATTTCCCGTGCTAACTTCAAAATTAGGAGCGCCTGCTACGCCATTGGGATTAGTAATGATGATGGTGTTCCCTGTGGAGGTAAGCGTACGACCAAAAAAGGTTCCTGTTCCATTATAGGCAACAATTCCTGACTGATTTAAATTTATGGCATTATTTGTTGGCATTTATTCACTTTTGTTATGTGGATTTTTTTATGTAATTTTAAATACGTTTACATGTCTACTTTGAGTGAACGCGTAAGATAATTTCTTTACCAAAAAAAGAAGGTTTGTGTTTTTTATTATTATGAATAGCAGATCTTCCTGCGAGTGGATGCAATTTTCTTGCCCCTGTTTAGAGGTTTTGTAGCCACTAGCCGCCTCTTTGGAAAATTTGCTAATTTTTTTATTTTTACTAGAAGAGGATGCTTGGATAGTATGGTGGATTTAAAAAAATTATATCTATAACAATTTAGGGAAATAGGGAAATCTTTGAAAATTTAAAAGAAGCATTCAACCCTTGTTGAATACTTCTTGAAATAGAATAAAAAGAATATCTACAAAAGAAAGTTCTTAATAAGAATCTTATAACGAGAAATGTGTTTTGGTCTTAGAGGCTTGTTAATTGAATTTTTGCCTTAAGACAATTTGTCGTTTACCTCTAATTACTTTCTTGCTTCGTAACTGCTAATTAAGTTTGCGTAGGGCACCAAATGCTCTTGCAGTAATTTTTTTAACTTATCCCCTTGATTCCTCCAATCCTTTTGCAGTTCTGAGGCAAGAGCAAACCAATTTATTAAAATAGCCCCAGCGCTTGACATGCGCATAAGAGCAGCTTCTCTTACAGATTTATTAAACGTACCTGAAGCATCCACTACAACATATACTTCATACCCTTCTGCTAAGGCAGAAATTGTAGGGAAAGCAACACACACATCGGTTACAATTCCAGCTATCAACAACTTTTTACGCCCTGTTTTTTTAACAGCTTTTACAAAATCCTCATTACCCCATGCATTAATCTGCCCTGGTCTTGGGATATAGGGAGCATTTGGGAATTTCTCTTTTAATTCGGGCAATAAAGGACCGTTAGGTCCATTTTCAAAACTAGTTGTGAGTATCGTAGGAAGGTTAAAAGTTAAACCGATGTCTGCTAAAGCAAGAATGTTGTTTTTGAATTCATCTGGCTCATAGTCTTTAACCAATTGCATTAGTCCTGTTTGATGATCAATAAGTAGCAACGCTGCATTGTCTGGAGAGAGGCGATTATTACCTACTTGAGAATGTGAGTGAGGCATAAAATTATTCCCGTTTTAAAATTAGAAAACCTAGCCTCTATTACTAGTCAAATGGGAAATATAAGTAAAGTTTTAGAGTTTTGTATGATTCAAATAGGTTCTATTAATAACCAACCTACTACCGAACCAGAATCCAAAGCAATACCAGTTGAGATACTAAAGCTCACTCCCGGTGTTCTTCCGGTTACGCGTAGAAATCCTAAAAGGTTTAAAGAACTCTGATTGTTAACGGTTAAAAAAATGCGAGTATTTGCTGTAACAGTACTATTCAGCACTGTAGCAGATCCTGCTGATAGGGTAACAACCCCCATTCTAGCATTACTTCCTTCTTTAATTAAAAACCCTGATCCTAGATCTGAAATAGAAACGCCTGAAATGGATGCAACAGCAACGCCTAAAATAGATACACTAGAATTCAATATACTGACTACTTTTCTTAGGGTTGTTGTAGCGTTGCTTGTCACCTGCAGAGAGATGTTTGTTCCATTAGCAGTAGTGGTCCAGTTCTCATTAGCATTCAAGAGGAGATAGCCCATTGAATTAGAAACAAAACCAGTACCGTTATAGCCTCTCGCTCCCCATTCGCCTATGATATCGCCGTTTTGATTAGCTGTAGGAGCTAGTGCAGTTCCTCTTGCTGTGAGATGAATCAAATTCGATGCATTAGTAGCGCTACTTCCTACATAGGATGTTTGCACAAGATCGCATTCTGTGGAGGTAGATGGCATGACAAATTCCGCAGTAGATCCTGATAGAAATTGCTTAGCGGTTCCTATTCCTAGAAAAGGAGAAGTGACCAAACTATTTGCAGGTGCTGTAGTTCCAGCTACCGTGCCAAACGCTGCTGATCCATTACAATCTAAAGTATTAATCCCTAGAAAATTATTGGAATTACCCAGAGTTAGAGAGGTTAAACTAGAAGATGCTGGAATATTTATTGCATTTGTTATTTTTGCCATTTTACATTCTTTATTATTTACACATTATCTAAGGAGCCGACTCAACCAGTAGCCACGCAATACTTGAAGTATCCCCTATAGCAAGAGAGGCGATCGTAAAACTAACCCCAGGCACTACTGCTAGAACAAAGACCCCTCCAAGAGCCAAACCAGAAGGATTGTTATTTGTCAGGAAAATACGCGTACTAGTAGTTACCGTATTATTAGTTACTGTAACAGTAGAAGGGGCTAAAAGAATGGGCACTAATGTGGCTATTCCCATTCGAGCATTTGCTCCTTCTTTGATCATAAATCCTGATCCAACCCTAGTAATCGCTAATCCGGAAATAGAAGCACTTGTACTAAGAGCACGAACAATTTCAGACGGAGTGGTTGAGTTAGGAGGAGTTATTTGAAAGCTGATCGCCGTCCCGTTAGCTGTAGGGGTCCATGTTTCACTAGCCAATATGGTGATAGAGCATTTGGAAGTGGTTACAAAGCCAGTACCATTATAGCCTCTCACTCCCCATATTCCCAATGCGTCTCCGCTTTGATTAGCTGTAGGAGCTAGCGCTGTACCTCGTGCTGTAAAATGAACAAGGTTTGACCCATTAGCAGATCCTGATCCTGCATAAGTTGTTTGCAAAATGTCGCATTCAGCTGAAGTGGTGGGCATTAAAAATTCTGCAGTAGATCCACTTAAGAATTGTGTAGCTGTTCTAACCCCTAAAAACCCACTACCTATTAAACCATTTGTAGGAGCAGTTGTCCCCGCAAAGGTTCCAAAAGCTGCTGATCCTTTGCAGTCTAATGAATTGTTCCCCAGAAAATTATTTGCATTTCCTAGCGTTAAAGAAGGAACCAAGGAAGAGGCTGGTGTATTGGTTGCATTTGCTATCTTTGCCATTTTTTATTATGTTTCCTAAGGAGAAGGTTCTATCATCAACCAAGCAACAGCAGCAGCAGCAGTTAGTAAGTTAGAGCTAATAGTAAAACTAACACCAGGTATTCGTGCCGCTATGGTTAACTGCCCAATGTTTACCCCTACTCCGCTGTTTGTTAGAAAAAACCGTGTATTTGCTGTAACGGTATTATTCAATACAATGACTACCCCAGCAACCAATAGAGCTACTCCCATTCGAGCATTCAAACCTTCCTTAACTAGTAATCCTGATCCTAAATTAGTAATTGCAAGGCCTGTATTTGTCGCATTTGTATTGATAATACGAGCTATTTCTCCAAAAGTAGTGGTTCCGTTTTGAGTGACAGAAAAAGTGATGGCTGTTCCATTATTGGCAACTGTCCAAGCCTGAGTGGTGATCATAGAAATGGTTGCTTTAGAGCTAGTAGCAAAAGCAGATCCTGTATAACCCCTTGCACCCCATACCCCTAAAAGATCCCCGCTTTGATTAGCTGTTGGTGCTAAAGCTGTTCCTCTTGCTGTGTATTGCAATAAACTCGACGCATTAGTAGCACTGCTCCCCACATAGGATGTCTGTGTAACATCACACTCAACAGCTGGCGATGTCCCTACAAATTCTGCAGTAGATCCACTTAAGAATTGTGTAGCTGTTCCCACTCCTAAAAAATTACTGACAATGATTCCATTATTAGGAGCTGCCGTTCCTGCAAAAGTCCCAAAAGCACCAGACCCCTTGCTATCCAGAGTATTGGTTCCAAGAAAATTGTTTCCATTTCCAAGAGTCATTGCTGGTGTGCTAGAAGAGGCTGGTATATTGATTGCGTTTGCTGTTTTTGCCATGTTACTCATTACTATTTCTGTAGTCGCTAGTTGCTGAAAAAACTTAACTCAAAAGTTACACAACAAGGATGTTTCCAATACTATTTATTACGTTCCAAACAGTAGCAGCACCTGGAACTACGCAAACCGCACGAATACTATCTAACTGGTTTGTCGAAGTAAGCGACCCTGCTGTTCCCACTGTAGTTGTTGAAGAACCAAAGAAGATCACTTGACCCGCATTTTGGTTGACTTTCCATCCAGCTGTACCTGCATTTCCATTACCTGTTATGTAAAATGTATCTCCAAGAGCTGCTGAAGCAGGAAGGGTGAAGACAACTTGGGCTGCATTGTTAGCAATATAACCGGTATTTGTCGCTATTGTTTGGGTTGTTCCTGTAACATTTACCCAAACGATTCCACCACTTGTAACCGTTAGAGAAACCGTTCCACCCAAAGAAACAGGACTGCCGGTTACAGTAACCCCACTTCCTGTGATGGTAATAGGAGGTGCTGTTAGAGTGAGAGTCCCTGCTCCTTGAGTTTGTGTAAGTCCTCCAGATAGTGTTAAGTTTGAAAAAACAGCGGGACCCCCTGTTGATCCAATAAGCACTTGGCCGTTTGTTCCTGCTGGAATACTTCCAATAGCGCCCGACCCACTCCCAATCAGGATGCTATTTGTAGGAAAGGTAGAATTACCTGTACCGCCATTTGTTACACTTAGAACACCTGTGAAGCTATTGATGTTGACCCCGGTGAAATTCACTTCAAAATTAGGGTTCCCATTAACGCCATTGGGATTAGTGATGGTAACCGTGCTTCCTGTCGAAGTAAGGGTTCGGCCAAAGAAGACACCTGTGGCATTGTTATAAGCAACAATTCCAGTCTGATTCAAATTGATAGCATTTGCCATTTCTTTCTCTTTTGTTATGCTTTAAATTCGTAAAAAACAAGTTCTGTTAAATTTTTTAACTAACCGCGTTGGCTGATCCATATATACTTATAGATGCCCATCTCGTATTTGCTATAGAACAGACGAGATAAATACTAGTGGCTCCATTTTGTGCAGCAACAGATGGGACTCCTGTTCCGGCGTCTGTTGCCCCAACACCTGTTAATTCGTTCCCCAACACTATTTGTTGGTTTGCGCCTAGGTATATTCTCCAGACAGGGCTATTAGGATCTCCTGTATTTAGCCCAGAAACTATATACAAGATATCTCCTATAGCAGACGTTGCTGGTAGTGTGTAAATGGTAGAACCACTAAAATTGTCTATATAACCCGTGTTCACTGCCATTTGAGCAGTAGGATCTATATTATTAACCCAAGTAATCCCTGAGGTTCCAGACGCGGAAAAAGTTAGGGTATTCGTTGCAGAATTGCCAAAGACAGCAACGTTTGTCCCTCCCAAGTTAAAATTACCATTTGCATCAGGAGAAACAGCTCCACCACCGGTTAATCCTGTCAAGGTGATAGTACCAAATTGACTAGGAGGAAAAGGATCGCAGCCAAATGCCATTTTTTACTCTTCTGTAAAGAAGTTAGGAAAAATTCATTAAAATAGAGTTACTAAACCAGTGCCGCAAGGACAGGTAGTGTTTAATACTCAACACTCGATGCCAGAGAGCATTAGTTCTTTTTATATTTCATTTTTTACCGCATATAAAATTAAAATATCTATATATATTTGAAATTAAAGTATTACGAATAAACAAAACCGTAACTGATTGTATTATTAAATAATGATACGGGGATTAGAGGTGTTGAAATGCTTAAAACAAGAAAAAGTGGTGCTCTTTGATCTTAAGATAAGCGCTCGACAAGTGCCTCTAAAAAACTGTTTTTAGAAAATTTGATTATGAACCTATCGACTAGAACATACATTTTACTTAAGTCTAAAAGGAGCAAATTTATTTTGCTCCTTTTAGACTTGCCTTCTTTGAGACTAGAAACCTAGAGAAAGTCTGACGAAAGGTCCATGTAGAGTGAGATCTGATCCATCTGGAGGCTAGCGTGCTAAGCCAGTTCATACGCATTTGACGCCACCAAATTTGTGTTTCCCATCCCACAGTCAACTCTAGCTCAGAACTGCGTGAAGTACACCACCATTTTGAAAGCGCTACTTGTAATTGCATAGAGGAGAAAAGGCGTAGCTTGTGATCTTTTAAAGATATCTGCGTGGAAGATGAAGAACAACCAAGCAAATTTCCATAATCGGTATGCATTTTAAAAGAACCTAACAAACAAGAAACACCACCTCTTGCAAAGAAACTAATCCGATAAGGGAAAACCACCCTAAATTCTGCTCCTAATTCTGGACCAATACCTGATACTCGACTCACTCCTTTTACCTTTTGGGGGGGTTGAAGATAGGTTCTAGGCTTGAAAAATATATAATTCACATCTACTATTTGTTTAACAGTACATCCTTGAACTCCGAAAAAGGGCTCTACAATAAAAGATTTACCAATCATTAATCCTTTCTTGAATAAAACATCGAATATTTGCATTTTCAATTCCCATTTACCAGAAAGATGAGAAACCTGTTGGTTTACTGGGGAAAAATAGGTAGGAACAACTAAATTCGCAAAAATGTTCCCGGTTGGATCATCAGCGGTAACTTTCGAAGGATGTGCTTGAAAATAGGTATAAGAACCGCTTAGCAACCAACGGTCATAGGTAGGAATATTAACAGTTGCTCGAACTCCAAAATTATAGCTAAAATCTTGTTCAATATCATGAGATGGTGGTGGAATCAAACGAAAGTTGGTTTCCCCATATTTAAGCGTATCTTCTATTGCTCTAAAGTATAAATAATCAACGACTAAGTTTTGTTGTATTTCTGGGTTTTTCACGAGTAATACATCGCAACACTCTTCTGGATATCCATAAAACTCTCCTGCATTCATCATTACAGGAATAGCACATAAAGTGAGCACAAAACACTTTAAACATCTGATTTTTTTCTTAATCAACAGATCACCCAACCTTGCTTAACTTTTACAGATTCCAATATTTTCAAATCCTCCAGAGAAATAATGGCTGCAACCTTTTTCCCTTTACGAGTCAATATAGTTCGTTTATTTGCATAAGCCGCTTCATTGACTATATCTGTCAAACATCCCCTTGCTAAAGAAAATGGAATTGTATTTGTCATTGAGCACCATTACATTTATACTCAATAGAAACATATGTATAAAAAAAATACAACAATGTACTAATAAAAATATTTAACTTGTTAAATGAGCGCGTTTGTATACTCATAAGAGGGCAATAAATGACAAGCCAATCCTATTTAATTTTATTGCCACATGGAAGAAATTTGCGTCCTTTGCAAGATAAATTTTATGAAATAGGTGGATTTTATAACGGAATTGGTTACGTATTTCCTTTTCAAAAAGAACAAATTCTCAAGCAATTGATCAAGCACCTTCCAGATATTAAAATTCGAAAGATGGATTTAGAAAAAAATCATACTTTCGATTCTATTCGACAAATTCACAACGCTTCTTATTTTAGAGACAAACTATTTGCATTAGATAATCAGATCTTATCTATTACTCACACCTATCAACTTGATGAATTGTCAGAATCTAATGTGGAAAGTTCACAACTACCACTCGAGCAGAAGACGCAATTTTTAGAGCTCATCCAAGAAAAGGAAAAATTGAAAAGAGCTTTAGAATGGGCTGAGGGTATGGAAAAAACACTATCTTTCCAAAAACCGACTTCTTTTCAGATGAAATTTATTAACGAACAACCTGTGAATTTTCTTTTAGAAGAAGCTCCAAAAATGCCCAGATTAATCAACCATATGGAAGGCTCATTCGCTAAAGCTTTTATTAGAAAAGGAATCGTTGGAATGTTAGTCGGTTCAGGCGGCGTGGGGAAAACACATGCTTTAGCACAGCTCGCTATTTCTATAACGACAGGAACACCTTGGCTTGGAAAATATCCAGTTGAAAAAACGGGTTATGTTTTCATGGGGATGGGAGAAAATTCAGAAGAAGATATTCACCGATTGCTTAGAAAAACAGTGAAAAAACTGTTTCAAAAACAAACCTCATTCTTTGATGAAAACTCTCTTTTAGAAGCTAGTAAAAGATTAGCTGTAGCTTCTTTTAATGGGTCGGATTCTTCTTTTATTTACAAAGGAAAGCCGACACAGTCTTACGAGCTACTGTTATATGAACTGAAAGAAAAAGAACCGAAAGAGGGATGGTCCTGCATTATTCTAGATCCCATCTCCCGTTTTTTAGGAGCAGATGCAGAAACAGACAACGCTTCAGCTACGCGGTTTATCGCTCTTTTAGAAAAACTAACCCTTGAACTTGAAGGTCGCCCAACTGTTTTATTCGGTCACCATATGAGCAAAAACGCTCAGGCAGCACGAAATACAGATCAGGCAGCGGCAAGAGGGTCAAGCGCCATTACAGATGGGGTTCGGTGGCAAGCTAATTTAGAAAAAGTACGTAAAACACTTAATCCTGAAGAAGAGGAGTATGAATTGGATCAAATTATCCTGCGTGGAGTTAAGTCTAATTTCACTGCTATTTTACCCCCTTTAAGATTAAAAAAAGATGAAGATGGAATTTTGTTTGCTCAAGACCCAAACCAATCAATCTTTAAAAAAAGATGAAAGAAAAAACAAAAGACAAAAATCTCTTTCCAGAAGAAACTTGGGGAAATGTCAACGCAGAACAAACTCTAAATTTCACAACAGAAGATGTAGAAACCCTTCGCCAATTTCCTTTTATTGATCAGACTCTCGTTGAAGATTTTTTTAAAAAATTAAAGGAACCTCAAGATAGAGACTTAAAATGGAAAGATTTTCTCAAATCGAATCCATCCAAACAACAAAAAGAAGAGTGGTTGGAAAAGAACGCTAAATGCAAATCTATCGAAGAATCGATTAAAGAGCTTAATTTTTTAAAGTATATCACTGAAAACCGTAAACAAATCATCCAGTGGTTAGAAAGCGAAGCAAAAAGCAATACTTTTAAAAAATCAGGACATCTCGTCGATCAACAGCTCAAATATCTTAAATCTACAGAAGACCCACTACATATCTTTTCGCTTATTGAAAATAGAGAACTAAAAAATAGCATCGCGCAAAATAAAGAAATACAAGAACAAACCATTCAAGTAGGAATTAATCTCACAGCAGCCCAAGACCGTCTTGTAAATGCCCTTTGCCGATTGTTGCATGAAAAAAGCCAAATATTCAACCCCAGTCAATCTAATTACTACACAGGAAATTCCCCCTACACGATTGCTGATTACGGCAAAAAAGAAGAAAAGATCCCCAGTCTCATATTAGAGCCTCATGAACTTTATCAAGCTTATTTAGAAAAAGTGGACTTTAGTGGAAAAGAAATAAGCAACATAGAAGATATCCTTGAAAAAGCGCAAAACGCAAGACATTTAATTGTCTATGAGTGGAGAACGAAAAACAAAATAGGCAAAACTATAGTAGATCGTATAGAACAATATCAACCCTTATTTCTGGTTGATCGTATCTTTCCAGGCATGGATGAAGAAGAAGCTGATTTAGTTGCACACGGTGACACTGAAGTAAGAAGAAAGAAGGGTAAGTTTTTAATTAAATTCAATCCTCTATTTATCCACCAAATCGAATCAAAATATGTTTTATATCCTAAAGACATTCACCAACGCATGGCCAAAGCAGCGGGTGGAGATCCTAGAAAAGTGACTCCTGCTATGAATTCCTTAAGGGATTTTTGTTTAAGAGCTTTAAGTAATAAACAAAAAAAAGTAGAGCTTAATCAGGACACGCTTCCACTTCTGTTAAAACTAGAAAACTATATCAAATCCGGACGTAAAAAAGAGATTCTTAAAAAAGTTACGGATTCTTTTCAAGTTTGCAAAAACATTGGTTTAATCGACAGATGGGAGGAAAAAGCAGGTACCAATAATCAAATCAAGTATGTCATCCACCTCAACCCTGGATTCCTAGGAAACACTTACATGTCTTAGCAGGGTTTATTTAATCATTTTCTTGATTTATCAGAACTGAAAAACAAAAACCCCCATAAAAGCTTCTGTTAGAGTTATCCATCCTCAAGGCGTCCAATCACACTACCAACTACCCAAAACGAGCTCTCAGAGTGTTTAAACACATAAAACACATGTTTGTGAATTCAGATAACACAAGCCATTTGTATTTGATGTCTTACACTTGTTTCTTGCCTTTTGGGTAGGGAGCAAATGATTGCCGTAATAAACGGCAAACAATTGCCCTTACCCTTCTTATAATACTCTTATAAGAGTCTTATAATATCTACCGCCTGGTTTTTACCTATGAGAGTTCTGCATCGTAGTACGGTAATTCTGCATCGTAGTACGGTAAATTGGCCTTTTTTCTGCATCGTAGTACGGTAACTCTGCATCGTAGTACGGTTGTAGTTACCCCTTTTTCGTGGAAATTTGTAATTAAATCTAAATTATCGTTTGGGTTTGTTTTGTGTGTTTTGAAACTTTGATAGTGGTGATTTACATCGGAATGTTCTTTGAAAGTTTATCGAAAAATAGCAAAAGGTTGTTTTTTTTAAGTGACTATAATAATATGACCATGGACTATTAAATAGGTTTATATGGACGAAAAAATGCAGGCAGCAAAATTCAAGTCAGAATGCCTTAAAGTCATGGAACGGGTGAAAAAAACACGAAGAAAGATCGTTATCACTAAAAGAAATGTTCCTATTGCTAAATTAGTTCCAATAGATACAGAAAACGAACAGGTTTTTGGCAAACTTAAAGGAACGGTTCATTTCAGAGATAATATAATTGATTCTATTGAAGAGGATTGGAATGCCAATTCTTAAAAATTTGAAACAACACAAAATACTTCTAGATACTCACGTGTTTGTGTGGATAATGAATGATAGCCCTCTTTTAACAAAATCGTTTAAAAAATCTTTTGAGTCTATTTTCAAGACGCAGGGTACTTTATTGTCTCCCATGTCCATTTGGGAGATAGGGATGTTGGTTGATAAAAAGCGGATAGAGATAGACATGGATGTACTAGACTGGGTTAATAAAGCATTAGATTTACCTGGAATCTTCGTTTGTCCTGTTTCTCCCCGTATAGCAATCCAAAGCACTAGACTGCCAGGCGAAGTTCATCTAGACCCTGTAGATCGTTTATTGATAGCTACTGCTTATGAAGAGAATGCTGTTCTTGTCACATGTGACAAAAAAATTCTCGATTATGGAAAAGGTAAATTTATTGCTGTTTTAAACCCTTCTAAGTATTAGTTTTTTGAAATCAATGTATTTTGCTAAAGCAGTTGTAAAATGTGTTTTATTGCTTTAAGGTTTTAATGCCCTTCTAGAGCATATGCTGCAAAAAAATATAATAAAACCCGACTATTATGCAGAGCAATGCGAAATAGTCTTGACTATTCTGCATTATTACCTGTTTACAAAAGAGAAAAAAGAGATGGATTTTATCTTATATGAAGTTATTCTGGGTGCTAATTTTTACAATCATTGTACTTGTAATATAGAAAGCGCTGTATTGAAACAAAGCAATAAAACTTGCTTTGTTTCTTTGAGGTTTTCTATCCTATAGCGGTCATTTGAGAATTTCTCTGGATGAACCCGTTTAACTCTTCAATTAAGATGCGATATCTTCCTTTAGGGCTGATTTGCATAGCTTTAATCTTCCCACTTTTAATAGCGCGTCTAATTGTTAAAGGACTCATGCCTAGCATAACAGCCGCTTCAGGTAAAGTAACAACTTTTCTAGATGTGTCTAAGAGGTGATTATTCATAAGTAGCTATATACTAGTTCCCTATTCGCTCCTTTGTCAAATAAAATATTTATTATTAATTTTTCAAAAAAAAGAGCGGTTATAAAGAGTCTGGAAACCGCTTTTTTCGATTATACGCTAAGCCATGTTGTTGTGATGCGATGCGCAGATCCCTCTACATCATTAATGCATTTTTTAAATTCAAAGCCAGATGTTACTAAATCACACTTTATCCCAGGGGCAGAAGCCAAAAAACAACTAGTAACACCCGACAAAATGGTGAGAATGATTGAAAAAAAAAGCATTAACCAAAAAAAATCAGAGGGGTTTTTATGGGAGCCTTTCTTCATATTTTTCTTCTTCTCGGTCACGGATAGCACTGGCAACTTCAACGACTGTATTCATAATTTGCAGGCCATGATATCTCAGCGCAGCATCACAAATGTTTGTTAATGATTTTTCCATTTTCTCATCTACTTCAAGTACTTTTGTTTTAGTCATTTTATCCTCAAAACGGGTTTAAGTTTCACAAAAATGATAACAAAAAAACAAAAAACTAAAACAATTTATTTTTTTTATATAAAGGAGACTAATGATCTTGTATCTAGGAGATACTGTTTTTTAATAAAAGACTGCTTTCTTACGAACAACTATCCATATGTACAAACTCACAAGATTTCACTATTCAATAAAAGAAAAAAATAAATAAGACGTAATTAAAAAAAACTTTGTTATTATCATAGTTAATAAAATCAAATAAAACAGAAAAAAGATCTGTTTCGATTAGTAACAATAACAGGCGAATAACACGGGAATAGTAAATAGCAATGATTGCAATATTACAAATGCTTCCGGCTCATCAATTTTACCAAAAAATACTCGCGTAACCAACTTCTAACTTGGCTCAAGGTTTTACAAACACGCTGAAAGGAATCCTCAATGGAAATGCATCTTCTAAAGGCGATATTCAATCCATCTGTGATGGATTTTTTCAAGGTACTACTTTGTATAAATCTTTAAATTTCATTGTGGTTTCGACAATTATGTCTTATGCCAAAAACTGCAACACAAGCACCCAATTTTGAAGGAGAGGTGATTTTTACAAAAAAATCCACTTCTACCGTCGAGGACCCTATGGATTCCAATAGTGGATACGATATAACTTTTAAAGAGGCAGGAGGCGCTATTACGGTTTTAACCTACGGGCAGGGACAATTTTATTCTAATGGGTTAAATGTTATCTATTTACAACCTTCGTTCACTACCAAAAGTTGTTTAACAAACAACCCTAAGGACAATCAGATTATCCCTATTTTGAACGGCAATATTAATAGGGTAAGTGTTTTTGGAACGCAAACTAAGCAAGACTTGTCTGGTTCTAATTCAGAATCGAGCCGGTATGCTTTTTGGCATCCTAAAAACTTTCAGCAGTGGATCAATCTATTTGTAAATCTAGGCGGTATTGCAGTAGGTATTCAACTAATTGAACAAGGAGTAATGTTCATATACAAAAAATTAGCTCAGAAATTCACTCCAAAGCCAGAGAGAGAAGATACTTTAAAAAAGGTTAATCAAAAATTAGAAGACTTAAGAGATCAACTTCAAAAAATCCAAGACCGTCTGGGATCAGGGGAAATTCCTGATCAAGCCGGAATAGAAGAAAGCATTCAAGAAGGGCGAGCAGCTTTAGCAGCTCAAACCTCTTTTCAAGAAGCTCTTGTTCATGAAATTCTCTTCAATCAAAATAACGTATTAAATGAAATAGAACGGTCAAAATCATTCAAATTCTATTAACGCATCTGTAAAACCAGCTTTATTAAAAGCTGGTTAACCATAACTATTAAAAAATATCTCTTGTGTTGATCTAAAAAACATAGATTGCCAAACGCCTAATAAACAAATGCCCTCTTATTTATTAAATGACCTTATTGTGTCCATAATTAGCCTTATGGACACATTAGAGTGCAACAAGCTTTTTAAACAAAAAAAAGAAAACAGTATACACATTAAGTGAAAATACATAATTTAAAGATCGAAGATGATCTTCTTTGAGCAGGATAACTTTTGTTAAGTCTTAAAAGCAAAAAAACAGAACATTTTCATTGTATTCTGTTTATAGGGATAAAACAAAAAATTTACAATTTATGAATGCAGAAATAATAGAATTAGAAGAAAAACACAAACTTAACTACAAACAAGTCGTTGAAATTAAAAACGAAAGACTTTGGCAAGCTCTTTCTAGAGTTAACCTACGCACCGCAATTATTGAGTGGATTGAGACAATTACTAATCCTTGCACCAAAAGTTCTTACACAACTTCAATGAAAGAATTGTTAGAAAGAGGTTTTTTGAATCCAGATTGGAGTTTACAAATGTTTGGTGTTCTCTCTGCTAATGCGATTGTCGATCAAATTAAAGTTCAAACAATCTACATAAGAAATAAAAAATCAGAAGATATAAAGCAGGAGTGGTCAACACGAACTAAAGAAGCTCGTATTAGTTGTTTATTAGCATTTACAAGATATCTATCAAGAAAAACAGAGGGGATTATAGCCAAAGCAACTCCCAATAGAACTGGATTGGAGAAAACCTTTAGCCCTCCTTCTAAAAAAGTAAAGACAGAAGCCTTGAGCAGATCCCAACTTTATCGGTTTTTAGAAGAACTAGAGCAAATCAATCCAAGGGATGCCTTAATTGCAAAGTTGTGCTTACATGGAGCAAAAAGAATTAATGAAGTGCTTTCTTTAGAGGTTTATCGTATTGATTTCGAAAAAAAACAAATCTTATTTAAGCAATCTAAAAGCAAATTAACAGATGATTTTACAATCATTAATTTTGAGAAAGAAGGGGCGCAAACTCTGCTTCAGAAATTAAAAGATTATATACAGACAAGAAAGGGTCTTGTTTTTCTTACGAAAAACAATAAAGGGGTAAAAAAAACCCAGGTGGATCGAAATTTTTCAAAAGCAGGAAAAAATGCGCAAATCCCCTTTCGGGTAAGCGCTCACAATTTAAGAACCACCGCTATTACCCTTTGGAAGGAAGATGGTTTCAGCGATTCTTTGATTATGAAGGCAAGTGGACATTCTAGCAGTGAAATGGTTCATCGATATGATAGGACAGATATTGCTGATAACGTAACTAGTAAATCTTATCTATTGTAGAATTATACAAATAAACATTTAATTAGATAGGCATCTATTTTTAAAATATATTTAGAAAAATTTTGTCGGGTTAAATATTGTCAATATCTTACTATAGATTTTTTTATTTTTCGAAGAGATCCTATTTTCTCTTTTTACTTAAACTAAAAATTTCGATTCACATATTTTATATTGCATATCATATTTACCACTAATCTGTAGTGATTCTTTCAAACTCCCCCATCGTGTGTATAGATTGTAGTGATTCCTTCTGGTTCTTCATAGACTCTAATGGTTCCCTGAGAGTCTTCAGAGACTGTGAAAGTTTTTCCAGAGCGCTTATAAACTATATTGGTTCTTCCAGAGCTTTTAGCAACTGTAATGGTTCCCCCAGAATCTGAAGTTGTTCCTTGAGAGGGTTTATAATCTGATCTGATTTCTTCAGATACTTCATAGACTAGGACATCTCCATCAGGGTATTCATAAAATTTGATGGTTTTTTCAGAGCGCGTATAGTCTATATAGGTTCCTCCATCGCGTTTTTCTACCCCAATGGTTCCCGCAGTTCCTCCAGAACCTCCTGTACCTGTTTCTGTGTTGGTTCCCTCTGTTCCTCTAGAGCTTGTGTCTGTAGTATTTCCTCCAGCGCCTTTATAAACTGTGGTGATTCCCTCAGGCTTTTCAGAGACCGTAATAGTTCCTTGAGCATCTTTAGAGACTGTGAAGGTTTTTCCCGAACGCTTATAAACTATAGTGGTTATTCCAGAGCTTTTATCAACTGTAATGGTTCCCTCAGAATCTGGCGTTGTTCCTTGAGAGGGGTTATAGTCTGATCTGATTCCTTCAGGTGATTCATAGACTATGATGTTTCCATCGGAGTATTCATAGAGTTTGATAGTTTTTCCCGAGCGTGTATAGGCTATATCGGTTCTTCCATAGCCTTCATCTACTGTGATGGTTCCCGCAGTTCCTCCAGAGCTTGTGTCTGTAGTATTTCCTCCAGCGCCTTTATAAACTGTGGTGATTCCCTCAGGCTTTTCAGAGACCGTAATAGTTCCTTGAGCATCTTTAGAGACTGTGAAAGTTTTTCCGGAACGTTGATAAGTTATAATGGTTATTCCATTGCGTTTATCGACTGCGATAGTTCCCCCAGAACCTGGAGTTGTTCCTTGAGAGGGGTTATAGTCTGATCTGATTCTCTCAAATGCCTCATAAACTATGACGTTTCCATCATGTTCATAGAAGTTGATGGTTTTTTCAGAGCGTGTATAGTTTATATAGGTTCCCCCACCATAGGCGCCTGCGACTGTGATGGTTCCCTCAGATCCTCCAGAACCGCCTGTACCTGTTTCTGTGTTGGTTCCTTCAGATCCTTCAGAGCTTGTGTCTGTATCAATCACCTTATCATCTAAGGGTGAGGGCAGGTTCATCTCTCCAATCGCATCTCGAACATCCTGGCTATAGACTAAACCCCAAAGATCAAAAAACTCCCTCAAATCTCGACCTGATACGCGACTTGCATTTAATACAAACCAGTCTTTATCCTTCTGATTCGTATCAAATAGATCCCGACCATCTCCGTAATTCCAAGCCTCTCTATAAGCTTTGCCGAGCTTGGCGTAAAAATCATCCCCATAACTAAATAACAACTGCAAAAACATGATTAGCCGTATCGACTCATTGTCTACATGCGCTGGCTTTCTGTTCCTTCTGTCCCTTACATCAAAAGATGTAGACGACATAGCATCGAAACCACCTTCAAGAACAGAAGAATCAACTCTAGCATTGATAAAATTTGGCACTGATTTTGGATCCCACAATTTATCATTTCCATACTTTGAATCATCGAGTTTAAAACGGGCACGGCCACTAAGATCATAACCCTGAAATTTGTCTTTTTTCCCTTTAAAAAGACCCTCAGACACCATTTCATAAATATTGACAGTAACTTCTATTTCAGTTCCCCAAGACCATCCCATGGTATGTGCATGGCCTAACTCATGCCAATCAACATACTCAGTTCTTAATACATTTCTTGTTTTTGGGTTATTACACAAAGCTACAAAACTATTAGACATAAAACCACAACGTTCAAAGGTTATAACTTGTAAATTTTGTGTTGGAAAATGGAGGGCTTTTGAACTGTCAAAACCATTTAATTTGTCATAAGTTGTACTGATAAGTAAATACTCTGATAGCAATTTATCGATATCTAGAAGAAGTTTTTTAGCTACATCTGTTGAAATATATATTTTATCGCGGCCACTCATCATCATCACTTGATTAAGTGAGTTAGGAGTTTGAATGATATTTTCTTCCCACTCTTTTTGTGAATTTAGACCAAAAACAAAGATAGGAACTTTCTTCGTTTCATTCTTAGGTACAGCTGTAATTGTAATCTTTTTTCCCCAACTCTTCATGTCTCGGTTTTTATTAATACAGGCTAGCATAAGCGGGCCTGATCTATCAGCTGTATAAATAACCGTTTGTTTTTCGACCAATGACATCGGGTTTGCTTTTCTATAAGCACGTGAAACGGAAGTTCCTGTAGCAGCGAAACAATTCGTTTGAGGGCTATCCAGAGCATCCACTGTAATAGCAATTTTATCTCCAAGTTCCATGAAAATATCGGTGGAGAAATAATTTGTTCGGTAGTTATGAAGATCATATGCCATACGGATTTCAGGACTGATAATGGAATCTGGATCAATTTCATCTCCCCCTCCATACTCTGTTACCGGAATGAAATAGCGATTATTTTCTCTATCGAAATAAGTTTCTATGTTTCGTTTTAACCAATAAAGGGGATCGTTGGGGTTGTTTGATCGATTTATAGCGGTTATGGGATCTTCATCTAAAAGTTCTGGTTTCAAATCAAACTGACTCAAAGCTTCTTTAAATCCCTGGCTGTTTTTATAGGAAGCCCACCAATAAGCTTCTTGAGCTTGTGAGCGTGAGTCTATTATCTCATTAGAGGATTGCTCTTCTTCGACGAATTGGGACTCATAGCGCTGTGTACTTTCATTATGTGTAGTAGTTGAAAATTCCTCATATTCTGACTGTTCATTTATAACATTTTTGAAAAATTCTCTGTCGTCTACGATAACATTATCTCTATCGACGGAGTTAGTTGTATCTTCTTCTGTCCAAGTTGATTCATAGCTTTCACTTTCATTAGACATAACATTTACCCATGTATATCAAATTGTTATCGGTTTGAAAAAACTATATCTTATTAATGTCGCCAAAATAACCCGGTGCAGCAGAAGAAGAAGACTTTATATTTTGAACTTTTGATTGCCATGTTTTATATATTTATTTGTTAGATGCACTCTGACTGTGAGTAGGTAACCATTATGATATCTGGATCAGCAACACCACCATAAGATTCTATATCTATTGTAATCTGATAGGGATAGACACCATAGGTCGGGGAAAATACAATGTTTGTACGGACGATATTACATATTCCTGCGGTCTCTGTGCGACCATTTGAGGTTCCCTGAATAATAGGTTGTTGATTCTGGTTAACCCGATGGCCTGTTAAGAAGACGCACGTATATTTGCCTGTAGCTGTTCGAGTCACACTCAGATTTTCAATAGCTTTTTCCGTGTTACCAAAACAACTCAAAACCTTAGCTGTAGAACCTTCGAATGCAAAATAAACGTTTAACATGTTCTCATTCCTTAATAATTCAAACAATAATTATAAAATTACAACTACCAACTGTTAGTTTTTCTATCTTTGTGAATTAATCCCTGAATCATAAAATTTCCTACTAAATGAGTATAAAAGGAGCAAATAAGCGCGTTACCTACATTCACAAGCATATTTTTGATTCCAGCAGTGTAATTCACAACTTAACATGACTACTGGTCTATCTACAAATTGTGTCACATTAAATGTGAACCCTAATAGAGTTAAAAGAACGCTTGGTAAAGTTACTGAATTAACTACGTTCTTGGTCTCAATTTGAAAGCTCACAAGATAATTGTAACCTTTTTCGTTTTTAGGTTGATATGTAGCAGTGGGATTGAGGACATTGACTACAGTACCCGAATTTGCAGGACTTTGACAAGTCACATTAATAATAGGATATGCCACTTCTGTTTCATCAATATCAGCTTTTGTAAGAAAGCGGGCGGTGTACTGACCTGTGTTGTTACGTGTTATCTGCGTATTGCGAGATTTATCATTATAATTTACCAATTGACAGGGCACATTTATTCCTGTTGTAGGTGGAACAAAAGCAATTTTGATAACTTCCATATACCATTCCTTAAGGGAGCATTTTCCCAGATTTTACTTAATATCTTCTGAAAAAAGCCTATTCAAAAAAATGTACGTTCTTAAAACTTTATGCTCATTTCGTAAAAGAATACTAGGTTGTATTCACCTTACAACTGGCGCATCATGAATTTTAATTCCTGAAGCAACTCAAAAAAATTAAACTCTTGATAGCTTCTTTTTTGCACTTTGGCTTTCACAGAAAAGGTCTATTTTCTCATGAATTAATTACCTACATCTTGAAATACCTCAAAATTACAGAGTACATTGGGAATTTAATTCTTACTCATTCTAAAATATGATAAAAGGCATAAACAGCTTTTATTTTACAACTAACTATATACCTTAATTTAGGTGAATATGCGTATATAGCTAGATTATGTAATTAAATTAAAGCAATCTCGAAGTCCATATTTATTATTATTCCACCAGCTGGAACATCCGTTTGCACATTAGCTGGATTGAATAAAATCAATGGGAATGTAAATAAATAGGTGTAATCGTCCGAGTTCTGTGCCTGGTAGGACCAATAAATAGGTTGATAAGGTAATACTATTGACCAGCCTCCTGCAGCAGCAGATTTTGTTGAAACCGTCTGTGACTTCAAGCTAGCCTTTTCAATCACCTCATCTATGTTTCCCTTTGTTAAGAAGTTCAATGTGAAAGCTCCAGCTGTTGTGCTTGCAGCTAAGACATGATTGCGATTCATGTTCTGATCAGAAAATGTAGATGCAAAAATATTTTTAGCCACTCCAGCTATTGGAGCAGGAATATCAAATTCAAAATGAACTATTCGTTTCATACCCATGTCATATCTCCTTAAAAAATTCCATCCCTAGCAATTAACAAAGATTTTGTTTGACTTATTATAAGGGAAAAGAAAATTATTGATTTTGTTTGTCACTTCATTTTAACTCTTTTTCATGCGCGGATTCTTTCAAGAAAGTTTCTCTGCGCCTGCCACGCATTAGCCCATTCTGGGCTGTATAAGGCTCAGTATAGATTTTTTTATTTTTCGCAGAGAGTCTATTTTCTCTTTTTACTTAAACTAAAAATTTCGATTCATGTATTTAATATTGTGTATCTTAATGATCGCTAACGTAACTTATGCAAGTTTATTCATAATGTCTCCTTACCCGTATTGCGAGGAATTTATTTTTTTTTGAAACGTGTGTCACAAGAAATGCTATTGAGCTTCTCCAAAAGTTTACAAAGAAATGCCAAACTCAGACCGCTATCGGAATAGGAGAAAAAGATTTGGATTACACTTTAGTCTTTTGGCATGGTTGTACTATGAACTTAAAATTTAGGGTTCTGAACAAATCTAATATACAAGTGAAGATTTCAAGAGAAAAACCGATCAACATGAAATTATTTTAAGTATGAGTAGCAAATGTTTCTAAAATGTTTTGTAGGAAAATTGTAATTTTTACAGACTACAACACTGTGGTGATTCCTTCAGGCTCTTCATAGACTTTAATAGTTCCTTGAGCATCTTTAAAGACTGTGAAAGTTTTTCCCGAGCGCTTATAAACTATAGTGGTTATTCCAGAGCTTTTATCAACTGTAATGGTTCCCTCAGAATCTGGCGTTGTTCCTTGAGAGGGGTTATAGTCTGATCTGATTCCTTCAGGGAATTCATGGACTATGATGTTTCCATCGGAGTATTCATAGAATTTGATGGTTTTTCCCGAGCGTGTATAGTTTATATAGGTTCTTCCATAATAGCCTTGATCGACAAATGTGATAGTTCCTTCAGATCCTTCAGAGCTGCCTGTGCCTGTTTCTGTGTTGGTTCCTTCGTAGCCGTCTGTACCTGTTCCTCCAGCGCCTTTATAAACTGTGGTGATTCCCTCAGGCTTTTCAGAGACCGTAATAGTTCCTTGAGCATCTTTAGAGACTGTGAAAGTTTTTCCGGAACGTTGATAAGTTATAATGGTTATTCC
>Ga0308157_10002789_pt1 | contig 27263 bp, 21 predicted proteins | sample PhyBR1_FD_201035 | JGI IMG/M metagenome (GOLD analysis project Ga0308157, IMG submission 201035) | Phyllosphere microbial communities from UC Gill Tract Community Farm, Albany, California, United States - DLSLB.R1 | ecosystem: Host-associated > Plants > Phyllosphere > Unclassified | place: USA...
ATTCTGGGACGAAACCGGCATTTCCGGTGCTGCGGCGGGCGCATCTGTGGGGGCGGGTGTCGCAGTCTGCGCGAAGGCTGTGCCACCAATAAACAATGCACACGTCGTTGTCAGAAGCGCTGTTCTAAGCATAATTATCTCCTTTATACGCTCGGTTGCATTAGTTGAACGTAGAGAAGACAATTGAGTTCCAATATTTTTAATTTTCTTCTTACAAAGAACACTGACTAATTTAACTGATATCCGGCTAATAATCTCTAATATAAAATAAGACAGGCCGGAAAAACCCGGCCTGTCTTTTATATCATCTCTAATCTTTAAAGTATTTCCAGCAAATGTTCATATCGGTTTTGCGTAGAATAATAAGAATAGACGAATAATTAGAGCGTTACCTATGATTCAATCGAAACAGGTGCATAGGCACCCAAAATCAGCACGACGCCCCATTGAATTTATTGGATAATTTCGATGCCGTACATAGTGAATATTGCGGCATTGAAGGGAAAAACCTGCACATTTTTGATATGGCGTGTTGGCGCTTTTTTCCGGCCAAACGCAAAAAAACCGCGGCCTTTTCGACCGCGGCAGTGCTTGGATTTAATAGAGCTGTTTAAAGTGTGTCAGGTATTTGGGCGCGCCGGTAAACTTTCAAGCCCAGTGCTTCGGCTGCCGCAATGGGGGTAACTCCAGCTGCTTTGAGTGATTTTTTTGCCCTGAGAAAATGAACCTGGTGTTCAGTCGATATCTGAGTAATCGTCGCATAAGTCTTCTGAAACTCGATCAGTTCGGCTGACGGAATTACAAGAATCGGACACCGGTTGAGAGGGTTGATTATGGTCGTACGAGAAAGTAGGCCTGCATTGACAATCTTTGCCATTGTATTGCTGGACACGCCGATTTTTTCGGCAGCTCTCTGTAGCGTCAAGCCTTCTGAGCGGGGCAATTGCGTCAGCCGTTTAATTTCGTCGACGTTGACAAGAATGGATTTATACCCGGTCGTTGATAAGTCGCGGCCAATCCATTCGAGTTTCTTGCCGAGAATCAAATCCAAGACTTCTTTCGATGAGCAACATGCCCGTTTTGCCGCATAACCGATCCACGATTGATCAGGTTCAGGCTGATCAATCGGCATTGATCCTTCGAGAAGGCGGTTAAAGAAGGCCTCGGCCTCGCTTCGCGGAAAGTAATGGTTTAGACCTTTATCTTTGCCGCGTCGCAAAAACAGAGGGGTCAAGTAATCCATAACAAACTGATCGTGCGGCCTCGGTACGTTAAATTCGCGTATGAGGTCGGTTCGGGAGAGACTGGATGACATGCTCTCCAATATCGCCGCACTATTTTCGCGTACGACAGATACGTCAAGTTCGGTAATTTCCGCGCCGTCTCCCGGCAGGTGGTTTGCCTCGCGCAACGCTTTACGTGCGGTGAGGGGATGTAAGCCATGGGCCACAGCAATTGCAGAAATAGAGTTAGGTATGCGCTTTCCGCTCTTAATTTCGTCGTGACTTAGGCCATACGTGTCTTGGATGTATGACGAAAATGAAGCGCGTAACAGTGAATAGTCGGTTTGATCGGTGTCCGCATATAGCCAGCGGTACAGCGGTCCAAAATCTGATCGAGGTGATTTGTTCTGTCCTCGCCGAGAAAACCTGCACCGAGCATCATCCAGGCTGGCGTGCAGATGAGGTTCGCCGCACGACAAAGTCCGATAGCCTTCGGACGTGGCAATCCGAAGCTCATAATTGGACCTCGGCATAACAAAGCGGCGACCGCCGCATAGATATGCACCAATCATCTCAGAGGCGCGAACCACCTCAAAGAACGCGAAGTTATCAAGCCAGTTGCCGCTTAATTTTCCCTCAATTCTTTCAAATAGGTACATTTCGAATTGAGTGGGCGTTTGCGGCCTAACCTTGGGGGTGAGCGTAGTCGCATCGATGTTCCGGCCAAAAAGGATCGCGGAAAAGTCATGCGGGCGCTCACCAGCCTTCACTTCGCCGACCCGGACGAGGGCCGTATGGTGTCGGATACAGGTTTCAATTGGCTTGATGGTCCAGATTGCGCGGCCGAACATCGCGATGTCCGCGGGCAGATTTGAACCGGTAACGTCGTCGCACAGGCAAAGTGGGCACACTCTTATATTGGCGCGGCAAAGCTGGTTCTTTTCAAGCCTCTGCCCACGGTAATCGTATCTTGTACCGCGCGGTTGAATGCGATGCTCGAGCAATGCTCGGGAATCTACGCCGGCGATATCGGCGAGGCGTTCGATGATCGCCAAGTCGCCCGCGATAATCCTCGAAAAAGGGATTTGTATATCGGAACCAAAGTGTTCTGCATTTACGGTGCCATTTCTCGCCGCAACGCGAGACATAAACGACGTCGCAGATTCGCCATCACCTATCGGAACTGTCAATTTCAATTTTATCATCTGTCCGCCCTTCTAACCTTGGCGCGCTTTGGTCGGCCAGAACGGGGGACTACCCTTTCGTCGACATGCGTTTCGTGGTGAATGGTTGTCATATTGTCGTTCAGTCGACGCCAATCATGGATCAAGAAAGGATTGGCTGTCACTTCTGCATCGGTAACAGCTTGATAGACATCGGCAAAATGACAGGGCGCCAAAGATTGTGCACCTTCACGGCGAGCATGAAACGCCGCCGCTTTTGCCGTTTCAAGCGTTAAACCCAGCGAATGTCCGGCGGCATGGATCAGCCGCCTCGCGAGATCGTCGATCAGGTCCGTGACGATGGGGACGCCACAGACGGCAGCGTATTTCTGGATCATTTCCCCGATCATGACAGGGTCTTCACCATGCGGTTCCAGTGGTGAAAAATTGACGTACTGGTTACGGCGCAACAACTGTCCGTCCTGTTCTATCAATCGTTTGGATCGGGGCAGCCCCACCAATAGTAGGTTTGTAGTGCGGTTCGGCCCGACCAGAATGGACTTAAGGCGGTCCTGCAGGCGGGCGATCTCCATCTCGACTGTCGATGTCGGCCCCTTCAGTATAATGTCTGCATGCTGGATTTCGTCGATGATAATGAGTGCCGGATTTTGTACAGCCAATTGTGCATCGACGCGTTCCCAGACTGCAGTCACAGTTAGGTCCCTCAGTAAAGGATATCCCAATGCCGCGAGCAAACAGCGGCCGAGACCCTTGAGCGAAAACGGAACGGGTGCAACGATACGCAAAACACGGCCGGCGGCAGCAAATCCTCCCGGATCCCGTGTTAACAGTCGATCGACCGCCATGGTCTTGCCTGCACCGGTTGTCCCGGTCACCGTTAACAGGCGACCTTCCGGCTCTTGACCGGGCAGAGTGCCACTGAAGCGCCCATTCATAAGCTCGCGGTAGGCCAGCTCGAGGTCGTGGTCACGTCCAGTCGCCAGATATTGTGAGCGGAGTTTTTTACGAATCTCGGTCAGGGGCCCGACATCGCCATCTATAAAGGTAGACAGGACGTTACTCATCGTCGCCCTCCGAAATCCAGGTTTTGCGGACCGGTGCGCGCACCTGCGGTTCCGGGACAGACGAAGGGGCAGGGACGTCCGGCGCAGGCAATGCTAAACTGGCGCGTTCGAGAATGGCACCGAGGACATCGTCGGCGTCGAGGTCTTCGGGCGATACGTCACCCATAGTGAAGCCTATAGTTAATCCATCTTCGATGCGGTCAATCTCTTCCTGTGTTGGCGCGAGGTGAATGATGCCGGATTGTTCGCGGGCTGCCTGAGAAATATCTTGAATACGTTTGCGAACGTCGTTGAGAATATCCTTATGCGCCTCTTGACGAGCCTTCATCCGGCGCTGGATTTCACGGCTCATCAACTTGATACCGTCGATGGACGCGCCTTCGAACCGCCTGTGTGTCGGCACAATAATCCACTCATTGTCGGTGTGTGCGGAAAGTCGACCAAGGTTCTGTGGATCAACCCGGACCTCGATTTTCTTGTCTCCGTGTCGTCGACGCCATGCTTGCAGCGCCGTCGAATTGTAGTAGAGACCCATAAAATAGATGCCTGACGAGCTTAAGGTGCGAATATATGTTGCGCCAAACACTGCTCGGGAATCATCATAATCAAGACTTTCAGCTGGCTCACCATAAAGATCCACAAGCCGTTGCCATTCTTCGGCGGGCGTATATCCGCCCAGTGCCTCCAGCGCCATATTATGATAGCCATCGACTACGTAGCTGAAAAAAGCGATCAGAAAGTTCTGGAGAGAAACAGACGCGCGTGCTTGTGCAGGGTAATCGCCCTTGTCCACGACATTGCTAAAGGTTCGACCAGTGAAATCCTGTAAGAAATCGCGGGCAAATTTTTTAAAAGCGCCCTCAATTCGCGACCTTAACCAAGGAATACCACCAACGGTAACCGCATAGCTGATACGACAATCAGCAAGTGCACGTCGGAAGACCGTGTCAATAAATGCTGATCCATTATCAAAAACGAGTAGCTCTGGTTTGCCGTTCATGTGCCAGAGACTTGCAGCCCCGACTGAGCACGCAAGTTTGCTTTTGTCCTGCATGATCATTCTGAACGACTGCATGGCTGCGTTGGCGTTTTCGGTGAGAGATGGCCAAAGCGAAACGATACACTGAGATCGATAATCAATCGCCGCAATGACACAGACGCGTGCCGCTTTGATCGCTTCCTGAAGGTCTTCAGGTAGCTCATTCCACTCGGGCTCTTTTTGGAGAAGAACATGCAGTTGAACTTGCCAACCGTCCATCTCCACGCGTTGAAGCGCACGTGTGATGGTATCATCCAGGCCATTGCCAATCATTCGATATTTGCGACGCGCTGCATCGAGCGTGTGGCGCGACGCATACGTTATGAATTGATCAAGTTTGCTGATATCCGCTCGGAAACGCGTTAATGAAGGGTAGCTTAAAGCGTACTCACCCCTGCTGGCACGCTCGGCGTTCAAGGTATCGACGTCATTTTTCAAATCTTTATAGAGATGGCTCGCGCTGGGCCTATTCTCGTTTTGGAAAAAGCGTGCGTGCCTGGCGAGCAACTCGCATATCTCCTGGGATATCTTTGGTCCATGGCCTGACCGAAAGCGTCCATCCCTTAGAGAGATCGGGTTATAGTTTCCTTTCCTCAATGTACGAAGCCATCGTCGTACCGCGCCAAGTGTTGTCTTCTCACTCGTCACGATTGGCGTGCCACCCTGCCTCTTACGCGAAAATGATTTCTGGAGGTCGCGTTCTTCGACCGGCTTCATTGTCTTGCGTTCGTTGCTATTAGCTTTGGCCCAGTTTAGGCCGATCGATGTTCCCTCAAGTTCTTGCTGGATATCGTCGACAATTTGTTGCAGACAACGACTGCCTTTCTTTTTCTTCGCCTGCATAAATTTCTGACAGACGGTGAACTTGTATTCGATCTTTGCCTGGTCAGATTCCGACAACTCAAAGAGATGATCGACCTTCGATTTTGTGCGAGCGAACGTTTCTTCTATCGTATAGTAATCTTTCCTCACCGAGAGTTTTCCACGGGAGTGAAGCGCAGCGATCTCCTCGTGGCTGAAGAATTTATGTTCGCCGGTCGATAACAACCGAAGAATATGCCCCAAGGGTGTTGGCTCAAAGATCGTGTGATGGCGGCCATTGATCGTAATCTGATCGAAAGGTCCGAACTTAAACTGGCGTACTGGGGTGTCTGTCTTGGTCATCACACCGCCTCCGAAGCAGAAACGGACACAAGTGAAGTCGGTTCAATCCGGCCCTTTTCGAGCGGGAACAGTTTGCGTAATGCAATAAACCTGACCACTGTTCGAAACGCTATGCGCGCGCCGCCACACATTTCTGCAAGGTCCTTGATTGCGATTGCAGACTTTAGCGTTGAACAGATTTGATCAAGTTGCGCCTCGACATCGGGCTTGTTGCTGTTCAGGCCAGCTTGAAGCAACTCCGCATTATGTAGCGCCACCGGATTGATATCGCGATCTGTGACAAGCAGAATCCCGTCCGCGTCACGTTGATCCAGTTGTTCAGTCATCAACTTGAGAATTGATTGAAGGCTGCGCTTTTGCACGATCGCCCACGGTTTTACATAAAGGTAAAAGCGACGCCCATCGTTGAAGGTCACCAAAAAATCGAAAGTGTGGGCAAAGGATTTCCCGCTAGCGTCGATAAAGCTGCGCGCTGGCGGTTGCTCGGCCAAGTCGGCGACATTGGCCGAAGCCAGAAAGGTCAATGCGACCTTATATTCCAGGTGAGACTCCAATCGTATAACGCGATCAAACCTGTGAGCGATAATCTCCCCACGATTGCTGAAAGTGCTCCGGCTATGAAAATTACGGGTAGAGACGGAGTTTTGGGGCGGACGGAATGTGACACCAGCCTTTTCTCGGCCCTGCAGGAACATCTCCTGCAGCGAAGCGAACACGTTTTTGGTTGTAGGTCGCAAACTTGGGGCAGGGTTGTGTGAAGGGGGTAGTGAGGATCCGTCCGGTGTTATGCCGGGATTGTACTGTGTTTTCGCGCCGTTTTTGGGGAATTGATCATGAGATATTCGGTCAGAGCTTGGCATACAGTTCTCCTGCAGCCGCACGCACCGAAAATTTGGTCGTGACTCTTGACGAAGAGTCATGGGAGACCATATACTTCAGAGCGTAGCGACAGTTGTGGCTACTTTGTCCTTCCCCGCTTATTCTGGAGAGGTCGGACGATGGGTTTTTGAAGGACGCTGAGGTTGCCGCCTCAGCGTCTTTCTGTTTTTGGCGAACGCAGTTGCGTCCAGAACATCATTTGCGCTGCACCCACATCTGGGCGTAACGAAGTAAATGCGGACAACCGATCAGATTTCCAAACAAAATAAGTCGCTTGGCTGTATTTCCTGATCGCGGCGTCTCCAAAAAAGATAGCGATTTATTTCCCGATTTTGGAGTCCCTGGCTGTTGCAAAATTGCAAATCGCAGGAAATTTTTGACGTCTGCCTCTTGAAATGGCAAAATTGCGACGATAATTAAAGAATCGATAATTTGAAGATGGGGCCCTTCTAGGGCCCTTTCGATTCTTGGGGGTGGTCGTTTTTTTGACATTGGCCTATTTGCATTTTTTTTGTAATGGCCGTGAAAATGTGTGGCTTTGACTGTCGAAAGCCGATTTTGATGCGAACGCTCACAGAAAAATCGACACAATAGACATAAGTTTGAATGCTTCTCGTCGCCCACATATCGGCACGTGCGCGGCAGTAATTGGCCCATCTGCTCGCGCACGGCGACCGGTCTACGAATGGGCCAAAATTTTCTCACATATTGATATTGTGGCGGCTTATTAAAGAGAAATATCGGCTGCCGAACCATTGTATCAAACGACCCTGTTGTTGCGCAGTGGAGAGCTCCGAGTTGATCAGAACTTTAGATTCGGGCAGTTGCACTGATGCACAAGCGCAATTTTAACTTGTGAACGAACTTCACAAGGGGAAAAGAAGCCGCCAAACGCAACTCTAACTAGAACACCGAGCGAATCTGTGTAAGTTTTCTTGCGGGTAAGGAAAACGTGGCAGCTTCTAAAGTCAGCATAGCGTTCTCCGTTGTGACGTGGGCGCAGAACAGATGATAAGTACTCTTGGCCTGAACCTCATTGCAGAACTAATGCAATGGGATAATGATGAAGCAACTTCGGAATATGGCTGGCTACAGCTGATGTCATCTGTCAAATATGACGGCTATGCGGACTTTAGAGCTGGTGTAAGGTTTTTTGAGAGTCTAGCTACCTGGCTTCGTCAGTTCGCCCAGGCCGATCGCAAAACTGCTTATGATTTTGTACGCCGACGCCTCGTCTACATTTCAGCAGCGGAGATGCAGCGCGTTATTGAGATATTCGTCCCAGAGACTGTTACGCCATTTCTGCGCAGGGCCGCCGCGATCGATGCCGGTATCAAGCCCTATGAAGTTTGGGGACGTAAAGAAGGGGTTGAAGCTTTCAACAGGGTACTGCGGCGGTCTCTGTTCATCGGTCTCAGCGATGGTAGCCGCATCGATGTCTTGCGCAGGGCTAACGCCGGTCGTCTGTCACAAGAACAAATCGTTCCAATGATGAACATCAGTCGAGAGAAGTGGGAGGATCTTGGCAAGGAACTGCGCAATGAGCAGGGGGATGAGGCCCGCTTCGATAATGTCTATTTGATCGACGATTTTACGGCGTCGGGTACCACCTTTATTCGTGAAGTCAATGGTAAGTGGAAAGGTAAGCTCAAAAAGTTCAATGACATGATCTGTGAAGCACGAAAGCACGAAAGTTTCCCGATTGCCGAGGGCTATAAGCTTCACATCCACCACTATGTCTCGACAGATCAGGCGCGCGCCGCGTTAACAGAGCGCGTAGCACATGCCAGCACGAACTGGGACGAAAAGTCCTTTGCAGATGTCGATATTACGGAAGGATGTCTGCTGCCGACCCAGTTAAAGCTCACTCACCCTGCTGATACATCGATGCTCAAATTGTGTGAAAGCTATTACGACGATCAGCTGTACAATCGACTTAAGAAACACTGTGATGAAGCCGGACAGAGTCACATGAAATTCGGATACGCTGATTGCGCTATTCCACTTGTGCTTGAGCACAACACGCCCAACAATAGTCTTTCCATTCTATGGGCCGAGACAAGTGGCAGGCATGGGCATCCGATGGAGCCCTTATTCCGACGTAGGGACCGTCACGGATAAAAAATGGCAAATCCCTTTCTTCGCAGAGCCACGGAATATGTACGCGATGACGCTTCTTTTCTAGCGATCGTCAGTCCAGCACCTCTGACGACTTTTCTTGCCAAAAGTGAGCATAAGGACGCGATGTTCGAACTTCCGGTACGTATCATCGGCGAACCGGGCAGCGGCAAGACGATGCTGGCAACGTTAGCAGAATTCAAAATGGTGGAGACGGTCATGCGCGATTTGTCCACCGAAAACCATCGCGGATTGGCTACTGCTCTAGCGGACGCCGGCTTCCTGCGAGACGGAAAACCACGTGTTGCCGCTGTTCGCATTCCAATGGAATCCGACTATCGCGACTTTTGGGAACTGCCTTACGAGCCCGCCATCAAAACTAAGCTCGCGCTTTGGCTCGTGCAGGCTCGCGCTATGCTCGGCCTATTGCGCAACTTAACCGCTAACCGGCGTCGGGGTCTGCACGACATTCGCTTTATTGCTCGCGAATCTTCCGAAGCGCAGATCGAACAGATCGGTGGTCTCACGGCGCAAGGCATTCGCGACCGCGCATTAGAAGTTCAAAAGGCGATATACGCAATTTCCGCCGGTTTGAGGCCGCCCGCGTTCGAAAATCTGCCGATTGAAGCGACTTCACCTTATCAGCCCTTCGAAGCCATCCGGGCAATCGAGATTGATTGGCGGGGAGAGGTCTTGTCACTTAGTCCGCTCGTTATGCTCGATGACGTTCATGCGCTGCACCCCGATCAGCGTGATGACATGTTTGCAGCTCTATCGCGGCGCGAAATTCGGTTTGGACGCTGGCTTATGATGCGGCTTGACGCACTGAGCCCGGGGGCAGTGCTTGGGGCTCCAGGTAGCCAGGAGACACACAATCTGACAACGGGCCGAGACTTCGTTGATATTCGCATGCAGGGCCATTCGGAGCGGGGTACCGAGCGACGCCAGTTCCGTAGTATGGCACTCGACATGGCCAACAGGTATCTACCGCTCGTCCAGTCGCTTAAAAACCGCAATGCGGATTTCGCAGCGTTGTTGCCTAGTGAGCCCCCTATACTTTCACCTGGACGTTTAACAGAGCTTACATCACAGATAGAGCGCGAGCAGGCCAAGCTTGGTATCACGCCCGCCAGACGTCGAGAGATCGAGACAATCGTCTCAGAACATCTTTCAGGATCGCAGTCTTACGACAAGCGTGCAGAGGTCCATCTTTCAATGGTACGCATCCTGATGCATCGATATGCAAATCGCGTCCAGCATATGACACCGTCCCTCTTTGAGGATTTCGACCCGGATCCGAAATCACCGTTGAAAGCTGATTCCGGCGTTTCTGAGGCCGCCCGCTTTCATCTAAGCGACAATTGGAAGCGGGCCTATCACTATGGCATCTCGGACCTTTGTGATGCGAGTAATGAAAATGCCGAGCTGTTTCTTCAATTTGCGGGCGCGCTCGTCGCGCGCATGGAAACGCGAGTGATTCGTGGCAAGAATCCGGGCCTCAACGCCGCAGCACAAGAAAACGTTTTGGTGGAAAAGGCAAGGTCGATCATGGACGGGTGGTCTTTTGCCTTTGCAAGACGCGTACGTCTTTTTGTCGACGCAATTGCAAGAGAATGCCTTGAAGTATCGCGCTCACCGAACGCTCGGCTAGGCGCCGGTGCCAATGCGATCGGGATTCCGGAAGAGGAAATCCAAGAACTGCTGCGTGGTGAAAGCGAACTCGCTTTCGTGTTGAAACATGCGCTCGCCAACGGTGCGATCATCGTCCGTCGAAATTACGGCCAGGGCGGCCGATCATGGTGTTTAATCGAGCTTTCGGGCACGGTTTGTCTCGCACATGGGCTAACCTTCAAGCGCGGAGGCTTCCTTGAGAAGCGGATCAGTTATCTTCTGGAAGCGAGTAATTGAATGAGACGCCACTGGAGTAACTGCATCACGCATTTTGACACTGAGGTAGAAGGCTTCATTCAATCCTATTTCGGGGAACAGGAGCGCCAATGCCTACTCGTCGCTGCGGCCGGTTTCGATCCCAGATCGCAGCGTATTGCAACGATGCTTGCTAATGTACTTGGGCCAAGACTGAGCGGGATTTTTATCCGCGAAGAGCGTGGACAACCCGACCCGGCACTGCGTGATCGGGCGAACGACAATGCCAAGGCACTCAAAGCATTGGTTCCGAATTGTGAAATTCTTGATGTAGAGGTGTTTGGTGACGATGGCGCGGCAATCGGTGGGCCACGCATTGCCGCCACGCTCGGCGCTTTACTCATTGATCCAAAGATTACAGATATCGTCCTCGACATGAGTGCGCTTTCGATTGGAATCGGCTTTCCAGCCGCTAAGTTGCTACTTTCAGAATGCGAAACTGTTGGCCGCTCGTTCCATCTCCTGATAGTCTCCAATCCCGAACTTGACGACAACATTGTAAGTGAACCAGCAGATCGGCCAATGCCCGTCAAGGGATTCTCCGGTTCGGTGGCTCTGGACGGTTTGCTAGATCCCGCACGAATTTGGATCCCCCAGCTTGCGAAGGGTCGCAAGGCGGCGTTAACGAAAATCGGCCTCTCCGTCGGAGAATGTTATAAAATCTGTCCAGTAGTTCCTTTTCCCGCTCGTGATCCGAGGCGCGCAGACGGCCTCATCAGTGAATATGAGAACGAGCTCGTAAATGAATGGCAGGTCGATCCGCGCGATCTAGTCTATGTTTCGGAGCGCAATCCCCTCGATTGTTATCGCACTCTCTCAACACTCAAGCAGCGCTACGACAAGACGGTTAGTGGCAGTTTCGAACCACGTGTTATACTCTCTCCCATTGGCAGTAAGGTTATGGCGGCAGGCGCATTAATGGCTGCAATCGAGCATGATTTAACAGTTCAGTATCTTGAAACGGTGCGATACGAATTTAATGCGCCGGACGATTCGGATCAGGAGAAGGAGGACATGATGGTGCATGTGCTTCTATCGGGGCCCGCTTACGGCGACTACGATGCGTTGGTTCGAACGGAAGAGATATGAGAAGTCGTTTCAGCGAGAAGCTTGATCGGATCGGCGACACTGTGGCGCTAGGCGTCGAAGGCGACGCAAGGGCGTTGGCAAAAGCTCTGGACGAAGGCCGCGCAAGGCCTACGATTGCCGTTGGATCGGGTGGTTCGGCTATTGCCGCGGAGTATTTCGCACGCTGCAGGGAAACGCTGTTTTCAGTCCGTACCTCCGTAGAAACCCCAATGCAGTTCGTGCTTGGAGCTTCAGGCATTGCCGACTGCGATGTGTGGATTTTTTCGGCAAGCAGCGACAACGCAGATATCGTGGCTGCGGTGGAAACTGCCGTGAGGAGGCGGGCGCATTCTATTCAACTTGTCACCCGCAACCCAGGCGGTCAGGCCGCTACAAAAGTAAGTATCGCGGGTGGCCAAATCCACACTGTATCTGTGGTCGACCTGAAAGATGGGTATCTGGCAACGCATTCACTCGTCGCGATGACGACTACGCTCTTATTTGCAAGCGACCTTGTTTGCGGCGAGCCGGTTGGACCAGAACTTGCAGTTAACTACCTCGCGAGCGTTCAGGAGAGACTGGCGCTGGGAGCCCGTGGTGGTCAACAAGACCGTTTCCGTTCGCTGAATAATGGCGATACATTGCTTGTGCTCGCCGATCCCCAGGCTAAGCCGGTCGCAACGCTAATCGACACGTCGCTTTGGGAATCTGGTATTTGCCCAGTTCAGACGACTGACTTTCGCAATTTCGCTCATGGGCGCCATGCGTGGATCCATCAACGTAGCTCGTCATCGATAGTTCTTGCGTTGGTCAGTCAGGATAGCCATGCCGTATGGCGGGCGTTGAAGAAAAATCTGCCCGGAGACTTGCGCGTAGTCGAGATTGATCTTGGCCTCTCCGGCCGGCTCGCTAATGCGCTGGGGGTGATTGATGCACTTGTACTGGTCGAGGCCATGGGGGCAGCGGTCAATATCGATCCGGGCCGCCCGCCGATCGGGTCCTATGCCAAGAGTATATATGAGGACCAGGCGTTATTGTCGCTTTCGGCGGAACTTTCTCCACCAGTTGAACACAAAAGAGCGGCCGTTCTCAGGTATGATGATCTCTCATCACAACATCTGCTTTTGGTCGAAGCTCAAAGGAATTGGCTTGCCGGCATTTCGGATGCTGTGTTTGGCGGGCTTGTTCTCGATTACGACGGAACCATCGTTCGAACGACTGAACGCTTTTCTCCTCCCGCAAATGACCTGATTGACGAACTCGAACGGCTATTGTCTCAAGGGCTGAAGATCGTGATCGCGACAGGTCGAGGCAGCTCTGCTGGTAAGGATCTGAGAGAGGTACTTCGGCCGGAACTCCATGCCAGTGTAGTCGTTTCCTACTACAATGGTGGCTATTCCCGCACACTCGACGTCGATACGAACGTTGAACGACCTTCTGCCGATCCGGCAATTGACGAATCTATCGCTTGGCTTCGGGCCAACAACGGCCTCTTCGCAAGCGAATGTTCATTCGAACCAGGGATTCAGGTGACAATCCAAAAGGACGACCTGAAAAATGCGGCGACGTTTTTGGCAGATGTAGGAACGTGCCCTCCGATTGTCGACGGGCGCGTTCGATTGACGTCGTCGGCCCATAGTTTTGATCTTATACCATCCACGACTTCCAAACTTGCTGCAGTCAAAGCGATCAAAGCAGAGATCAATGAGGGAGCCTCGGTGCTTTGTATAGGGGATAGCGGCTCGCGGAACGGCAACGACTATGCGATTTTGGCAACGCCTCATGGTATAAGTGTGGGAGACGTATGCGGCATGGCCAATGGATGCTGGTCTTTTTTTGGAGATCATCTATTAGGACCTGACGCACTTCTGGAACTGTTGCGTGCTTTGAAGCCTTACGGATCCAAAGGGATGAAGATTGATGTTGCAGCACTCGCATTCGACAGGAACTGGGCCAAGACTTGAGACGCGTTTTGGCGCCAACCCGCAGCGTCGAGCAGACGTTGTTGGCACCGGCTTCACCGTTCTCGACAGATTATACCAGGATGGCCAATTTTTTGACGAAAGCCTTGGGGGCTCGTGCGGAAACATTCTCGTTTCGCTTGCAATGCTCCATAGGGCCGTCGCACCAGTCCTGCGGTTAGGACTCGACCTCGCAGGCGAAAGGCTGATGACAGAGTTCTGCGAGGCCGGCGCTATCATCGAACATATTCACCGCAGACCTGAACTACGCTCTCCTATACTTGCTGAGAAACTCGACACTGCTTCAGGCATCCACCGTTTTTCGTTCACATGCCCGGAAACCGATACCGATCTTCCCCGTTATGAACCAATCGGTGAATCCGAGCTAAATGAAGCGCTTCCTCTCCTCCAGACGTGTTCAATTTTTTATGCCGACCGCCTGTCGGATAGCATTCTGGGAGCCATGCGCGTTGCACGGGCCGGAGGTGCCGTAGTATTTTTTGAACCCTCGGAGATTGGCGACAAAGAGTTGTTTCAGCGAGCGCTCAGGCTTTCGACGATACTTAAGTATTCCAGTGATCGACTCGATGACGATCTTGACGGAATTTCCGTCGAATGTATCAAGATCGTCACTCATGGCTCGTCAGGTCTGGAGGTTCATGACGGGACGTTGAGAATCTGGTGCAGTGCTATTGACGCCGACGATGTAATCGACACCTGCGGCTCGGGCGATATGGTGAGTGTCGGAGTTATCGATTGGCTGCTTACCGAAGAACTTACCGTTCACGAATTGAATGGTCGCCTTCTTGTTGCTGGCGTTGTCGCCGGGCAAAGGCTGGCTGCAGCCAACTGCGCCTATGCGGGCGCACGCGGACTTTTTAAAAATCGTGGTGCGTCCCACGCCCGATCACTCCTGCATACAGAGTGATTTGTTGATCATTCGGCAGCGACCAAGCAGGTTTCTGCGGCTTCCTTTCGGAGCTTCTCTCGAAGCTCCATTAGGAATACGCCGAGCATGTTCTTGCCAACACCGTTGACTTCACCCCAAAGACGATTGACTGGGTTATCTACAGTTGCTGTCTCTACGAGACGGGCGTTTCCCGTCGACAGAAGAAGAGCTTTAAGATCTTCATGCTGGGTAAACTTGGCATAGAGAACCGCTCGCATTCTGTCGAACTTCATATTTGCCCACCCAGGACTAATATCCCAATAATAAAGACCATGAGCTGCCATCGCGAGGAGCGCCGGGCTTGGGGCTTCCATAAGCCATTTACGAACGGCGGGCTTTCGCGCTTTTCCGGCCTGATAAGCATGTTCCGACGTTACGAAGATTTCGCCCTCAAACGAAATGTTTCGACGATAGAGATTGCTCAGTGGCCCGAATGGCTTTTCATTGGCCCGATAAAATCGAATTTCCATTTGGTCAACCATGTGGTCATCTTCCTTGAAAAAACCTACGATTTAGTATATGTAATTTTGCATGAAACTCAATCCCAAAGAGCTTAAGAGACTCGTTGCCGCCATTGAGATGCGTCGGGTAGAGGAGGGACTTTCTGTGTCCGCACTCGCAGAAGCTTCTGGGGTTGAGCAAAGTCAGACGAGCCGGATTTGCACAGGCCAGTTTGCGTCGATTGGCTCGAATGTTATGCAAATTTGCATAACTCTTGGACTTCATCCGCAACCAAACGGCGTCTTACTCAGCAACGCACTTGCCGTAGGGCTAGCCTCACTTTGGGACGGAAGCAAAGAAGATGAAGAAAGGCTCCTTAACCTCTTGAAGGCGATAGCAATGATCAAGGCAGGATGACACAAAAAGAATAAGTCGAGTTTGGTCGTTAGACTCGGTTCAGGAGGGCCTCTTGAAGATTGCTCCAAAATGAGCACTAATTGTTGAGTTTCAGCTGAGTGTAAACCATTCTTCCAGCTCGCGTTGAACCTTCAGTGAAGTATAATCTATTTTTTCAAAGACTTGAGATACTTCTTTGGATCACTACCGAATGGAAAACTGGCCGATTTCATGCTCCAAATCAACACTTAGTAGCTTCATTCTATCTTGCGCTACTGGTTTGTCGGCTGTCCAGCCTTGCTCACCGAGATTCTGGAAACGCTCAATCGTTTCATTAATAATAGAGATGCTTAAACATTCTGCATCCACGATCATTTCCAGACCTATCCCATATTGATAGTTTGGCATGATTTCAAAATACTCAAAAATTGACGGCGGTTTATCCTCCGCGATTTCTGTCATGGTTTTATCTACGTATTCGAGATAGCTCAGGTCGCCGAGTGCTTGATGCCGCTTTTCTTTTTGGCCGATCACCGCATAAGCTTTGATATTACCTGGTTTGCGAATTTCCCTCCATTCCCAGTCAACCAGGCGCTCCTTTTCCGGCAACAGCTTGCTTGCCCGCTCCATGGCCAGATTTTCAACTTCTTCATAGAAGCTCATGTTTGCCGTTTGGATCGTAGCATTCCAGATAGTGCGCCCGTTTAGGCCGAGAAAGTAAAAATCCATCCACTGGCCGGCACATCCATCCTCGTCGACCGAATGGTCTGAAATAAACATTCCGCCGTAATAATGCTGCTCGCGCCTGATCGCACATCGGAGTTTGATATATTCGTCTCGCTGACGTCGAGCTGATAGCTGAGCAAATGGCTTGTATTTTTTTGCAATTCGTCTCGCCATTACGCGCTCCTTCTCAATCTAACGTTGAATATATAGTTTGTATCAATTCCTTCGGAGCTCATTCTTCAGACCCAGACTTGGCCGCAAGACGGTGTCGCACCGCCGCCACCATTGCAGCGCTCGCGAAAACATCAATCCACATTTGCTGTTCAACCCTCAGTATCGTGATCGAAGTCGTGATATGCTTCTGGTGGCACAGGTGTGCGATTAGACCAGAATGACAACCCTCGTTTCTCCAGGATTCTCTGAGCGGTAGCGCGCGGACGTTCTTCCTGCATTCGCTTCCGGATTGCCTCTCGAAGTGCAGAAATCACTGCGTTTGTGATGGTGGTACGATCTATTCGGGCCAGTTCTCTTGCCAGACGGTCGGCTTCTTGGTTCCGGATATGCAGAGGCATCTGAGTATCTCCATACATGCAGCCCAAAAATCTGGTGTCGCTCACTGAAAGCGTACGGTGAGGCAGATGTCCGCTCTATTTTGGTTGACAAAGTTGCAGTTAGCGCCATTTTGATTCAAACGAGGTAATCAAGCCATGCCAGATATCCATAAGATAGAGATTAGGGCAAACGAGCTCATCGCGCTGGAAAATGCTAATCTGCCTGACGATACAAAGCTCGAAATCACGTTTCCAGACAAGGAAATTTTAAAAATAGCAGAGAAAGAACTCAAATCCTTTCGAGAGCACCGAGGGCAGCCGGACCGTAAATTCCGCCTAAAAGGATGCGCAAAACGGCGGGCTACTAGAAGTAAGCGGCATACGCAAGAAAAGCACTTTGGCATACCGCAACATGCTTATCATCCCAATGCGTTCGCCATGGCAACATTGCGCGGAAAGCAGATTGCAGCGGCAGACCTTGAGATATCTGGCGGCGCATATTCGCTTGAACAAGTCCAGGAGCTGATGAATGGCATTTCCAGACAAGCAATTGACAAACGCGTACAGGAAGGCTCGCTTTTTACAGTTCCGGGGCCCAATAATCGCAAACACTACCCTGTCATTCAGTTCAATCCTGATGGCCAACCCGTCAAAGGACTGAAAGACGTTATCAAGGCTCTACCATCCGACAGCTCCTGGGATATTCTAAATTTTCTCGCCAACGTTGATCACATGCTTGATGATCGAAAACCGATAGACGTTCTCAAAAGTGGCGATATCGAGAAGGTGCTGTTCTCGGCTTCGCGTATAGGCGAAATGGGAAACTAATGCCTTTTCCAAGCACCTAGTGCGCCTTATGGAAACGGCTTCTTTCCCATGTGCAAGGCGCGCTTAAACTTGGCAAATGCGGGCGAAATGGGTCTCAAAACGACTTCGCGCTCCTCGGTTTTACGGTTTGCTGCCGCGATCGGGCTGGTTGTTGATTTCCACGCAGAGTGAGCCAAATCAACACGGGTTCAATTAGTTGCAGTTTTGACGCCGTGCTGCTGAACTATTTTCCGTATCTGCGTGCATACCGGGCCGAGCCTAGCAGGCAAGTCTTTAACTTCGCCTGGAAGATAGGACGCGGGTGTTAGCCCATGCAGGTCGGAGGGAAGTGCTAATCCCTTTAAATTGGGATACACTAGGATGCTTCTTCTCCGTCCGAGCCGTCCCATGAACATGCCGAGTTCGAATAGGACGTTGTCACGGATTGTGGGTTTGCGATCTCCACGACCTGTTTCGACGATGTCTTCGAAGAGTGCGACTGCGACCCCGAAATCGCTTTCTGCGACCGCCGTTTCCAAAGACTCTAAGGGGTATCCACCGGCCCAAAACACGCCATTCGGCCAGACTGTCGCCATAACGTCGTGTTGCAAGCCCGCCTGGATTTCGTGGGCCACATCCAACCCTTCCACTGAGGACATTATGAACATGCGCGGTTTTTCGTTTGGAGCAACCATATGCCTATTTCGATCATAAAGCCGACGAGAAAGTTCTTGCGCAACCGAGCGCCATATCAATGGGGGAAATCTGTCTGCCAACTTCATGAAAGCGGCCCCTGTCATCTTCACGGCTACAACCGTTTCGGCCGCAATGACAGAAGCAGCGCGCCGTTGCGAGGGTTCGATCGCAGCCATTTCTCCAACATGGTCGCCACTTTTGAGCTGACGAACCTCCTGTCCCTTCACAACGACAGATACCTGACCGGAAACAAGGAAGAAAACATCGTTATCCTCCGCGCCTTCGTCAATCAACGCATCGCCCGCTTTAAACTCGATGAGTTCACCTCCAGAGGCGATTGATTCTGCGACATCCGTGTCTCCGCTATCAAACTGGCGCTTCAGGCTGCTGATCAATGCTGCGCGATTCTGACCTTCAAAACGTTCCTTCATTACGGCTCCATACGAAGAATTAGATGTTTGCTGAAAGCAATGCGTGTGTGCGGGATTTCAGGTTGGTTTTTTCCAGTGGTTCGAGCGATAGACCGTCTCTGTTTCGTCGCTAAAGACGAAGGACTGGGCCTGCCACATGTTCTTTCCGTCGTCGTCAAATTTTGCTTCGTTGCTCAACTTGTTGTAGGTACGGCTTGAAACATACGTGCAGTAGCCGCCATCTCGCACATCCGACAATTTCGCTGAAAAGCTCGCTGCTTTGCCGATCCAGATCAGATCGTTGCTATCTCGTACTCCCGAGCGGACAGCTCGGACTTCACCGACATCGATGCCTGAACAGTTACGAATTTCGATGCCATTGTCGGAGATGGACGTGAACCTCTTTGCTGCTGCAGGTTGGATGATCTTACGGACACTCCAATGGATTTCGCGCCCGCAAATCGAAGCGTTGCTATTCTTTGAGTCGCCAATGAATACGCCCATCACGCGATCACCATCGAAGCTGCGAACATGCCCACCATGCTTTATGATGAGACGGGAGGAGCAATCTAGAAATGCTCGGATGATCTTCGCAGTAGTTGACCAAGGACATGACTTGGACAGTTTTGCTGAGCCAGCGAGATCTGAGTAGAGAAATGCAGCCTCGATTTTGACGGCTCCGTTTTTCAGAACCACGTCGCCAGTGGCTGGAACAACTCGTCCATCTCGCTGTTCGAAGTTAGTGCCAAACAATGTGTCGACGCGGTCTTTTAGAAATGTTTCTGTTGTCATCGTAGTTCAAGCCTCTCCCACCATGGTTGGCAATGATCGCTGTGATGTGGGATTGACGAGCGAGGGCTCTTCCGGATCGGGTTCGCGTAAGCCGCAAGTCAACATGGATCCGCAGCATTTCTCTCCAAGAATCCTTGCGAGTGCGTAGTAGGCATCGATTTTCTCGCGGCGGAGCTTCTCCTCAGTCACTAGTTTCGCGACGAGGTCTGCTCGACAACACGCGGATCGTTGAAGTTGAACGCCATGTTGCCGACATCCGACTGGGCAGGGAAGAGAGCCATGCTCGAGTCTATTCTCGCTATCAAGCTCTAAGGCCTGATCTGAGAACCATGCGGGCTCGCCGTTGAGCATTGCCATATATTCGTGCTCGATGCCTAACTGCCTGGCAGCGTCGATGGCGGCAAGTTGATGGTAACCTGCGCTGCCATGCGCTATCTCCTGCTGTGGCGGCCATCGTTTCGTTCTTTCAGCAACGCGCTGGAGCTTGAGGAAATGCTTCAGCTGTCCCCACCAAACGACTGCATGATCCATTGAGACGATGCCGTGGCCGGCATTGAAACCTATGCAGAAGTGTTGATCTGATTGCAGGTGACGCTCGTGACAGGTTGCAGGATAGTGGGTACCTGGAACCTGCTCCTGAACTGCGACGATACAATCTTGAGTGCGAACACGAAGATCCACTTCGATAACACCGATCGCGTTATCGAAGTGGAGTTTGGTCGTACCGAGTATCTCTGACTCAGTTGAGCTGGTGATTTCGAACCAGTCGGGCACCGTCGCCAGAACGTAATGCAGCGACACTCAATTTTCTCCGGCGTACGGCGCTGCGATGGCACTGACCCCACCACTCGTGACAGTCGGAGGTGCGCTAAGATGTTCTACGATCGAATCGGCATCAAGCCCCCATGCCACGCCGCCTTCAAACAGTCTCCGAATACTGGCCGGGGCATGTTCGTATGCAGTCGGGCCTAAGGCTGTCTGTTCTCCATTGCAATTGCTCTGCAGGCTCTCGGATCTCGATACAGCACGGCTAACAGAGCATCGGACGCTCCGATCGCCTCTGATGCCTATGCGCGTAATAGGAGTTTCTCCGTACTCCAATCCAATCGCGATCCCGAGTAAACCGATGCCGTCGAGTTCTTCTTGACAGAGCTCGAAACTTGACCGCATACCGCCAGCAGCGTTTACTGCGGCAACCACGGAAGCCGCTTCATCGGTCTGGTGGGGTGTGCCAGCAGCGATAAGCCCGTGGATGCAGTCCCCAATGAAACGGACCTTGCGACCGAAATAATCCTCAGACAATGTCGCCGCGAGTTCGCTCCGGATGACGTGCAGATTGGACACCATTTCTTCGATTCGGTGTCCGGCGATGCATTCATCCACATAATTCGTGAAGCCAGCAATGTCGCCGAAGAGAGACATTAGGCCCATCCTGATCGAATTCGAAGGCATCAATAGTGAAAAGTCGATGGTCTTCAAAGGCGGAATGTGTCTGTGAAAACAGAAGTTGGCGTCCGTTCCGACATCAAGCACGAAGCGGCTGCGTGCTCTTGAGGCAGCCGCTTCGATAGTCGTGTCGGATAACCGCTTGGATCGCATGCCGGTTCGCTCGAGGAGACCACCAAAACCACTGATCTGAGCGGGATTGCTGCGTTCGGCAAACAGTTCGTCGAGGCTGAACAGCGTTTGGATGCCGAGATCCTTCCGGACCCGATTAGAAATGAATACGCCTTCCTCATCACCTTCCGCCAGTTTCGCGGCGTAATTGGCTGGTGCCCCTAGAAAGAGCGGCTCCCGTTCGTCCTTCGTACCGGAGTTTAGTGCAACGGCAGCGCCGCTGTCCAAACCGATCCGGATGCGTGTCGAGTAACGCCCACCTTCTGTTGTTCGTCCGACCTCTTCGATCGCGCGCCTAGTGGCATCCGCAAAAGCCAACGCACGCTCGGCACGTTCCTTCGCATTTTCGGGGCCGGGCGGAGAAACAATGACCGCGTGCATGCGGGATCCGTGAAAGTCGACCCGCTGGGCTTCGAATTCCTCGGCTACCTGATCACAGGCAGCGTAGTTCAGATGCAACATGGAAAGGACTCGGCGATGGCTCGCTTCTGTCTCGCGGTCGCGATCCATCATCGCATTGGCGAAGTCCAACATCTGGATGTAGACATGAACGCCGTCCACCCGAATGGCGGTGCTGGGTGGTAAGTCGAAGATCAGCGGCTCGCGCTTGCCACCCAGCCGGACACGTTCATCAACTACAATGCGACGTTCGTTGATAAAGGTCTGATCGAACGTTTTGAGGCTGATCGCTCCGGCGGGCGCTTTTGTACGGAATTCACGGATCCGCTGCCGACTCTTTTGTTGAGACCAACTCATTACAACTTCCCTCTCGTTCGCCATGCGGCAGATATGAATGCTGAATGCTTACTGGTTGTATGCTCGTTGACGCGCCTACCAACGCGATTGTTTCACTGTTTGTTCTGCAATCCAATCTTCCGGGCACTCTTGAGTGCCCGGAAGATTGGATTGTGGGTTTGGCCAGTAACTGAATTGGCTTCTTGGCTCGCAAAACAAGCTCAGAAGAACCAATCTAGTTAAGCCGTCGCATCCATTTGGTTGAGCGCGCTGGCCTTTCACCTGTTTTCTCTCAAAAGTCCCTTTGCGGAAGAACTTTGGGGTAATTGAGAAACAACCACGGTTTCCCCGTCAACGATAAAGGACGCGCAATGGCTGCGCGCGCCCCATATTCGTTAAATGTGCTAGATATTCGCGAAAACGGACACTTTCTCCGTAGCTTTTCAACAGGTAGCGCTCTAAAGATCAGCTGCAGCCGCTTGTCGCGCCGCAGGTGTCGCACTTAAGGCAGGTGCCATTGCGAACCATCGTGAAGTTCTGACACTCCGTGCAGCTGTCGCCGGTATAGCCCTGCATCATCGACTTGATGCGACGGTCAGCTTCAAGCTTCTTCGCAGCATTAGCAGTTTCTGCACGGGCAGATGCCGCATCAGACGCCGCCTTATCCGAGAACAGTTCAGTCGCAGCAACATTGTCCTGCTGTGGCGCTGCTGCTGGCTGCTCTTCAAACTCGCGCTTGAATGCAGTTGCACCATCCGTCACGAGACCGACAGTCGCCGGGCGAGGAGACGAAGACTTGAGTGTCGTTACATTCGAAACCGATGGAGCCGTTTGTGCCGAACCCTTGGATTCGTTACCCGAAGGGCTGTTTGAAACCAGCGTTGGCTTGTAGCCACGGGTCCAGCCAGTGGAAACGAGGTTGGTCTTGCCTTCCTTGATGCCCTTACCGAGTGCCGTGTTGGAGAAATCGCTCGTATCAACATGAGCGAGATCGTTGCGGCCAAGGTAAGACACTGCCAGTTCGCGGAATACATAGTCGATGATCGACGTTGCCGTCTTGATGGCATCGTTGCCGATAACCATGCCTGCAGGCTCGAACTTCGTGAAGGTGAAAGCCTCGACATATTCTTCGAGCGGCACACCATATTGCAGGCCGAGCGACACAGCGATGGCGAAGTTGTTCATCATCGCACGGAAAGCAGCGCCTTCCTTGTGCATATCGATGAAGATTTCGCCGAGACGACCATCACCAAATTCACCAGTGCGCAGGTAAACCTTGTGGCCACCAACGACTGCCTTCTGCGTGTAACCCTGACGACGGTTCGGCAGTTTTTCGCGCTCGTGAACGATCTTTTCAATGACCTTCTCGACAACGCGTTCAGTAATCTGAACGGCGCGCGCTGCAGCAGGTGCTTCGATCAGCGCTTCGACTGCATCATCTTCGTCTTCATCGTCAGAGATGAGCGACGCATTGAGCGGCTGCGAAAGCTTGGAACCATCGCGATAAAGTGCATTCGCCTTGAGGGCCAGCTTCCAGGAAAGGAGGTAAGCGCTCTTGCAATCTTCAACCGTTGCTTCGTTCGGCATGTTGATCGTCTTGGAGATCGCACCCGAAATAAACGGCTGGGCAGCGGCCATCATGCGGATGTGGCTGTCGACCGAGAGGTAACGCTTGCCGATCTTGCCGCAAGGATTGGCGCAATCGAACACTGCGTAATGCTCTTCCTTCAGGAAAGGCGCACCTTCAAGGGTCATTGCACCGCAAACGTGAACGTTGGCTGCTTCGATGTCCTTCTTGGCAAAGCCAAGTGCTGGCAGCATTTCAAACGAGAAGTCGTTGAGCTGCTCATCGGTAAGCTTCAACACGTCCTTGCAGAAATCTTCGCCCAGCGTCCACTTGTTGAAAGCAAACTTGATGTCGAATGCGCTCTTCAGAGCAGCATTCAGCGCTTCAATCTTCTCATCGGTAAAGCCCTTCGACTTCAGCGATGATGGATTGACGCCTGGAGCCTGATTGATGTTGCCGTGACCGACTGCATAAGCTTCGATTTCAGCGATCTGGCTTTCAGCGTAACCAAGTGTGCGAAGCGCTTCAGGAACTGCGCGGTTGATGATCTTGAAGTAACCACCGCCGGCAAGCTTCTTGAACTTTACCAGCGCGAAATCTGGTTCAATACCGGTTGTGTCGCAATCCATGACAAGGCCGATCGTGCCGGTTGGCGCGATAACGGTTGCCTGTGCATTGCGGTAGCCGTGCTTTTCACCGAGCTCCAGTGCCTTGTCCCATGCAGCGCGTGCGTGGGTAATCATGTCCTGATCTGGGCAATCCTCAGCAATCAGTGCAACCGGATTGACGGCAAGGCCTTCGTAACCTTCGGTTTCGCCATGAGCGGCGCGACGATGGTTGCGGATAACGCGCAGCATATGCTCAGCGTTTGGCTCATAGCTTGGGAACGCGCCAAGTTCACGCGCCATTTCAGCTGACGTGGCATAGGCAACACCGGTCATGATCGCGGTGAGGGCGCCGCCGATGGCGCGACCTTCATCGGAGTCATAAGGAATACCATTGGTCATCAGCAGGCCGCCAATATTGGCATAGCCGAGGCCGAGCGTACGGTATTCGTAGGAGAGACGAGCAATTTCCTTCGAAGGGAACTGCGCCATCATCACCGAGATTTCAAGAACCATCGTCCACAGACGAGCAGTATGCTCATATGCGTTAATGTCGAACGAGCCGTCCTTATTGCGATAGGTCAGCAGGTTGATCGATGCCAGATTACAAGCCGTGTCATCAAGGAACATGTATTCCGAGCACGGATTGGACGCACGGATTGGGCCTGCGGTCGGGCAGGTGTGCCAATCATTCATCGTGGTGTTGAAGTGCAGGCCCGGATCAGCCGAAGCCCAGGCAGCATAACCAATCTTTTCCCAAAGATCGCGCGCCTTGAGCGTCTTCATGACGCGACCATCGCGGCGTGCAGTCAGGTTCCAGTCGCCATCTTCTTCAACGGCGCGCAGGAATTCATCCTTGAGCGATACCGAATTGTTCGAATTCTGACCTGCGACTGTCAGATAGGCTTCCGAATCCCAGTCGGTGTCATAGGTCTTGAACTGAATGTCCGTGTAGCCCTGACGTGCGAACTGGATAACACGCTTGATGTAGTTTTCAGGAACCTGGTTCTTCTTGGCAGCACGAACTTCGCGCTTGAGGGCAGGGTTCTTTGATGGATCGAAGCAATCATCCCGGGTTTCTGCCGAGCCGGCTTCGCAATTGACGCAAGCCTTCATGATGGCAGCCAGATGCTGCTTGACGATCTTGGAACCCGTTACGAGAGCAGCAACCTTCTGCTCTTCCTTTACCTTCCAGTCGATATACTCTTCGATATCTGGATGATCGACGTCGACGACAACCATCTTGGCCGCGCGACGGGTCGTGCCGCCGGACTTGATCGCGCCCGCTGCACGATCGCCGATCTTGAGGAAGCTCATCAGACCTGACGACTTGCCGCCGCCCGAAAGCTTTTCACCTTCGCCACGCAGATAGGAGAAATTAGAGCCAGTGCCCGAGCCGTATTTAAAAAGTCGTGCTTCACGAACCCAGAGATCCATAATGCCGCCTTCATTGACGAGATCATCGCCAACGGACTGAATGAAGCAGGCATGTGGCTGCGGATGTTCGTAAGCGGACTTTGATTTCGTCAGCTTGCCGGTCTGCCAGTCAACATAGAAGTGGCCCTGACCAGGACCGTCGATACCATAGGCCCAATGCAGGCCGGTGTTGAACCATTGCGGGCTGTTTGGCGCCACGCGCTGCGTCGCCAGCATGTATGCGAGTTCATCGCGGAAAGCACTCGCATCTTCTTCCGTATCGAAATAGCCGCCCTTCCAGCCCCAATAGGTCCAGGTGCCGGCGAGACGATCAAAAACCTGACGCGCATCCATTTCGGAACCGAAGCGCTCACCTTCAGGGAGCTTCGCAAGCTTGTCTTCGTCCGCTACCGAACGCCAAAGCCAGGAAGGAACGTCGTTTTCCTCAACCTTCTTGAGATTGGCGGGAACGCCAGCCTTGCGGAAATACTTCTGCGCGAGAATATCAGCAGCAACCTGGCTGAACTGCGCAGGAACATGGATGTTCTCAAGGCGGAACACCACAGAGCCATCGGGATTCTTGATCTCGCTGGTCGCTGTGCGGAACTCAATATCGGCATAGGCCGACTGATTCTCTTTCGTGAAACGGCGTTCGATCTTCATCTGTCCCATCCAAACGTTCTATATATAGTGGCCAGACCGATAAATTTCAGCCTCGGCCTGCCAGCCACGGTACGCATCGCGTCGATTTGTTTCGAACGTCCTCCCAACAGATGAGAGGGCAATCGTATTGAGGAGCGAACTCCTCGGAAATTCATCTGGCCAAACATCCTCATGAGAGGCGTATCAGCACTCCGGCCAGTGGCCGAACTTATTCGAAGTCGAGCAAGCTTTCAGATCAGGATTTCCCCATCTGGTATGTTACCATGATTGAAAATACTAAATCTAGTATTAATGCGACGCCGCCATCAATAAATCCAGCTTTCCGTCACACCTAGTCGGCCTGAGTTTCAGACGCAAAAAACCCCGCGCGATACACGTCTTTTCGACGCAACGCCCGCTAGGAATTCAACTAGTTTGAAGAAAAGACCGACTAAATTGACTACGCTCGGCCACGCCACTCACGCAACGACAGGCTCATAAAAAACGACTCGGACATGAGCGTCAAGCATTGGTTTACCATAAGGCCGCAGACGCTAGATATTGTGGGAAAGCTCTGGGGGCAAATGTGGATAACGGGGAGAATGACGGTTATGTGAAAGACAAAAAAATTAGCCGGAAAAACAAAATACAGAACACCGGACATCGCAAAAGCCACTCACGACTGATGCATGACGGTTCAAAAATCGTTTATAAGCAGAAGGTTACTCGGCAGCAATCGCGATAGGCGAGTCGCCAAAGTCGAGAAGAATGCGTTTCAGGTCGACTTCATCCACACGCGCAGCAGCTTCACGGGGTGAGACCCATTCGCAAACGCGCTGTTCGCGTTCCGGCCAATCTTTCGCGCGTTCGACAAAGTGCAACGCATAGACTGCAACCGTAAACTGGTTGATGCACTCAGGTGGCAGATCATTTTTACAATAATCAAAGCTGCCGATTGGCTGAGACGATATCTCACCGCGAACGCCAGCTTCTTCATAAGCTTCACGAGCGGCAGTATCTGCAAGCGTGCGACCGACCTGCGGCCATCCCTTTGGGATAATCCAGCGACCCGTTCCACGACTGGTGATCACAAGTATCTGCAATTCATGAGCTTCATAGCGGTACACCAGTGCCGCAACTTGTTGCAAACGACCAGAAGGCGTCAAAATACGCTTCTCTGTCGCAACAAATTTTTTGGCCTGTGTTTTCACCGCGAAAGTCCCACCATTTTCCAAACAGAATGGATTGATTCGCCAAAATGACAATGGATTTGTTTAACAGGGCCTC
>Ga0308157_10002791_pt1 | contig 27246 bp, 22 predicted proteins | sample PhyBR1_FD_201035 | JGI IMG/M metagenome (GOLD analysis project Ga0308157, IMG submission 201035) | Phyllosphere microbial communities from UC Gill Tract Community Farm, Albany, California, United States - DLSLB.R1 | ecosystem: Host-associated > Plants > Phyllosphere > Unclassified | place: USA...
GGGGCGTCACGGCTACTTTACCCGAAATCTGCTCCTGCATTTTCTGCTGCACCAGCTGGTCGTGCACCTGGCCGCGCAGGTCCTCCTTGAGCACGCGCACCGGCTTGTTGTACATTTCCTCCAGCTTTTTTTCCGAGCCCACCTGCTGCACGAAGTAGTTCATGCGGCGGTCGAGCTCGCCGTTTACCTGCTGGTCGGTCACGGTCACGGAGTCAACCTCTGCGCGGGCAATCATGAGCTTGTTGAGCACCAGGCTCTGCACAATTTTGCAGCGCAGGTCGGGCGGCAGGGGCTTGCCCTGGGCGCGGGCCGCCTCCTGCACCATAATGCCCTCAATTTCGGAACGCAGAATAATCTGGTTATCAACCTTTACCGCAATGCCATCGAGCAATTCCTGGCCCACCGGGCGGCTGATGCCGAGCTGGGCGTGGCTAGCGTGCGGCAGGGCCAGCAGGGCCCCCAAAACAACTACTGAAAGGGCGGACAAGCGCCGGGCGATACGTTGCATAAACTAAAGAGGCACGGGGCCGGCCAGATGGTTGCCGCCCGCTCGCCGATAACGTTGAGTAGCGGGCAGAAAATTCGGCCGCCCGCCGGGTAACCGCATTTATTTGGTCACGAGCTTGCTCACCTCATCCTCGTTTACCTTAACGGGGTGCTGCTGGCGCAATTGCTCAATCCACTGCTTTTCGAGGTAATTCTGGTAGTCGCTGGTGGCCTGGCCGCGGGCGTCGCCCAGGGCTTTGGGGCCAGCAGCCAGGCTCTGCTGCACAATGATGGCGTAGTAGCGGCCATCACGCTGCACGGTATAGGTGCCAGCCGGGCGAGCAAAGTAGTCGTCCATCACCTTGTTATCACCCTTCTGGAAGGTGCGCTGCTGAATCTGCACGGCTAGGGGGTTCTGCTGGTTCAGGCTGGCTTCGAGTGCAGCGGGCGAGTTGCTGAAGAACGCCACGCGGGTATCGCCGGTAGTCGTGGTAGCGGCACCAGTGGCAGCAGCTACCAAGCGGCGCCGCTCGATTTTGCCGGTTTTAGCTAGGTAGTCGATGGCGGCCGTAGCCCGCTGGCGGGCCAGCGCCGCAGTTTCGCCCCGCCGAATGTGGCCAGCCACCGTCACGGTCAGCGCCGTGTCCTGGCTGAGGCGGCGGGCCACATCGTCGAGTACGGCCGAGCCGTTGCGGTTGGCGGGCGTAGCCGTGCCAGGGTTGAAGTGTACTAAGGCGGCGCCAGCCTTGCCAGCCACCGGGTAGCGGCTAGCCTTCAGCTCGCGCTGGGCGCGGGCCAATACTTGCGGCGAGGCGGCCGAAATAACCGTGCCCCGCACACGCTGCCCAAACTGGTAATTGGCCTGGTTAGCCAGGAAAAACTTGCGCAGGCCGGCCGTGTCCTCAATGGCCTTGCTCCATACTTTTTCATCCATCAGCTGGAAGAGCAGAATGCCATCGCGGTATTCCTGCACCAGCATGCGGTAGTCCTCATACTTCGTAGGCAGGCTAGCCTTTTCAAACTCGGTTAGGCTCTGGTCCACGTACTGGTCGTAGAGCTGCTGCATGGCAAACTCGGGCTGCGCAGTAGGGCGCGGGCGCTGGTTTTGCTGGGCAAAGGTTAGAAAATCGGCTACCGTATAGGGCTTGCTGCTGATAGTGAAGAGCGGCAACTTGTCGCCACCCGTTTTCAGTGTTTTGGGTCCGCCGGTTTTGGTACCTGTTGTGCGCATGGTAGCGGCTCCACCGAATTTGTAGCGGCCGTGCACCAGCGCCGTATCGGCCTGGGCGAAGGCTAGCGCCTTGGCGGCCGGAATTTCCACAAACTGGTCTTCCTGGCGAATGCGCTTGAGGAAGGCTGCGCGGTTGAGCTCCGAGCGCGAGTCTTTACCCACCTTGCTCTTGAGCGTGGGCTCCATGGCCGCAAAGGGGGCTAGCGGCTGCTTCTCCACCAGCTTAATGATGTGCCAGCCGTAGGGCGTCTGCACCGGGGCCGAGATGTCGCCGGGTTTTTGCAGCTTAAAGGCTACTTCCTCAAACGACGGAATCATGCGGCCCGTGCCGAAGGGCGGCAGCTCGCCGCCGTTGGGCGCCGAGCCCGCATCTTCCGAAAACTGCGCCACGAGCTTGCCCCAACTCTCGCCCTTGCGCAGGCGGGCGTAGAGCTCGTCGATTTTTTTGTGGGCTGCCACCGAGTCAGTACGGGGTGCCTGGGGCGTCACGCGCACCATCAGGTGAGCCACTTTTATCTCGCCCTGGGCGGTGCGGCGGTCGTTTACCTTGATAATATGGTAGCCGAAGCGCGTGCGAATGGGCTGGCTAACCTGGCCCACCGGCGTGCGGTAGGCGGCCGTTTCAAACGGATACACCATCTGCATAGCCGTGAAATAGCCCAGCTTGCCGCCGTTCTCCTTGGCCGAAGGGTCTTCGCTGGTGGTGCGGGCTACCAGGCTAAAGTCCTCGCCGCCGGTCACGCGCTGGCGCAGGGCCACCACCTTTTGGTAGGCGGCCAGGGTATCGGCCGGCGTAGCATCGGGCGCCACGCGAATGAGGATGTGCGAGGCATTCACCTCCTGGCCCATACGGTCGTAGGCCTCGCGCACTAGCTGGTCGGTCACGCCCTTCTCGGTGAGGTAGGGCAGGGCTAGCTGCTGGCGGTAGCCATCGAGCTCGCGCCGAAAGGCCTGGGTGGTGTCGAGGCCGCGCTTCTCGGCGTCCAGCACTTTCAGGCGAAAGTTGGTGTAGAGCGTGAGGTAGTCCGTAACGCTGGCGCGGGTGCCGTAGTCGGCGGCCGTGCCGTTGTTTTTCTTGTACACATAGGCAAACTCGCGGGCCGAAACCGGGTAGGAACCCAGGGTTTCGATGGCGGGGCCGGGCGCTACCGGCGTGCCGAGCGGCTGGCTGGCGGCAGCAGAGGTGGCAGTGGTAGGCTTGCTGGTTTGGCAGGCGGCCAGCTGAAGCAGCGCGGCAGCAGCGGCACCAGCCAACGGGAGGCGGGAGTGCATAGAAGAAGAAAAGAACCGACCTAAAAAGCGTGCAAAGACAAAGCGCAACGCATCAGGCACAATACTGGTGCAATTTTACGAATAAAACCCCGGCCAACGGGCGCGGTCGCCCTGGCTAGCCCGCCCGCCGCCCCTAGCCCCGCGGTGCCCCGCCCCAAAAACAGCGGGCGAACGGCCCCTGGTGCCGTTCGCCCGCTGCGAATAAGTGCGACTAAAGAGCTGGCCGTCCGGTGGCCGCTAGCCCAGCACCTTGCTCAAGTGGCATACCGTATGCGAATTGCGCTCAAAAAACTCCACTTGGTCCATAATGCGCGACACTAGGGCCATGCCCATGCCACCCTTGCGGCCCTGCTGAATGTAGGCGCGCATATCGGGGTTGGCTACTTTGCCCGCCGGCAAAAAAAGCGTGCTGCCGTAGTCCTCAATCTCAATATCGAGGTTGGGGCCGGCCAACACCAGCAGCAGCTCCAGAAACTGGGTGGTATCCTCGCCGTTGGCGTGGATAATAAAGTTAGCCACCACCTCATCTACTGCCAGCACCACTTGGTTTACCACGAGGTCGCTGCGGTCCGCACTCAGCAAAAAGTCGCGCACAAAGTCGCGCACCTTCTGCAGGTTCTGGCGCGAACAACTAATGCGGATGCGGTCTTGCATGGGGAAGGGGAGAGGAAATTATAAGGTATAGCGTATAAAAGATGAATGGCTCTTGCAGGTTGGGCAAATCACATTTTATACGCTATAGCTCATAACTAAAGCTACGCGGCTAAGGCAGCCTGCTCGGTGGGCACGATGGTCATGAGCGAATCAAGGCCGAGAATTTCGAATACGTTGAAAACTTTCTCTTGCATATTGAAGAAAACCAATTTTACGTTAGAATCCTGCAGGCGCTGCAAGTGGGAGATAAAAACACCCAGGCCCGCGGAAGAGATGTAGCTAAGGCGCTGACAGTCAATCAAAACTTTCTTGTACTTGAGTAGCTCGGGCTTGTTCAGCTCGGTATCGAGCACCACGGCAGACGAGGCATCGAGCTCGCCATCCAGCAAGAGCGTGAGGGTAGTATCGGCGGGTTGAGCGGTTACTTTCATAATAGGGCCCATACGGGGGGGCTAGCCCTGGGGTTGGGACGATTTAAATTTGATAACCAGCAGGGTTTGGTCGTCGTGCAGGGGCAGGCCTTTGCTAAATTCCTGCACATCGTGGCGAATGTGCTGGTTGATTTCCTCGGCCGACTGATAAAACGACTCGCCCAGCATCCGGGCCAAGCGCTCCTCGCCGTACTCGTCGCCGCTGGCGTTGCGCGCCTCCGGAATACCGTCGGTGTAAATCACCATTACGTCGCCGGGGTTATAGTCCCAAAACTGGTTTTTAACGTGGCGGCCGTAGCTGGCATCGCGCAAAATACCCAGCCCTAGCCCCTCGCTGCGGAAGTAGCTAACCTCCTCCTTAATAGAGTGGTAATAAAGCGTGTGGCAGTGCCCGGCCCGCGCAAAGCTGAAGCCGCCGGCCTCGTAGTCGATGAGGTAAAAAGAGGCCGTGATAAACGACGAGCGCTCCAGGCAGTGCGTGAGCGCCTCGTTGGCCAGCACCATAAAGCGGTGGGGGTCGGGGTAGCGCTCGCGGTCCTTTTTGGCCAGCGGGTTGGGCTGCATGAGGGCGTGAAAAATCCCCTTCATCTGGGCCGTGTGGAAGGCTGCCGTCACGCCCTTGCCCGACACATCGCCGATGAGCACAGCCAGGCGCTGACCCGGCAGGTGCAAAAAGTCGTAGAAATCGCCGCCTACTTCCTTGGCCGCCTGAGCGTAGGTGCTGATTTCAAACCAGTTGTCGGTGGGCAGGTGCTTGGGTATCAGTCGCTCCTGCACCAGGGCCGCAATGCGCAGCTCGTCCTGCGCACTCTGGCTGATGCGCGCCTCTTGGGCGAGCTGCAGGTTTTCGAGGCTGAGAACGGTTTGCGTGGTGAAGGTGTGCAGAATACTTAGGTCTTCGGGGTCGAAACCGGCCTGCTCTTTTTTCAGCAGCACTAGCACCCCGTAGTCGTGCGTGGAGCTGCGCAAGGCCAGCACCGCGGCCGAGCCGTAGGGTTGGCTCAGGCCCGCCAGGCGCTGCGAGCGCACCAGGTCGTTGTCGGTAATCTCGGTTTGGCCATCTACGAGCAGGGTAGCCAGCTGGGTGCGCAAAACCGGCAAGTCGGCCGCCGGGAGCTCGTGGGTGAGTGGCGCCGGGAGCGGCCCTAGCTGCTCGGTGGGCTGCAATTGAGCATCGAGCCAGGCGGCATCGGCCCGAATGGTTTGCACGGCCGAAGTGAAGAGCGCCTGGTAGATTTCGGGCGCCGTCTGGCCGCGCTGAATAATTTGGCTGAGCTGCTGCAAGCTCAGAATTTCGGCCCGGCGCTGCTCGTACACATCGGCGATGGGCAGGTTGAAGAGCGTGACCAGCAAGCCTGCCAAGGCGTAAAAAACTGCAAAAAACGAAGTCAGGACTAGGAAGGCCTGTTGGGTGGGCGGTGCCAGCAGCACGGGGTCGGCCTGCGCGTCGCGCAGGTACACCAGAAATACCGTCAGGAACCCCAACACCCCTAGCTGCAGCAAAATGGCTTGCATCTTCTGGCCCTGGCTCAGGTAAGCCACCCAGCGCTGGTGCCCGCTCAGGTACACGCCAAACAACCCTAGCCCTGTGATGACGCCCACCTGCAGAAAATCGGGCGACTGCCACACAAACAGCTGAAACAGCATCACCGCCCCTAGCAGCAGTTCGAAGGCCGTCCACTCGCGCCGGAGCCGGGAACTGCCCCGAAAATTGACCAGTGAGCGCCAGATATAAAGCGTCTGAGCTAGCAGAACGATAAACAGCGCCAGGCTGATGGCGTAGCCCACGGTAGCCGTGGCATCGCCCGGCTGGGGCAAGCGGCGCTCGGCCGTGAGCTGCCCAAATTGTTGCACCGCCACAAGCAGGGCCGTGAGCACCAGCCCGCGCCAGAACAGGCGCCGCAGCAGCGACAAAAAGCCGTGCCCCACCAGCGGGTTGGGTTGCAGGCGCGCGTACAGAAACACGCTCGCCGCAAAGCCGCCCTGCGCCAGCAGCAGCAGCCAGCGCGGCCAGTCGGCCGGCAGGCCAAGCACAGTGCGGCCCTGGCTAAGAGAGCTCAGCAGCAGCAGCAGCCAGCAGGCGGCAGCGGTACCTATCAGCCAGGCCGAACGGTGAAGTTTGGGCATAGAATAAAAGTAAGGGCCGGGCGCGGCGGTAATTAGGTCGCCGGCTACACCATCGGGCCAAAAAAGACAAAGCGCAAAACTACAACGGCGCCCGCTAGGTATGGCCAAGCCGCCGAAGATAGCGCGCCGGCCCCTAGTCAGCTTGGTAGCCCTTCTGCGGCGCTGCTGCGGGAGGCAATAAAAATCGCCTGCCTTGGCCAGGTGGCGGGGGCAGGCGATTTACTTAGTAAACAGGCTTCGGCTAACTTGGGCGGGGCCGGGGGCTAGCGGCTCGAGTAGTTGGGCGCCTCGCGGGTAATCTGCACGTCGTGGGGGTGGCTCTCGCGCAGGCCCGCCCCGGTGATGCGCACAAACTGCGCGGCTTGCAGAGTGGGCAGGTCGGCGGCGCCCACGTAGCCCATGCCGGCGCGCAGGCCGCCCGCCAGCTGGTACAGCACTTCGCTCACGCTGCCCTTAAATGGCACGCGGCCCACAATGCCCTCGGGCACGAGCTTCTTCACATCGTCCTCGGCATCCTGAAAGTAGCGGTCCTTCGAACCGTCTTCCATCGCCTCCACTGAGCCCATGCCGCGGTAGCTCTTGTACTTGCGGCCTTCATAAATAATGAGCTCGCCGGGGGCTTCTTCGGTGCCCGCCAGCAACGAGCCCACCATCACGGCGGCGGCGCCGCCGGCCAGGGCCTTCACCAGGTCGCCCGAGAATTTGATGCCGCCGTCGGCCACGATGGTGGCGCTGGTGCCTGCTACGCCGCGCGCGGCTTCGAGCACGGCCGAGAGCTGCGGCACGCCGATGCCGGCAATAATGCGCGTGGTGCAGATAGAGCCCGGGCCCACGCCCACTTTCACTACCTCCGCGCCAGCCTCGGCCAGGGCGCGGGCGCCAGCGGCGGTAGCCACGTTGCCGGCCATTACGTCCACGCTAGGGTAGTTCTTTTTCAGCATGCGCACGGCGTCGAGCACGCCCTTGCTGTGGCCGTGGGCGGTGTCGATGCTGATGATATCGACGCCGGCCTCTACGAGGGCGGCCACGCGCTGGAGCAGGTCGGCCGTGACGCCCACGGCGGCCCCCACGCGCAGGCGGCCCAGCTGGTCTTTGCTGGCCTGGGGCGAGCGGCGGCGCTTGCGGATGTCCTTATAGGTCATGAGGCCGGTGAGGCGACCGTTGGCATCCACGAGGGGCAGCTTGTCGACCTTGCGGTCTTGCAGCATGTTTTCGGCGGCGGCCTGGTCGATGCCGGCGGGGGCGGTCACGAGGCGGTCGAGGGGCACCATCACGGTAGTCACGGGCGCGCTGAAATCCTTCTCGAAGCGCAAGTCGCGGCTGGTGAGAATACCCACTAGGCGGTGGTCAGCCTCCACCACCGGAATGCCGCCGATGTTGTGCTTGCGCATTAGCTGGCGGGCCTCGGTGAGGGTGGCGGTGGGCGGCAGCGTGAAGGGGTCCTGGATGAGGGCCGACTCCGAGCGCTTCACGCGGCGCACTTGTTCGGCCTGTTTGCCGATGCTCATGTTCTTGTGAATGATGCCCAGCCCGCCGGCCTGCGCCAGCGCAATGGCCATGTCGGCCTCGGTCACGGTATCCATCGCGGCCGAAATCAAGGGTAGGTGCAGCCGAATGCTGGGGGTGAGCTGGGTACCGGGGTCGCAGTCGCGGGGCAGGACCTCCGAGTAAGCGGGCAGCAGCAGGACGTCGTCGTAGGTCAGGGCCTCGAAGGCGATTTTGGGGGTGGCGTGGTCGGCCATAGCAACAGGGGGTTTAGCAGAAAACCTTATTGCCAGACAAATATACGGCGCATTTATCCAGCAACAGGCTAAATCCGCTGGCCAGCCTGTTAATGATGGGGGAAATGCCGGCGTTTAGCTAAGCAGGAAGCCCCGTGCTTCCTTTGACTTTATTTTATGTCGCTTATGCTCCAGAACCTCCTTTTTCGCGCCCTGCCGTTGCGGCTCGGCTCCCCACCCTTAGCTCCTGCGTAGTACACGAGCACGACCGGGGCCGGGGCGGCCATGAGCAGGGCCATGGTTACTACGGCTATGGCTGCCGCTAGCGGGTGCATCGCCTGGCTTCTGCTGGCTAGTAACGGCGCTGCCGTGCTGGTGGCGCCGCTTTTTCGAACAAAAAAAAGACTCGCCCCAAACGGGACGAGCCTTTCCAACAGGTTCCTTTTCCACAAGAAAACCAACTCGGTGAGCCGGCTAGGCCGGCGCGATTCTGGTGGGCCGGGCGCGGAACGAGGTTCCGCGGCCAGACCTTATTGTGAAGCGAAGAAAGCAAAAAGCGGGCCGCTACGCAATAATTACAATACAAAATTAATAGGTAAAGCGGATAGGGGCACAATAAAAATCGCTCAGTATGCCAGTATTCTCGCTGAATGGCCGCCTGCACCTATTGAACGGTCGAAATCAGCCTGGTAGCTCGGCGCCCTCCCCGGTAGCGGGGCGGCCCTGCGCGGCCGAGTAGTGCCGGTGCAGCCACTGGCTAAGGCCGCCCAGGCCGGGCAGCAGCACGCGCTCGGTAATATTGGCCTGGTCGAGCTTATCGCGCACTTCCCACTTGAGGCGAGCGGGTAGGCGAATGCGAAAGTACAATTCGGGATGCTGCATAAGCCAGGTGTGCAGCATGGCCTGCGGCGTACTCATGAGTGAGAACAGCGCGTACTGATGCACAATGCGCGCATCGAGCGAGGGCGGCTCCAGAAATAACACAAAGGGCTCGGCTTGCAGGCCCGACAGCGTGGGCAGGCTGGGCAAGGTAGGGGCCAGCAACTCGGTCGTGAACACATTGGAGCCTTCGCTGGCTAGCGCGTCGCGCAAAATGGGCGGCAGGTGCTCGGCAGCCTTCACATAGTTGAGCGCCCAGATGATGCCATCCTGGTGGTAGGCGTTGAGGTCGTCGGTGGCGAAGTGCAGAGCCACGTAGGGCGAGTACGTCCAGTCGAGCAGGCGCGTGGGCAGGCCGTGGTGCTGGGCCAGGGCTAGCCAGTCCCACACGGTGGCGCTGGGCGGCGTGGTAGTGTCGCGGGCGTACTTGCGGAAGTTGCGCAGCAAATGGTGCTCTAGGGTAGCATAATCACCCCCTAGCCGCTGCAAGCTGGTGCTGAGAGTATAGCCGAAACTGCGCATGCCCCGGTATACAAAGGGCGAGCGAAAGCGCCCGAGCCGGGCATCCCAGGTTTCATGGAAAAGTAGGTCTTGCAGGTGCTGCCAGCTCTGAGCCTCAAAGTCGTTGGCGGCGGGCGGAGTCGCGGTTGGCATAGGGGTGAAGATAGCGGCTGGGTTGGGATGGGCATTAAAAAAGAACGTCAGGCTCGGCCTGACGTTCTTTTTTAGTCTGAAACTATGCGGCAGCCGATTAGCTCGGGAAATCGGCGCCGTTGCCGATGTGGGCGTGCTGCTCGATTTCCTTCTTAATCTCGGTAAACTTGTCGAGTGCGCCTTTCACAGCGGCCTTGCCCAGCGGCAGGTGTACGGGCGGGTTCTCCATGCGCACGAGGTCAAACATGGCCTGGGCAGCGCGCTCGGGGTCGCCGGGCTGCTTACCGCTGGCATCCTGAATGGCGGCCATGTTCTTGCCGGCCGTGGCGCGGTAATCCTCAATGGCCGGCTCGGCGAAGGTGGCCGAGCGCCCGGCCCAATCGGTGCGAAAGCCGCTAGGTTCCACGTTGGTTACCTTAATGCCCAGCGGCCCCACCTGCTGCGCCAGGCTTTCGCCAATGCCTTCGAGGGCAAACTTGGAGCCGTGGTAGATACCCACGCCGGGAAAGGTCTTGAGCCCGCCGATGCTGGTGATGTTGAGAATATGCCCGCTCTTGCGTTCGCGCAGGTGCGGCAGCACCGCCCGAATCACGCGCAGCGGCCCAAACACGTTCACGTCGAACTGGCGCTGCACCTCGGCATCGGCTATCTCCTCGATGGGGCCCATCGAGCCGTAGCCAGCGTTGTTCACCACCACGTCGAGGTGGCCGAGCTTGGCAATGGCGTCGGCCACGGCCTGCTGCACGGCGGCTTCGTCCACTACATCGGCCACCAAGCCAATGCCGTTGGCGCCGGCTTTCTGGGTAAACTCGTCGGCCTGCTCTTGCTTGCGGAAAGTGGCGGCTACCTTGTCGCCTTTGGCGAGGGCTAGCTCGGCAAGGTGCTTGCCGAAGCCGGTGCTCACGCCGGTAATAAACCAATGCTTGGTCATGGGTAAAATCAAATTAGGAAAAGGAAATGCTGGCGCTAAGACGCTCAAAGGAGCCTAATTGTTTGCCCTCGCCTGATTGTAGCGACGCCAGGCTACCACCCGGCCGCGGCCGCTTGGCCCGGGTGGGGCTAGCTATCAATTTTAAAGCCTGGCAGCCAGCCCATCATTTTGGTCAGCTCAAGGAGTTGTGTCGTCGGAAAAACAATTTTCAATAAAAAATGTGGCCCAGTAGGCGCTAAACGCACTTATTTTTATACTGGCACAACTTTTTTTGTACTAGCAACTGAACTCCATGTGCTGACTCCTCAGCATCTAGGACGTTCCAAGGCGTTTCTTGGTGAGCTTGGTTGGGATGTGTTTCATGGGCTCGTCGGGCCAGGGGTGACGTGGGTACTTGCCCTTCAGGTCTTTACGCACTTCAAAGTAGCCTTTCTCCCAAAAGCTGCGCAAATCACGCGTGACCTGCGCCGGCCGCCCACCGGGCGACAGCAGATGCAGCAGCAGCGGCACTCGGCCGCCGGCCACGGTGGGCGTTTCGACGAGGCCAAACAGCTCCTGCAATTTCACCGCCAGCACCGGTGCGGCCGGGTCGGCGTAGTCGAGGGCCACGTGCGAGCCGCTGGGCACTTCGAGGTGGGTGGGGGCTAGCCGGTCCAGCTCCTGGCGCTGGGCCCAGCCGCCGGGCAGGCGCGCCAGCAGCGGCTCCAGCAAGTCGAGGCGCTGCACCTGGTCGAGGCTTTTGAGGCCGGTCAGGTGCGGGCCCAGCCAGGCGGGCAGGTCGGCCAGCAGCGCGGCTTCGTCAAAGGCGGGCCAGGTTTCGGCGGCCGTTTCGCCCAGGTGCTGGCGCACAAACTCCAGCCTCTGCTGGAGCTGGCGGGCACTGTTGGTCCAATTCAGCTTGGCTAGACCCGCCTCCTGCAAATAAGCCAGCAGGGCTTGGGCCACCAGCTCGGCGTTGGGCTGGCCGATGGGTTTTTCTTCGAGCAGCAAGGCGCCCAGCCGGCGCACCCGGCGGCCGCTCACGCGCTGGGTGGCGGGGTCGAAGCGCACCTCCTCGGTGGTCGTGATTTGCTCGCCAAAGGCTGCTTCCACTTCTTCCAGGTCGAGGGGGGCAGCCAGGGTAGCGCGGGGCTGGCTGGCCGTGCCCGCCAAGTGGGCCACCGCAAAAAACTCGGCCCGCGGGTCCACGTCCTCGGTGCGCAGGCCCACGCGCTGGCCGGTCACGAGGCGCAGGCGGTCGGGGGCTTCGCGCTGGGCCAGCCGGTCGGGGTAGGCTAGGGCGGTGAGTAGGCCGATGGGTGAGGACGTGATGGGGTGATGGGGCGACGAGGCTTTAGCGCCCTGACGGCTTTGCAGGTGGCGGGCCACGTCGCGCACGCGCTGCAAAGTGGCGTGGTGCAGGGCCAGCCCCGCCAGCGGCGCGCGGCCGGCGGCCAGGGCTTCGAGGCGCAGGCGCAGGTCGGGCGGCAGGGGGCGTGGGTCGTGGGGCGTGGCCCAGCGCAGCAGGTCGCGCTCGGCCAGCAGGGCGGCCAGGGCAGCGGCGGCGGGGCCGTGGCCCAGCGCGGTGCCGCGCACCACTAGGTGGCCCAGGCGCGGCGGCAGCCCTAGCCGGGCCAGCTGGCGGCCGTGGGGAGTGGAATTAAAAATTAAAAATGAAGAATTAAAAACGGTCTGTTCACTCCCGGCAGCAAAGCTGGTAGGCAGCTCCTTTTTACTTCCTGCCAACGCCCCTAAGCGCAGCAAAAGCTCGCGGGCCTGGGCCACGGCGGCGGCGGGCGGTACGTCGAGCCAGCGGAGGCTAGCGGGGTCAGACGTGCCCCACAGGGCCAGCTCCAGCACGAGGCCGCTGAGGTCGGCGGTGTGAATTTCGGGCGGGCGGTGGGCCGGCAGCAGGTGGTGCTCGGCCTCAGTCCAGAGGCGGTAGCAGGTGCCGGGGGCCAGGCGACCGGCGCGGCCCCGGCGCTGGTCGGCGGCGGCGCGGGCCACGGGCACGGTTTCGAGCGAGGTGAAGCCGGTACGCGGCGCAAAGCGCGGCACCCGCGCAAAGCCGCCATCCACCACCACCCGCACGCCCTCGATGGTGAGGCTGGTTTCGGCGATGCTGGTGGCCAGAATGACCTTGCGGCGGCCGGCCGGGGCGGGGCGCAGGGCGGCGTCCTGGGCTTCGAGCGGCAGCTCGCCGTGCAGCAGGTGCAGGTCGGTGTCGGGCGGCAGGCTGGCGCCCAATTTTCTATCTACGCGCTGCAAGTCGGCTACGCCGGGCAGGAACACCAGCACGTCGCCCTCATGCCGGGCTAGGGCCTCGCGCACCTGGCTAGGCACCAGTTCGGCCAGCCGCTCGCCGGGCTTGTTGGGCAGCGCGGCGGCGCGGCGCGGGTCGAGGTAGTGGGTTTCGACCGGAAATAGAAAGCCCGCACTACTCACCACCGGCGCGGGCAGCCACTGGCCCAGCCGCTGGGCTTCCAGGGTGGCCGACATCAGCAGGATGCGCAGCTCGGGCCGCAGCACGGCCTGCGCGTCGAGGGCCAGGGCCAGCCCCAGGTCGGCGTTGAGGCTGCGCTCGTGAAATTCGTCAAACACCACGCAGGCCACGTCTTCTAGCGCGGGGTCGTCTTGCAGCATCCGGGTCAGGATACCTTCGGTAATGACTTCAATGCGGGTGTCGGCGCTCACCTTGCTATCGAGGCGCACGCGGTAGCCCACGGTGCGGCCCACGGGCTCGCCCAGCAACTGGGCCAGGCGGGTGGCGGCGGCGCGGGTGGCCAACTGGCGCGGCTCCAGCACCAGTATTTTTTGGTGGGCCGGGCGCCACGCGGCGGCCAGTAGGGCTAGCGGCACCACGGTGGTTTTGCCCGCGCCGGGCGGCGCTTCCAGCACGGCGCGCGGGTTGATTTCGAGAGCGGCCAGCAGCTCGGGCAGGGCGGCTACAACGGGCAGGTCAGGATAATTCACGTTGAATTAGAAAGTTACTAGGAGGGAGGAAGAATTGTCGGCCGAGTAGTTCTTCTTTCCTCCTGCTAAATTCCTACTTCAAAATTACACCCGCTCCAGGCGCCACAAATCCACGCTCAGCGGGCCGCCGGCGTGCAGCACGGGTTCGCCCACGGGCGTGGGCAGGCCGTGGCCTTCCACCAGGTCGGAGCTATAGCTCAGCAGCTCGGCGGCGCGCAGAGGCCAGGAATGGTGCGCAATGCGGCCCCGGTAGAGCTTGTCGCCGCGCCCCGGGCCCATGCCGCCGGCCGCGTACAGGGCGTAGCGCTCGGTGAGGAAAAAAGCGAGCGAGCCGGGCTCGGTGGGCGGCAGCACTTCGCCCAGCTGCCAGGTGGCGGCAAAGTGGCCCTCGGGCGCGCCGTTGTGCACGCGGTGGCCGATGTAGTGCAGCCGCCCAGGCGTGGGCCGCTCCAGCTTGAGGTGGGCCCGGAAGTAGGGCAGGTGAAAAAATGTGCGCGCCGCCCACACGGCCAGCGGGTTGCTGGCATCGAGCGAGAAAAACCACACGCCGGGCACGCCGTCGAGGTGCACGTAGGTGCGCACGTTCAGCTCCAGAAATTCGCGGGCGCCGGGCACGGGCGGCGTCACGCGGCTGCGCACGTCCCACATCCGGAAGGGCACCACGCCAACCCAGGCCATGCCGTCATGGGTATCGACTTGCAGGCGCGGGGGCAGCTGCGCCTGAATGAGCGCGGGCGCGATGGGCCAGTGCATAAAGAGTAAGTCGCCCCACTCCTGGTGCATGAGCGGCGAGCCGCCAGGGCGCTCGCGCAGGGCCAGGCGGCTGGCCAGGGTGGGGGAGGACATGACTAAACAGCTGACGTTAAAACTAATACACCGCCACGCTAGGGTCCACCTGTAGGCTCCAGGCATCGATGCCGCCTCTCAAGTTAAGCAAATTTTGGTGCCCTAGCCGGTGCTGCAAGTAGCCCAGCGCCTGCGCCGAGCGCACGCCGTGGTGGCAAATGAGCACCACCGGCCCCTGGGTGCGGATTTCGGCCGCCCGGCGCGGCACCTCGCCCAGCGGAATGAGCACGCTGCCCGCAATGCGGCAGTAGTCAAATTCCATCTCCTCGCGCACGTCGATGAGCTGGATGTCTTCGCCGGCGGCGAGGCGGGCGTGCAGGGCGGCGGGGGTGAGGTCGGGCAGCATAGGGCAAAAGTACCCCGGCCGGCTACCTTGCGCGGCTTTTCGACCCTAGCCGTATGCTGTTGTTTTCTCTCGCTAGCCTGCCCGCCGATATTTTGGCCGCCGTGCGCGCCACTACGGCCCTGGAGTGGGCGGCCGTGCTCACGGGCTTTGCCTGCGTGTGGCTGGCGGCCCGCGAGTCGCTGCTCAATTTTCCGGTGGCTATTTTCAGCTGCTTGCTTTACATCGTCATTTATTACCAGCAGGGGCTGTACTCGGACAGTGGCTTGCAAGGCGTATTCATTGCGCTCAGCGCCTACGGCTGGTACACCTGGCGCTACGGCGGCCGCGGCGATACCGAGCTGCCTGTCACGCACGTCACGCCCGCCGAGTGGGCGCTCACGGCCGCCTTTGTGCTGGCCTACACGCTGGCCTCGGGCTATTACCTGGGCCACCACACCGACTCCACGTTTCCGCACTGGGACAGCTTCACCACCGGCACGAGCATTGCCGCGCAGTTTCTGCTCATGCGCAAGCGCCTCGAAAACTGGTGGCTCTGGCTGCTAGTCGATGTCATTTACGTACCCATTCTGTGGGCCAAGCACTTGTACCCCACCAGCTTGCTCTACGCGCTGTACCTGGGCCTAGCGGCGTATGGCTACTGGGAATGGCGGCGCGATATGCGGCGGCAGGCGGCGGTAGGCTAGTGGCCGGGTCCTGGCTGGCCTGTATTGGAAGCATAAATGACGTTATGCCAGTATATTAACCACAATATCAACATGCCAACTAAAACTTACTGCGGCTGCTCAGGGGCGACAGGGCGGAAAAGCCAATGGGCCTTGTTGCTGGCAATGCTAGGGTGGGCGCAGGCCGCAGCAGGGCAAGCTACGTTGGTTATACCCTTGGTGCAGCAGGGGGAATTCGACCGTACCATCCCCCTCGGGCTAGATTCGACGCAGCACCTGCGCCACTTGCCTAAAGGGCTGACGCAGTACATGCTGAAGTATTTGGTAGTGGGTGGGCTGCCGGGCCAGCCGCCCGCGCAGCGGCTCAATTTTTTGATTGGACGCGACGCAAAAGGGCGTATCGTATTTGTGCCCGCCGAGCCGGGTACGTTAAAGCTGCGCCGCCGCGCCCAGCAAATACTGCCCGCTACCCCAGGCGAGCCGCAGCCGCAGCCGTTTCAAGTAGCCGTGCGGGGGCTGCGGGGCCCGATGACCTTAACCCTGCGGCCAGAAGTCTACCCATCCAAAACAATGACCTGGACCTGGCCCTGGAAAAATGACTTGACCCTGTTTCTGGAGCGAGCCGTCGATACAAACGGCACCCTAAGGCTGGGGGCGCAGGATATAGCGCTACGTGCTGGCCTAGAAGGCCCTAGGAGCTTAGTGGTCTTCACCGATTCGGTGGCCGTGATAAGTGTACTGGACGGGCAGCATCAAAAACAGCGCTACCGTATCGGCGAGTCATTCTTAGCTACTGAGTACCTGGTAAAGCTTCAGCACATCAGCCCGGCGGGCGATAGCCTAACTGTGCAGGTAACCGAGCCGGCTAACGTGGCCCCGCTATATGGCAAAGACGCGGGCTTTCTTTTTCGGCCGGTGGTGCTGGCCGACGTGCTCGGGCAGCCGGTGAGCCTACTGGGTACCGAGCGGCCGCTGGTTCTGGACTTCTGGGGTACCTGGTGCGGCCCCTGCGTGGAGCTTACCCCGGCCCTAAAAACCCTGCATGCGCAGTATGCCCGCACGGCCGACATCGTTAGTATTGCGCTCGACGAGCCAGAGCGGGTAAAAAAATATTTGGCCGCCAATAACATCACGTGGACTAATATCGCCATTCAGGAGCAGCAAAGGCCGTCATCCCTGATTGACCGCCTGGGGGTGGCTAGCTACCCAAGCTTTCTGCTGATTTATAAGGGTAAGATTTATTACCGGGGCGTGGGCGCCCAGGGGCTGCAAGAATTGACGCAGCAGTTAGCGCGGCTCCACTAACCATTACCAACCTGTTTTAGTGATGCGCCGCATCTCCCTCACCGGCCCCGAATCGGCGGGCAAAAGCACGCTGGCCGCGCAGCTGGCCGCGCACTACGGCACCAGCTTCGTGCCTGAGTACGCCCGCCAATATCTGGAAGAAAACGGGGCTAGCTATACCCTAGCCGACCTGGTAGCCATTGCCCACGGCCAGCTGGCCGCCGAAGATGCGGCGGCTAGCCAGGCCAGCGCCCTGCTTTTCTGCGATACTGATTTGCTGGTCGTAAAAATTTGGGCTGAAAACGCCTTCGGCACCTGCCCAGCCTGGATACTAGCCGAGCTGGCGCGCCCGCGCTATGCTCTCACCCTGCTGCTAGCCCCCGACCTGCCCTGGACGCCCGACCCCCTGCGCGAGCACCCCGACCCCGCCCAGCGCTGGCACTTCTACGCGCTGTACCGGGCCGAATTAGTGGCGCGCGGCTGGCCTTTCGTGGAAATCAGCGGGCCGCCCGCCGGGCGGCTAGCGCCGGCTGTGGCGGCTGTGGACGAGCTAGCGAGCAAGCGTTAGCTGGCCATCTTCCGTATAGTTTTCAACATTCTAGTAGCAAGCTTCAGCTTAATTCCTTTTCCATGCCTACGCTCACCTCCGCCACTGCCCGCGTCGAAATCGCCACCCACGGTGCCGAGCTCACCAGTTTTATTGACCTAGCCAGCGGCCGCGAATACCTCTGGCAGGCCGACCCCGCGCAGTGGGCGCGCCACGCGCCGCTGCTGTTCCCCATAGTGGGCAAGCTGCCCGACAACACGTACCTGCTGCACGACCAGCCGCTGACCTTGCCGCAGCACGGCTTCGCCCGCGACCAGGAGTTTACCGTCATCCAGGAGGATGCGGCTAGCCTCACGTTGCAGCTCATGGCCAATGCGGAAACGAAGCCGGAATACCCCTTCGAGTTTGAGCTGCGCGTGCGCTACGAGCTGCGCGGCAGCGTGCTCACCGTGGGCTGGCACGTGCGCAACCCCGCCGCTGCGGGCCACGACTTGCTGTTCAGCATCGGCGCGCACCCGGCGTTCAACTGCCCGCTGCGGCCCGAGGCGGGCGAGCAGTTCGACAGCTACGCGTTTCACTTCGACCACCCCGTAACTCTCGCCCGCCAGCTGTTGCAAGGTGGCCTGCGCACCGGCGCAACGGCGCCGGTGCTGGAAAATGAGGCTAGCCTGCCGCTCAGCTACGAGCTGTTTAAGGATGACGCGCTGGTGTTCGACCACTTCGACTTCACGCGCATTACGCTGCAAAGAGCTGATAAAACCGGCCCCTTCGTGCGGATGCAATTCGCCGGCTTCCCTTACCTCGGCCTCTGGACCAAAGGCCCCGGCGCCAACTTCGTGTGCATTGAGCCCTGGCACGGCGTGGCTAGCCCCGTGGGCGAGCCGCAGGAGCTGAGTGAAAAGGAAGGGATTTTGACGCTGGCACCCAGCCAGATGTTCGATGTCGGCTACACGATTGAGATAGGATAAGCAAAGGCGGCGCCTTTCCTTCAGCAGATGAAAGTTGCAGTAGCGCTTGTTTTTGGTAGCCTGCTGGCTGGGCCAGTACTTGGGCAAGCCCCGACCGCCGTAGCCGTGCTAAAGCAGTACCGGCAGGCGCTGGCGGGCCACGTGCTGGGTTACGAAGTACAGCGCATCGACACGTTTCCGGACGGTACTGCTTGGAACCACCGCGGGCGAGTGATAATGCGCCGCCGCCCGGCCGGGTCGGCGCTACCCGCCGATTTTTGGGCGCAGCGACCCGACTTGGGCCTAACATACTACTACAACGGCGCCGCCGGCTACGACCTCGACGACAAGGCGCGTACCTATCAGCTGGCGGCTGAGCCCTTCGCGCCTAGCGTACTAGGTAGCGCAGCAGGCCAGATGCTGGCCGAGGAGCTGCTGACGGCCGACTCGGCCTACCAATCGTTAGAGTATTCCCGCACCAGCCAAGGCGGGGTGCTGCACTTTCGCTACCCCGACCAGCCGGCGTTGGACGTGCTGAACCGCCACACCTACCTCGTGCTGGATGCCCAAACCGGCCTGCCGCGCGAGGTAACAGCCAAGGCGACGCGCGGCGGTGGTAAGTGGACGATTATCAAGCGCCTATCGCAGCTGCGGCTGGATGACCCAGCCGACGTAGCCGTGCTCAACCAACCCGCTTTCCTGGCCACCTACCACGCGGCTACTCCTCCGCCCGCGGCCAAAGCGCCCTCGCTGCTAGGGCAGCGCGCCCCCGCGTGGGCCCTGGCTAGCCTGGCGGGCGCGCCAGTGCGACTGGCCAGCTATAAAGGGCGGGTGGTAGTGCTCGATTTTTGGGAAACGCACTGCGCGCCCTGCATCGGGGCCATGCCCGAACTGCAACGGCTGCAAGCGCGCTACGGCGGCCAGGGCGTAGTAGTGCTGGGCATGTTGGCCGACGATAGCCCGGGCGCGCCCAGCCGGGCCAGGGGCATCCTGAAGCGCCAGGGCGCCACCTACGTCAATGTGCTGGCCGATAAGCAGACCGCGGCGGCTTACCGGGTGGTGGGCTTTCCGCATCAGCTAGTGATTGGCCGCACTGGCCGCGTTGAATTCGACCACGAAGGCGGGGAGGCCGATGCGGCGCTGGCGGCGGCCGTGCAAAAAGCACTGCAAGCAACGGCCCCTGCTAAGGCCAAGAAATAGCCCGCCTACGCCTCCACCGGCCGGCGGTTGTAGTCGGGCTCCCAGTCGTTGATGGGGCGCGAGATGCCGGGCGGCAGGTCGATGTCGGGCAGGCCGGGGTCGTGGGGCTCGCCGCCGCCATCGTCGCCGCCCGAGGAGGGTGGGGGCGGGGGTGGCACGCGCCGACGCTTCGGCATCACCAAGAAAAAGGTGAACACGGCCAGCAAAAAAACGGCGCAGAGAAGCTGGTGCATAACGAAAGGCCGATAGCGACTACACTATAAAGAATGGGAGCGGGCCGCTTGTTTGCAACGCAAAGCCCTAGGCTCGCGTTGCGGCCCGCCGCGCTACGCTAAGATAACTGACCGCCAGCCAATCAGCCAAAAGTCGGCGGGCAGCGCCCGGCTAGCCCGCGCCGGGGCGTATCTTTGCGGCATGTTGAGGGGTGCTGACCGGGGTAAAACCCGGCCGGCTGAGATTACACCCATTGAACCGGAACCAGGTAATGCTGGCGTCGGGAAGAAAACAATCCGCGAGCGATTTTGCCCCGGCACCGACCCCTGGGGCCGGGGTGCGTTTTAGTTAGGCTGTTTAACTGTTGAAAACTGTACTCTTCGCGGGCACGGCGCTGCTGGCGCTGGCCGCTGCCCCGGCGTGGGCACAAGGCCCTGTAGCCGGTACCATCACTGACGCCCGCACGGGCGAGGCACTGCCGGGTGCCACTATTTTGCTCGATGGCGCGGCCGTGGGCGTTACTAACGCGGCGGGCGCGTTCAATTTGTCGGCCGTGCCGGCGGGCCCGCACGAGCTGCGCATCACCTTCCTGGGCTACGCGCCGCTGGTGCAGGCCGTGCAGGGGCAGGCAACCAGCCAGCAGCTGCGGGCGCAGCTGGTGCCCGGCGGCGTGCTCACGGGCGAGGCCCTGATAACGGCCACGCGGGCCAGCGACCGCACCGCCACGGTGTACACCAACCTCAGCAAGCAGGACCTCAACAAGCGCAACTTTGGCCAGGACCTGCCCTACCTGCTCGACCAGACGCCCTCGGTGGTCGTCACCTCCGACGCCGGGGCGGGCGTGGGCTACACCGACATCCGCATCCGAGGCACGAGCAGCACGGGCATCAACACCACCATCAACGGCGTACCGCTGAACGACCCCGAGAGCCACGGCTCGTTTTTGGTGAATCTGCCTGATTTGGCGTCATCCATCAATAGCATTCAGGTGCAGCGCGGCGTGGGCACGAGCCAGAATGGCAGCGCGGCCTTCGGCGCCAGCCTCAACATCTCGACCCTCGACAACCGCCGCGAGGCCTACGCCGAAACCCAGAACAGCTACGGCTCCTTCAACACCTGGAAGAACAACGTGTCCTTCGGTACCGGGCTGGTGGGCAAGTACTTCACGTTTGATGGCCGCCTCTCGCGCATTGCCAGCGATGGCTATATGAACCGGGCGGCGTCCGATTTGAAGTCGTACTACTTCGCCGCCAGCTACCAGAACAAGCAGACGCTGCTCAAATTCATTACCTTCTCGGGCCGCGAAAAAACCTACCAGGCCTGGAATGGCGTGCCTGAGCCGGCCATTACCGGCAACCCGGTTTCGCTCCAGACTTTTATTGACAACGGCGAGCTGTCGGCCGCCGACGCGGCCCGCGTGCAGCAGGAAGGCCGCCGCTACAGCTACTACACCTACGACAACCAGACCGACAACTACCAGCAAAACCACTACCAGCTGCACCTCTCGCAGGGCCTGGGCGAGGATTGGAGCCTGGGCGCGGCGCTGCACCTCACGCGCGGCTTTGGCTACTACGAAAGCTACCGCGCCCGCCGCAAGTTTGCCGATTACAACCTGCCCAACGTGGTGATTAGCGGCGACACGCTCACGCGCACCAACCTCATCGACCGCAAGTGGCTCGATAACAATTTCTACGGCGGCACCTTCGCCCTGAATTATCAGCCTAAGGCCAACGACAAGCTGCAAGCCACGCTGGGCGGCGGCTGGAACCGCTTCGACAACGCTCACTACGGCGAAATAATCTGGGCGCAGTACGCCAGCACCAGCTTTCCCGGCCAGCGCTACTACGATAACACGGCCCACAAAACCGACTTCAACGCCTACGCCCGCGCCACCTACCAGGCGCTGCCCTGGCTAGGCCTCTACGCCGACGCGCAGGTGCGCCGCATTATTTATAGCATTGACGGCTTGGAAGATGCGCAGAACGACGTGACCACCCGCGCCAACTACACCTTTTTCAATCCTAAGGCCGGCGCCACGGCTAGCCTCGGCCACGGCCAGCAGCTCTACGCCAGCTTGGCGGTGGGCCAGCGCGAGCCGGTGCGCGCCGATTTCACCGACCGCCAGGCCGGCTACCCCGCCGCCCAGGCCGAGCGCCTGCTCGACTTCGAGGCCGGCTATCGCTTCACCCGCGCCGACCTCAGCTTGCTGGGCCCCCGCACCGCCGTGCGCGTCGAGGCCAACTACTTCGACATGACTTACCGCAACCAGCTCGTGGCCACCGGCCAGCTCAACGACGTGGGCACTGCCCTGCGCACCAACGTGGCCCGCAGCTACCGCCGCGGCGCCGAGCTCAGCGGCTTTATCTCGGCCAATGATAAAATCAGCCTCAGCAGCACGCTCACCCTCAGCCAGAATCGCATTCTGGATTACCACGACGTCACCTACGACGCCAACTACAACCCCGTAGTGGCCGCCGAGGGCCGCACTACCACCATCTCCTACTCGCCCACGGCCGTGTCGGCGCATACCCTGGAAGGCCAGCCGCTACCCGGCCTGCGCTTGGCCGCCCTCTATAAAACCGTGAGCCGCCAGTACCTCGACAACTCGGCCGACAACAACCGTAGCATCGCCGCCTACCAGGTGCTCGACCTGCGCTTGCGCTACGCCCTGCACCCGAGCTTTATGAAGGAAATTGAGCTGGCCCTGCTGGTGAGCAACGTGCTGAATACGAAGTACTCAGCCAACGGCTACACGTATAGCTACGTGGGGGCTAGCGGCCAGTCGGAAACGTTTAACTGGTACTACCCGCAGGCCACGCGCAATTTCCTGGCCTCGGTTAACCTGCGGTTTTAGCAAAGTAGCGCGGACTTTCAGTCCACGCCCGCACCACCAAACGCGGACTGAAAGTCCGCGCTACATTCCTTCAGAGCCTGGGTGCTGGCCGCGCCCAGGCTTTTTCGTGCCTAAAACCTGGCGCGGGGTAGGGTTGTATCTTTACGTACATAACGCGGCTGGCACCTGGCTAGCCCCGTTGGCCCTTTTGTATGTTCCGATTTCTTCTTGTCTGGCTGCTGCTCAGCAGTTGGCTACCGCTGCGGGCGGCCCCTGCGCCAACCGGCGCCGGCCCTGCGCCCATCACCATTGCCGCCGCTGCCGACCTCAAGTACGTGCTCGATTCGCTGGTGACGATTTTCAACCGCCAGCACCCGCAGGGCCGCGCCACGGTGGTGTATGGCTCGTCGGGCAAGTTCTACGAGCAGCTGAATCACGGCGCGCCGTTCGACCTTTTTTTCTCGGCCGATAGCGACTACCCCAAGCGCTTGCAGCAGGCCGGCCGCACGGCCGGCGCGCCGCAGCCCTACGCCCTGGGCCGCCTCGTGTTGTGGAGCAAGAAGCTGGACCCCAGCGCTAAAGGCCTCACTACGCTACTAGCCCCCCAGGTGCGGCGCATTGCCATTGCCAACCCCGTGCACGCGCCCTACGGCCGCAAAGCCGAGGAGGTATTGCGCACCTACAAGCTCTACGACCAACTTAAACCCAAGCTGATTTTTGGCGAAAACATCGGCCAAACGGCCCAGTACGCCGCTACCGGTGCGGCCGATGCGGGCCTGCTAGCCTACGCGCTGGCCCTCAGCCCCGAGCTGCGCCGGGCCGGCCGGTTTTACCTTATTCCGGCCACCGCGCACACGCCCTTGCAGCAGAGCTTTGTGGTGCTGAAGCGGGCTGGCGGCAACGCTACGGCCGCTGCTTTTGCTGCCTTTATGGCTAGCCCGGTGGCTAGGCAGGCGCTGCAGAAATACGGCTTTGGGCTGTAACGCCAAGCTCTGGCCTGGCGCCCGTGTGCCAGGTGCCGCCGTGCTTATCTCTACGTTTGCGTACGCCCTGCTCGCTGCCTTCGCGCACCAAGCCGGAGCTTGGGGTTACTGTTTATGAATCTTCCTGCTGACTATTGGCAAACCCTGCGCCTGACCCTGGCCCTGGCCGCCTGCACCACGGCGCTGCTGCTAGTGCTGGGCCTGCCGCTGGCCTACGCGCTAGCCTACGGCCGCAGCCGCCTCAAGCCGCTGGCCGAGGCCGTGGTGAGTTTGCCACTGGTGCTGCCGCCTACCGTCATCGGGTTCTACCTGCTGGTGGCGTTCAGCGACAGCAGCGCGCTGGGGCGGTTTTTGATTGACAAGCTGGGTGTGAGCTTGAATTTTACGTTTCCCGGTATTCTGGTGGGGTCGTTGGTGTACAGTTTGCCGTTTATGGTGCAGCCCTTGCAGGCGGGGTTTGGGCAGGTGCCGCGCTCGCTGCGCGAGGCGGCCTACACGCTGGGTAAGTCGCGCCTTGCCACGCTCTGGCGGGTGCTGCTGCCTAATATGCGGCCCGCGCTGCTCAATGGCCTCGTGCTCACCTTTGCCCACACGCTGGGCGAGTTTGGCGTGGTGCTGATGCTGGGCGGCAGCCTGCCGGGCACTACCCGCGTGGCTTCCATTGCCATCTACGACGAGGTGCAGAGCCTGCACTACGCCCAGGCTAATGCCTACGCGCTCACGCTGCTAGGCGTGGCGTTCGTCATTCTGGTGGCGCTGTATTGGTTTACCAAGCGCGATGCGGCCCGCCTGTCGTAATAGAGAAAGCCGTGTTAAATTTTCACCTCCTCAAAGCGCTGCACACGGCCGCCGGCCCACGTACCCTCGATGTGCGCCTGACGCTGGTGCCCGGCGAGCTACTGGCCATCAGCGGCCCTAGCGGCGCGGGCAAAACCACGTTGCTGCGCCTGCTAGCTGGCCTCGACCGGCCCGATGGTGGCTTTATTCAGGCCGCCGGGCAGGCTTGGTACAGCGCGGCGCACCGCCAGTGGCTGCCACCCCAACAGCGGGCGCTCGGGTTCGTTTTTCAGGATTACGCCCTGTTTCCCAATATGACGGTGCGCGAAAACCTGGAGTTTGCCGCCGCCGGCCAGCCCCACAAGAATGGCCTGCTGGGCGAGCTGCTCGCGATGCTGGAATTGAGTGAGCTGGCGGAGCGGCGCCCCGCTACGCTGTCTGGCGGCCAGCGGCAGCGGGTGGCCCTGGCCCGCGCGCTGGCCCGCCGGCCGGTCTTGTTGCTGCTCGACGAGCCCCTGTCTGCCCTCGACATCCCTAGCCGGCTGCGGTTGCAGCCCGTCTTAACTTATTTTCATCAGCGCTTCGGGCTCACTACCATTCTCATCAGCCACGACCCGGCCGAAATCAGCCGGCTGGCCGACCGCGTGCTAGAGCTGGAGCTAGGCCAGGTGCGCCGCGTGGGGCCGCCGGTGGCGCCGGCCGCACCGGCTATCGTAGTGGGGCGTGTGCTAGCCGTATTGCCGGGCGAACGGCTGCGGGTGCAACTGCCCGGTGGCACCGAAGTAGAAGTGAGTGGCCAAGCTAGGCTAGGGGAGGAAGTGGCGCTGGCGGTCGAAGTAGCGCGGCCTTTGTGAGCGCACATTGCACTACTCGGGGCAAGCTGGGGTTTTGAGCCAAACGCGGACTGCAAGTCCGCGCTACATTTGTTCAAACTCTACCTGCCCCGCCCATGTCCTCCATTGCCGACGTCCTCTCGCCCGAAGCCAAAGCCCACACCGCCCAAAAAGGCAGCACCAACGCCAACGGCTTCACCGATTACTTTGACCTCGACGGCCTGCTCACCGAGGAGAATATCCTGGTGCGCCAGAGCATCCGCGACTTCGTCAAAAAAGAGATTTCGCCCAACATCGAGAAGTGGGCCCAGCAGGCGCACTTTCCGAGTGAAATCGTGCGCAAGTTTGGCGACGTGGGCGCGTTCGGCCCCACCATTCCGCAGGAGTACGGTGGCGGCGGGCTCGACTACATCAGCTACGGCCTCATCATGCAGGAAATTGAGCGCGGCGACTCGGGCATGCGCTCCACGGCTTCGGTGCAGGGCTCGCTGGTGATGTTCCCCATCTACCAATACGGCTCGGAGGAGCAGCGCCGCAAGTTTCTGCCTAAGCTAGCCAGCGGCGAGTGGCTAGGGTGCTTCGGCCTCACCGAGCCCGACCATGGCTCGAACCCCGGTGGCATGACCACCAACATCAAGGACGCCGGCGACCACTATATTTTGAACGGGGCCAAGCTCTGGATATCCAACTCGCCCGAGTGCCAGGTGGCCGTGGTGTGGGCCAAAAACGAGCAGGGCCGCATCAAGGGCGTCATCGTGGAGCGCGGCATGGAAGGCTTCACCACCCCCGAAATTCACAACAAGTGGAGCCTGCGCGCCAGCATCACCGGCGAGCTGGTGTTCGACAATGTCAAGATTCCTAAAGAAAATATCCTGCCCAACGTAGAGGGTCTGAAAGGCCCGCTAAGCTGCCTCGACTCGGCGCGCTTCGGCATTGCCTGGGGTGCCATCGGCGCGGCCATCGACTGCTACGAGTCAGCCCTGAAATACTCGCTCCAGCGCGAGCAGTTCGGCAAGCCCATCGCCAGCTTTCAGCTTCAGCAAAAGAAGCTAGCCGAGATGATTACCGAAATCACCAAGGCCCAGCTGCTGGCCTGGCGGCTAGGGGTGCTCAAAAACGAGGGCCGCGCCACCAGCGCCCAAATTTCGATGGCCAAGCGCAACTCGGTCGAAATGGCGCTGCACGTAGCCCGCGAGGCCCGCCAGATTCACGGCGGCATGGGCATTACGGGCGAATATCCCATCATGCGCCACATGATGAACCTGGAATCGGTAGTAACCTATGAAGGCACGCACGATATTCACTTGCTCATAACGGGGGCGGATATTACGGGCATTCAGGCGTTTAAGTAGGCGGCAGATTTCTGTCTGCACACAAGTACTACGCTTGCCAACTAGATACTGGTAGCCGCTAGTAGGGCATTCAGCTTTTTGGCCATCGTAGTACACCAATGGAGGCAGGAGAGAAGTAAAAGACTATATCTGTTATACGGGCTGCTTATTCCTCGTATCTGGCTAGCCTTAGTTCATCTACTCAAGCCAAATGTTAACCATCATCAAGGTAGCTAAATGCTTATAATAGAGGATGGTCAAAGAAAAGGGAGTAATAAGCAAAAAGACCCCGGCCGCTAAGTAGGCCGGGGTCTTTTGCGTTATTTATCGCTTCTCCAAAACGTAAATTACTTGGCTGGTTACTGTACCACCACCGGCCGTTAGCCCAGTGGGTGTTGTGCTAACTAAATGCCAGCCGGTGCGTGCATATTCATTTACGGTAGCCAAGGCGGCCTTGTGTACATCCGTGGTGTTGCTGGCTAGCTTCTTGCCGCTGCCCTTTTTGAATTCGACTTCAGTTTCTTGCCGCGTTCCATCGGCCGCCACAGTGGTAATAAACGCCTGAGCATCGAAACCGCCCGAAATAGAGCTGACAACCATCATATAGCTGGCCGAATCGGTGACAGTAGCCGGCGCCTTGGGATAGAAGGCCCAGGAGCCAGCCGCAATAAAAGAAAGAGCAGTAAACAGTAGCGGTTTTTTCATGAAATGGGTTGTGCTAGGTAAATCCAGCACAAGGTACGTTACTGCTAAAGCTCATTGCCTGCATTGTAAGGAGGGTAGGTACTGGCGCCTATGCCGCTAGCGCCGCTCCAGCATATACACCGTTTCGGTAGTAGCTCCTACGCCCACAGTACTCTGCGTGACGTGCGCCACACGCCAGCCTTGCGCTACCAAGCTATTGATTTTAACTAGCTCGGCGCGGTGAAGCTCCACAGCGGCGGCCGTGGTGTTGCGCTCGCCGCCCACTTTGATAGTCGAAAGTCGCTGCACCTGTGATTCGCCATTGGGCTGAATAACGGTAATTTCTGGTACATCGGAGCTAGGGCCAGGCCGGCCGCTGCCCACTACCATGAGGTAGCCAGTAGGCGCCGCACTGTTGGGGT
>Ga0308157_10002793_pt1 | contig 27239 bp, 34 predicted proteins | sample PhyBR1_FD_201035 | JGI IMG/M metagenome (GOLD analysis project Ga0308157, IMG submission 201035) | Phyllosphere microbial communities from UC Gill Tract Community Farm, Albany, California, United States - DLSLB.R1 | ecosystem: Host-associated > Plants > Phyllosphere > Unclassified | place: USA...
CGCAAAATTTATGAGAAAATCGGCCAAAAAGTCAGCCGGGGCCGCGTCGGCGAGATCACAAAGCGGGTCCGATTAGGTCAGAAAAACGCCTTATGACCGGTTTTTACACGTATCCTCAACCTACCCCTATTATTCAATATTTGCCGCCAAAGCTTGCGGAATCCAAACTCGGGGATCTCCTTTACGATGACGATCTGAAGAGCGACCAGAATGTTGCCGACCGCATTCTGGTCGAGTTCAAACACCGCCTTCAGGACTTGGAGGATGGTCTTGGCAGTCTGTTGCATATGCGCCGGCTGGGTGCCGTCTCCATAGGAGAGGGGGCTCATGCTTATCAGAGTGACGAACTGGTCAACTATCTTCACAGGGCGATGAATGGCAAAGAGCTGTTTTTGCGTCTTCCCGATTGTCCGATGTATCTCGACAGCTGGATCGGCTTTAACGAGCTTTGGCCAGGTGACACGCCCAAACTTGGAAACCAGTTCATATCCTGTGTGGCGCTGGATGGCTTTCCCGGTCAGTCCTATCCAGGTATTCTCGATATTCTGGACAGTTTGCCGCTGGCTTACAGGTGGTCGACGCGCTTTATCTATCTGGATCAGCATCAGGCGGAATATGAGCTTAATCGCTATCGCCTGAAATGGCAGCAGAAGATCCATGGTTTTGTCAGCCAGGTGTTCAAATCCGGCAAAGGTATGGTCAACACCGATGCTCTCCATATGACCAATGATGCGGAGCTCGCAATTAATCACGCCAAATCCGGTCATGTCAGTTTTGGCTATTACACTGCTGTCGCAGTCCTTATGCACGAAAGCCGCAGTTATCTCGAAGAGAGTGCGCGCTTTCTCAAAAAGGAAATCGAACGCAAAGGCTTTGCAGCGCGGATCGAGAGCGTCAATACGTTGGAAGCCTGGCTCGGCACATTGCCCGGTCAGACTTATCCCAATATCCGCCGGCCACTGCTGCATACACTTAATCTCGCTGACATGCTGCCACTGGCCGGTGTCTGGACGGGGCTGAAGGAAAATCCCTGCAATCTCTACCCGGTCGGATCGCCGCCACTCATGTCCACCGTCACCACCGGTGCGACTCCGTTCCATCTGAACTTTCACGTGGGGGATGTTGGGCACACGCTTGTGCTCGGTCCGACCGGAGCGGGCAAGTCGACCTTCCTTGCCATGATCCACGCCCAGTTCCGGCGCTATCGCAGCCGCGAGCGGCACGACGGCTCACAGCTGCCTGCAACCATTACCGCGTTCGATAAGGGCCGCTCGCTGTTTGCGCTTTGCAAGGCCACAGGCGGCGTCCATTATGATCTGGGCAGTGATGAACATAAAACCCCCGCCCTTGCACCGCTGATTGAAATTGATACCGATGCAGACGTCTTGTGGGCTGAGGAATGGCTTGCCACCTGCTTCAGGCTTCAGGCCGAACATTCACTGACCCCGCACCAGAAAGCAGAGATCCATCAGGCCCTCACGCTTTTGCGTGAAGCGCCGCGTGCTCAGCGCTCATTGACGCATTTTGTTTCGACCGTGCAGGATGAAGAAATCCGTGCCGCACTTCGGCATTACACCATCAGCGGTGGCATGGGTCATCTGCTCGATGGTCATGAAGATCTGCTGCAAGATGCAAGCTATTGCGTCTATGAACTCGATGAGCTGATGAAGATGGGTGTTGATAATGCGTTGCCTGTTCTTCTCTATCTGTTCCGGCGCTTTGAAAAGTCGCTCAAAGGCCAGCCAGCCATGCTCTCGCTCGACGAAGCCTGGGTCATGCTCGGCCATCCGGTGTTTCGGGAGAAAATCCGCGAATGGCTGAAGGAACTGCGCAAGAAGAACTGTCTGGTTGTTATGGCAACCCAAAGCTTGTCTGACGCAGTCAATTCAAACCTGCTTGATGTGCTCCAGGAGCAGTGCCCAACCAAGATATTCCTGCCCAATAAGGAAGCCGATCAACGCGGGACATCGGAAAACCCCGGGCCGGCTGATCTTTACGCGATTTTTGGATTAAACTCCAAAGAAGTAAGCCTGCTCAAACACGGCCAATACAAGCGACAATATTATTATAAATCGCATCTGGGCCGCCGCATGTTCGAGCTTGGCCTTGGGCCAACGGCACTCGCTTTTGTGGCTGTATCTGACAAGGAGGCCATCGCTCAAATCAATCGCCTGATTGAGGCTCATGGAGAGGATTGGCCTGTTCACTGGTTGAAATACCACGAAGAGAACCAAAGGAAGGACAATGAGAAAAGCGTTGCTTCTTAAGATCACAGCGCTCTGTATCGCAATTCTGTTAACAGGTCTGGCCGGATACTTTATCGGCAGGGCGCATAACATTCAAAATGGCTTCGATCCGGAAGTTTTCTCCGGAAAGATTAGAAATTGAATACGCATCTGATTTTTTAAGCCAGTCCTTTGACTGAACAATTCCGACCAAAGGTTTTTTTAATTATGCATACGATCAGTACCCATTTGCTCATTATGGCTTTTACAGGCGCCGTAGTTTTTGGCGCAACCCTTTCTCCATTCCTGCTGCATGCGATCTTTGGCCCCATGGGATGCCCGGCATTTGCCTTTGGGGAGCACAAAACCCAATCGCAGCGGATGGGACACCTGCTCGCGCCCCTTTAAGAGGGAACGTCGATATCGTTTTTGGTTTGAATTGATTTCATAAGGTTTGGCGATGATTACGCTATCGATTGAGTACTTTATCTGCTCGCTGTTTATCGCTGCTCTGTTCGGCGCATTCATTTTACAAGTCATGGTGTGTTTTGCTCTAACCAGGACCGGTTTGTACCGGCCCTGCGAAACCGAACAGTCCGCGGCAAGGCGTGTTCGCGCAACTCACAAAACTCCGATCAAAACCGTTGGTAGGTAAGAGCACTGTCATGCATATCCGCAAAGCACTTCGTCTTCTGGCACTTGGCGTTTCTCTTGGTATTGGTAGTTATTCTGCAATGACACCGGCCGATGCGTTTTTCTGCGCCAACTGTGCAACCAATGTCCAACAATTGCACCAGTATGCAAAAGAACTTGAAACCGCGCTCAACACTGCAAAGCAGCTCAAAACGCAAATGCAGCAATATGAAGACATGGTCAAACAAGGTCTGAAGCTGCCCCAGAGCAAATTCCAGAGCGTGACAAGTGATCTGAAAGCAGTCACCGATCTTTATACCAACACGCAATCCATCGGGCGCAGCGCATCCAATCTCGATCAGCAGTTCCGTCGACAGTACCCAGGGTTTGAAGCCTACCTGCAGAAGACAGATACCAACCATCCAGCCGTGCCAGACCTTTATAAGAAATGGTCCGAGCAGGGCATGGACAATGCACGGACTGCAATGTCGGCCACGAGCGCCAATACCGCAATGTTCAAAGCCGAAGACAGCCGGTTGTCCGATCTGGTTTCCCAGTCGCAATCAGCGCAAGGCCGCATGCAGGCGATCCAGGCCGGCAATCAGATTGCCGCGCAGAACGTGCAGCAAATCCAGAAGCTGCGTGATCTTGTGGCAACCCAGATCACCATGCAGACCAACTACATGGCTCAGCAACAGGAACGACAGGCGCAAAGCGATGCGTTTACGAAAAAGTTTATGTCAGGAAAATTAAACCATCGGGGCGTAGGCACCGAATTTTGATAGAGAACAATTAGCAATGAAGAATATATTTGGAATTAAGATGCTGGTTATTTGTCTAATTGCTTTAGCAGCATTTTCTGCTGGATACTTTATTGATCACAGCCACACCACTAACACCTCCTCAGACAAGAAATTCTGGTCGGGAAAGCTCGACCATCGCGGGGTGGGGACCGAGTTTTAAAGGGCGCGCGTACGCGCCGTTTTTAGTCGCCTAGTGACGAATTGTCAGCCCGAAGGTGTTATCGTGTTACTACGAAAATTTGCATGGCTATTTTTCCTCCCACCGTTGTTGATGTGCTCCCCAGCTTTGGCTGAACCAATATCAAGTGGAACGGGGCAACTCACTGACTTAATGTCTCTCATCCAGAGGGCTGCATCGCACTGGGATGGCAAGTTGCAGCATTATGCGCTCACCCTGTTCTGGGGCCTGGCAGTCATTAATTTCGTCTGGATCTTCATTCCAGTGATGTTCAAACAAGCAGACTTCACGGAAATTCTAGGCGAACTCGTATCGTTCACGCTAACAACCGGTTTCTTCTTGGCCCTCCTAACTTACTCACGGAAATGGGCCACGGCTATTGTCGAAAGTTTTCAGCAAGCTGGTGCAACCGCCTCGGGGTTCTCCGGAAAACTCAAGCCTATCGACGTCTTCGATACCGCACTGTCCCTATCCAACACAATGAGTTTGGCGGGTGCTGGCTCTTGGGACCCATTTGTAAATATTTCAGTCGCGCTCGCCACAGCATTTGTTCTGATCGGCTTTACTTTTATCGCTGCTTTCATGTGTTTGGCGATCATTGAATCCTATGTGGTCATAAACGCATCCGTGCTGTTTATGGGCTTTGGCGGATCGCAGTGGACGCGCGAATACTCGATCTCAATCGCGCGTTATGGCGTAGCAGTCGGTGCAAAGCTCTTCGTCTTAACGCTTCTCGTCGGGCTCATCAATCAGTCTGCCAGGGAATGGACCGCCGCCTATCAGCAGGACAATGCGTCCATGTGGACACTCGTGGGGCTGGCTATTGTTTGTGCCTATCTTTGCAAAACTATCCCGGATCTTATCCAGGGCGTGATCAATGGCACCTCGATGGGCGGCGGACATCATCTTGGCGAAATGGCAACGGTTGCTGCCACTGCGGCGACAGCAGCAGCTTCAGGTGTAGCCCTTGGGAATGCCATGTCTGGCGCTGCTGGCGGGGGAGGCGGGCCGGCAGGCTCTGCTATTTCATCTTCGCTCGGGGACAGCCTCAATTCGAGCTTTGCTGGTGGTGGCGGCGGAGCTGGCAGTAGCATGGGCTTTGGCAGTGGGAGCGGAACCGAAAGCGGTACACCACTTTATCCAGATGCCCCCGTTGCCCCAAAACAAAAGCCCAGTGCATTCGAGGCCGAGATGAAACGCTATCAGGAGAGGGTACAGGCCGCTCGCAATGGCGGATCGAATGAAACGTACGGATCCAATAGTGGACGATCAACTGGCTCGGCTGCGGATTCCGCAGGCTCGGCGTCTGCGAGTACAAACCAGACGGAGAAGCAGTCGGGTTCTTCTTCTCGGGATGCAGTCAATGCTGCCTTGAAGGGCGTCGGAACACTTGCCGCATTAACGGTGCCAGGAATGGCGGCTGCCGGAAGCTTATCGCTGGGACCAGATGTTGCAGCTGCTTCAGGTGGTTCATCCGGACCAAAGCTTGCTGATATGAGCCGTGAGGAAGGGACTATGGAAGTCGATACTTCTTCTGCGCCAAACACCATCCGTGCAGCCAGCAGCAGTGATCTGTCTGAAATCGTTCCGTCTGAGGCAGCGCCTTTATCTGCACACTTTCAACCGCATCACGCACAGGTCAGTGACACTGTTACTCCTGTTCAGGGCAATTCCACGGAGGAGGTGGAAAATGGAGTTTGATTACTGGTTTGGATCAAATCTTGCCCTTATCGTCTTTCCGATCGTTGCAACGAGCATTGTTGCAATCATGGTCGGGATCGGGGCTCTTTTGCGAAAGCTCGGTTACACTGAACAACTCAAAGCAATAGAGCAAAAAGTTCTGCCGTTTCAGGCGCGTGTAAATCAGGCCTTTCGCGCGCAGGCGATCTCCGTTCTGCGCGAAGCCAGCCGAAAGAAATAACGCACCACTGTGACCTCACGTTGGGCCTCCGGCGTTGCAGGCTGAAGAAGACGTTTAAACCGCATTCATAACAGCCTTCGCCGGACGTGCTTTGCCAGTCCGGGTTCGAATCGCGACCGTCTTATATAAGAATGGGTAAATATAATGGGTAAAAAGACAAATCCGGGCGAGCAAAGCCCTTATCTGAATGCCCGCAATGAGTGGAATGAGCGTTACGGCAGTTACATAAAGCAAACGCGCAACTGGCAGCTCGCAACCTTCTTCTCTCTGGCGATTGCAGTTGGATCAGTCGCGGGCGTTGCTATTCTGGCATCACAGCAGAAGGTCGTTCCCTACATTGTCGAAACCAATGCATTCGGTGAAGTCATCCGCACCAATCCGGCAGATCAGGCACATTCTCCCAATGAAAAGGAAATGAAAGCCGCTCTTCGCAACTGGATCATTGGCGCACGCACTGTCTATGTTGATATGCGTGCCGAGAAGGCAATTGTCGATGCAACTTATGCCATGACCACGCCTGACAGTGCAGCTTATCAGCAGCTTGCAGCCTATCATCGCGATAACGACCCTTACCACCGTTCCGTCAACGAAACAGTTGAAGTGCAGGTGAGTGCCGTCGTGCCGGTTACCAACAAGTCATGGCGCGTTGAATGGACTGAAACCACCAAACAACGCTCCGGCAAGGTGCTTGACACCAAAAGCTGGGAGGGAACCTTCACGGTCATGCTGGCTCCGCCCGTGAGCGCCGAAACGATCATGATCAATCCGCTCGGCATCTATGTGCAGGAATTTGCCTGGACACCGCGTATTTAGAACCAATTGTTTTTCCGGAAAAAATTCATGAAGAAAATCATATTTGCCGCAGCACTGGCCACGCTGCCCTGTTCATCCTCAATAGCTGCCGACATACCGGCTTTAAAGCCAGATAACGCAGCCAATGCACTGGCACCCGTTCCAATGATATCAGGCAAGAAGATCTATCTTGATGGCAAGGAAAGCTATGGCATTTCTCTGGCCAATGAATGGAAGTCTCATCCGGACAAACCACGGCGGGGAGGGGATGGCAGTGTCAAGTATCTTTATGGTGCAACCTTGCCCACACTTGCCTGTACGCCACTTCAGGTCTGCTCGATAAAGCTGCAGCCGGGCGAAACCGTCAATGACATCCATGCCGGCGATACGGCACGCTGGCACGTCAATCTGGCCCAAAGTGGAACGGGACCGGAGATGACAACTTTGGTCATTGTAAAGCCAACCGATGCTGGCCTTGTGACAAACATGCTGATCACCACAGACCGGCGGGTTTACACGATCAAGCTCGCCAGTACGCAAAAATCATGGATGCCGGTTCTCTCCTTTGATTATCCTGAAGACCTGACTTCAGCACTGGCAGCTTATAAAGCGAAGCAGACAAAAGACTACCGCTCCACCACACTTGCCTCAGGTCAGAATATTAACAATCTCGATTTCAACTATCGCATCTCTGGTGATCAGCCGCGCTGGCGGCCGCTTCGCGTGTATTCGGACGGTCACAAGACCTATATCCAGTTTGCATCAACGAATTTTAGCGGCGATGCGCCCGCGCTCGTGGAACTTGGCAATGATGGCGGCCTGTTTCGTCAGCCAAGCCAGCAGGTCATCAATTATCGGGTAATAGGTGACCGTTACGTCATCGATAATGTGGTGGATCGTGTGGCGCTTATCTCCGGTGTAGGTAGCAACCAGACCCGTGTGGTCATTACCCGCGGGGTGCATTCGTGAAACCACTTACCCTCTTCTCAGTTGTGATGTTCACCGCCTTGTCACTGACAGGCTGCCAAACCAATAGTGGCTCAGCCACCTCGTATGTTTCGGTACGCCTGCCTGCATCCGCCGCAAGCCAACTGGCAGACGATGCAGCAGCCTATCTCTCAAGTGTTCTGCCGCCAGCGCGCACGACGCTTAAAGTCGCGCTTGGCAAAGAAGGAACCACACAGGATTCCGTCAGTCCTGCAATACTGGCCGCTCTGCGCGAAAAGGGCTACGGCGTTATCGTCAGCGAAGAACAAGAAAAGCAGCATTCTGCTGCAGGTGTTCCTGTCCGCTTCACCGTCTCCCGACTTGAAAACGGGGTGTTGCTGCGACTTGATTATGGTTCGAGTGAAGCAACGCGCTTTTATCTGCGCACATCCGACAACCAGCTTACTCCGGCATCCGCCTTTACCGTCAGGGAGGTAAACTGTTGAGCGAGACGCAAAACAATCAAGCCGCACAGGAATTACCCGGAACGCCAGATTTTCTGAGCGGACAAAAGCGAGGGCAAGGCGTAAGGCGGCTTAATCGCCGTCCGCTGCTTCTGGTCGGCGTCGTGATGTCGCTTGCCATCCTTGGTGTTACATACACCTTCTATCAACGTTCCGAGGCTAATGCCAAACTGGCGACCAACGAAACAGAAAACGGTCCAATCCAGTCGAAGGCCCTGCCACCAGTAAAGCCGGATGGCGACATGCTCGCGCCACCGGTTGCACCCGAGACGGAAGTCCTGCCTGCGACAACAGCCGAGTCAGAACCAAAGACAGTACCGCTACCGGTTATAGCGACAGAGCCGCTTCCAGACCCAGATGTCGAGCGACACCGTCTCTTTCTTCAGCAAGTCGAAGACAGACGCCTGGCCCGCTATGCCGAAGCACTGGACGCCGATGGCAAAGTGCAAATCACCGATCGAGCCAATTCGCATCACAATCAAGGGCAGGGAACGGAGCCGGGACAGCCAACTCAGGCCGTGTCGGCCGATGAGGCTGCCCTCTCCAGCGGTGAGGCCGGCGACCAATCCCCTTACGGCCGATCACGTGGCGCTGACACAGGGAACGGCGCTACAATGGTTGCTGAAAATCGTCAGGCAGAAAAGCGCGCATTTCTGTCCAATTCCGCTGAAGCCGATAATTATCTTCAGCGCCAGAGAACCAATGCAATCGCACCATCGCTGGAAATCAAAGCCGGCACTGTTATCCCAGGTGTCATGATCAGTGGCATAAATTCGGACCTCCCCGGCACGATCATCGGCCAGGTGCGTCAGGATGTTTATGACAGCGCCACAGGCGGCAATCTGCTGGTACCAGCCGGAGCGAAACTTATCGGCACCTATGACAGCGGCATCACACTGGGGCAAAGCAGGGCGCTCGTTGTGTGGCAGCGAATTATCTATCCCGATAGTTCATCACTTTCACTGGCCAATATGCCGGGAACAGATATGGGCGGATATGCTGGTTTCCACGACAAGGTGAACAATCACTACATGCGGATCTTCGGCAATGCATTAATGCTCTCGGCCTTCTCGGCCGGCGTTCAGCTCTCACAGCCGCAAGCCAGCAAAGGCGAAAACGTAACCGCCTCACAAACAATCACTGGCGCGCTCGGACAGCAGTTGGGAGAACTCGGTATTCAGACAGCGCAGCGCAACATGAATATTCAGCCAACACTCGAAATCCGTCCAGGCTACCGCTTCAATATAATGGTCACCAAAGACATTATTCTCCCGCCATGGCAGGGACATCCGCTGGCTGCTGTCCGATAGGGGTTGTGCGCCTTGAAGTGCAACGCTAGGTGTTATATATATAGATGGAGTTAAGACGGCCTTGCGGATTTACAAGAATGCGTGGTTCGAGCGTTTTGCACGAAAACAGCGGATTTCAGATGCCGCGCTGAAAGATGCAATACACCGTGCCGAATTATGCCAGATAGACGCTGATCTGGGCGGAGGAGTCATCATCAGACGAGCAGATGGTGGCCTTAATCGTTAACCGCCATTTTACGGAGATTGAAGATGACAGAGAAATACAAGAGTCAAGCGATGGCAGCCATACATGAAACCATGGATGGCCTGTTTGAGGTTGGCGCAATCGACAAGCAGACAATGCGGGAGTTTGATAAAGCGTGCCTCACGACTGTTGAGGTTCTGTCCCCAGAGGAAATTCGCTCGATCCGTGTACGCGAAAGTATTTCCCAGCCGGTTTTTGCCCGTTATCTCAACGTGAGCAAGGGATTGATTTCAGACTGGGAGCGAGGCGTCAAAAGGCCGAGTGGCCCGGCGCTTCGCTTATTGACGGTTGTCCGGAATAAAGGCCTTCAGGCGATCGCGTAATTGCAAGCCCGATGGGGCGGCAGCTCTGCACTGCTTCCAGAAGAAGACGCAGGCGACCAGCAAGGCCGATCTGGATTTGGCGGGAAAACGCTACCGGGATTTGGTTAAGGAGTTGAAGCCATGAGCGACGAACAGACCTTTGCGAGCGTCTGGGATGCCATCGAGGACACCCCGGCCGAAGCCGAAAACATGAAGCTGCGTTCCGCGCTGATGATCACGTTCACTTGCTCGTGGAGTATCCGCCCAAGGTCGCAGTTTCGAACCTGGTCAATAGCCTCAAAGGCGTGTCCAGCCGTCTGCTGCGCAAAGAGCGACCAGACATCCAGAAAAGATACTGGAAGGGCGTGTTGTGGTCTCCATCCTATTTCGCATCATCTTGCGGTGGCGCACCCATCTCCATCATACGCCAATACATCGAGCAACAGCAGACACCCCACTGAAACCACCAGCCACTACAAGTTCGCGCTATCCTTCCTCGACCTCAACGACGAGGCTTTGCGCGCATCTGGTAACTGTCGTTCCGGTCTGATGCGCAGAAACAATCGGGCGTCTCCTTTCGTAGGCAAGAACGACGTACCTAATTTTAAAAGATTGGTTTTAAATTTTGCCTATCAAAACGGAAATTATTGATGATGCCGATGGCGTGTTTCAGAACAAGTTGCTCCAGCTCCTTATTGCTGAGAACACGCGGAATGCCGGCGAAACAACCGTCGAGCGCACGATTATTCGCTTATACGACAGCGATAATAGAGCAACTGAAGGCGGAATCTGGACAGAAATCCTGTTCGACTGGATGTATATTGAGGTACTGTATGTACCAGAACCAATGCGCGGATGCGGATTTGGATCCAACCTTTTGAGACAAGTGGAAGAAATTGCGGCGTCCAGAGGATGTGTTGGCGTTTGGCTGGAAACTTTCGAGTTTCAGGCTCCCGATTTCTATCTCAAGAACGGATACGAAATTTTCGCTACACTCGACAACTATCCGATCGGCTCAAAGCGGCAGTTTCTTCGCAAGGTGTTCGATTCCGGCTCTAGCGGTGTGCAAGCCATCGCTTAACCAGGCTTGAACGGTGGCTTTCCTTTAACTGCGGATTGCCTGTGCAACCGTTTCAGGCGCTTTTTCGATCACTTTCAGGAGAAGCATAGCGGCGCGATCCGGTTGGCGGCGCTTCTGCTCCCAATCCTTAATTGTCCCGGCGGATAAGCCGTACCGCTTCGCAAACTCTGCTTGCGAAAGATTTTGGCGCTTCCGGATAGCCGCGACATCGATGCTATCCGGGACGTAGACGGCGGCAGGTTCCGCGCGCCCTTCTGCGATTGCCAGTGCTTCGTTTGCGCTCTGTATAAGTTCTTTTCCAAACCTCATACCTTACCCTTTCTTTGTCTATAGGCGTCAGCCAGCTTGGGGAGCAATCGAGCCAGTTCGTTCCGTTCAGCGTTCGAAAGGTTCCCCCTCTCGTTTTTCCCGTAGATGGCAAGAGCAAAGACAGGAATATCTTTGCCGCCGAAATAGTGAATGGTGCGGAATCCTCCGCTTTTTCCCTGACCGTCGCGGCCATGGCGCAACTTGCGCGCGCCTCCTGTTCCAACCATAAGTGCGCCAGCTTCGGGATCAGCCGCAATCTCGACCACAATCTCTTGAAGCTCCTCGTCGGATAAGCCACATCGCTTGGCTTGCATAAGAAAAGTTGCAGTCTGGATTACGCTGTGCATTAATATCTATACGGCAGAGCCGCCCTTCCGTCAAGAATAACAGTGCCGCAATGCCGTACATCGGCTATCACACGCCGGTTTTTATGCGCTCCCAAACTCGGTTCAACCGCTTGAGTTCTTCCGGAGAAACACCACCTTTAACGTAGTGTAATTTTGAGCTGTCTTTCGGAAAAGTAATAGGGTTGTCCAGCACTTCGCGGCTCAACAACTGCTTACTGGACGGAATCGCCGAGGCAATTTTCACTGCGTTCGTTAAAGCCGCACCGGCTTCTTTGGAGAGAGCATAATTCACAAAAGCTTCTGCGTTTTCAGGGTGCGGCGCGTCACTTGGGATAACAAGGCCAGACATCCAGATCAGTCCACCTTCGCGAGGAATTATGTATTTGATGCTATCTTTTGAACCGCTTTCTTTCAGTAGCTCGTTGGAGAGATAGATCGCTTCAGACCACCCTACGGCTGCGCATGTGTCGCCTTGCGACAGAGATCGCTTATATCCGGTGTTGTCGAATTTTCTAATAAACGGCCGAATTGAATCAAACAGTCTTACCACCCGCTCCAAAGATTCTTCCGAAAGATCGTCCGGATCAGCGCCAAGGTATAGCAGTGCGAGCGGTATTACATCGGTTGGGCTATCGAGGAACGTAAGGCCGCATTTCCCCAGTTTTTCGGCGTACAGCGGATCAAATATTACCGCTGCACTACTCGTATCGGCATCAGCTGGAAGAAGCTTCAATGCTTTTGAAGACAGTCCTATGCCTGTTGTGCCCCAATAATACAGTCCGATTGATTTTCGTTCCTCTTCGTTCTGAAATTTAGCGAGGAGATCCGGATCTTGTAATGCCAGATTCGGTATTCTCTCGCGATCAAGCCCCCTAATAGCGCCCGCGCTTAGTAGATGCGGAACATAAGGATAGCCGGTTATATTCATAACGTCATATCCGCTGTGTCCGACCAAAGCTTTGGTTTCTGTGATCTCATCGCTCGGGGTGTTGTCGTCGATAACCTCAATGCCGGTCTTTTCGGTAAAGCCACGGATAAACTCTGGGCTGAAACTGGTAGGCCAGGCAAGAACAGAAACCGTCTGGTGAGACTTTGGTGCTGATAGTATCCACCAGCCCGCCAAGCATGCAAGCAGGGCAACGCCAGCAAGAATCTTTAAATTGAATTTTGGCATGCAAAACGCTCCAAACAAAAATATGCTCAAAAAGGTGCATCTTTAAAATGTTGTCCACATGACACTATGCCGGCGGATTAAGTCCGTCTAGTGCAGTGGGATTTACCAAATACGGCCGAATAATAAATGCAACGCTGGATCGCAATGAAGCGACGGCTTCGTCGTCCGAAGAGAAATTTCCGCGCAAAGTTTTATGATAGTTTAACAAGGCAAACGCATGAATAGCATTCGTTATCTCGTTAATAGAGCATCCAGCGATCAATAGACCATCTTTGGCAAATTGGTTCAGAACATTCTGAATAATTCCAACAATGTCACTTCTCAAATTATCTGCATTGATATCATCATTTATATTGCCATACTGCGATACACGAATGGACTCATATTCTCTCCAAACGGTTATTTTATTTATAATATCAGCGTAATCAACATAGGCACGAAAAAGATCGATAATTCCTTCTATGGGATCGTCGGGTAACTTTTTTGCTTTTAGTTCCATTCTTTTGATACTAACGCGATCATCTTCCTTTAGAAGAGCGAGAACCAAAGCATTTTTAGTTGGGAAGTACCTATTCAATGTCTGTGTGACTGATGCTGACTTGGCGGCTATTTCCAGCATTGTCGTATTTTCTACACCTTTTTCCTCAAACAATCTTGAAGCCACCGTAAGAAAGTCGAAGTACTTTTGTTGTTTGTTCCGTTCTCTTTTACCCGTCACCAAAAATCTCCATCACAAAAAGATGATTCTATTCAGATCAAGATTTTAATGCACGTGCAACATTTTAGTTGACACAACGCGCGGGCTCACTGCTTATTCAGTGCATGCAGGCTTATCTGGGCCGGTCGTAAAATTTGAAATCTCCATCTTGTCCGTCACTGCGCAAACCAAGGAATATGTATTGAAAGTAGTACGTAAACAAACTGGCGAAATAACCGCTTGGAACGACCCTACATAATTTTTTAAATTGGGAGGACAAGAACGCCAAACTAAGATAAAGCATTCGATGGCTGAACGCATTCAGTCCGGGAATTAGAACACCCGCATGTACCGGTAACTGCCATCCGGAAAATGGCCACTACTCCTGACTTAGGGTCGGGGAGCCTATAGCTATGCAATAGGTTTCCAACCAAAAGCTGTAGGGGCCGTGTACATCGGTCGTTCTAACTCCCCGATCACCAAAGTCATTTAACCCTGTGCCGGTAACAGCTGGGGAGGAGTAGTATTATTTTATGTCTGATATTGTGAGAATATATTCCGTTACTCATGAGTTAATGAAGCTCTACCAGAATAGTTTCAGACGAAACAAAGACGACGCTTTGACCTTATTGCGGGAAGTTGTCGATGAGATTCAGGAAGATGATAGAAAAGCTGATATCCAGTACGTTCTTCTTGAAGAGGTAGAGGTCGATCTGGGTGATATTGAAGGTATTATATGCGCCCTTAACTTTGGCCCAAAGATAGCTTTTCAAGAAAGAAAGACCATTAAACGGGTTCGTGTCAGGAAGCGCGTCACTCCGTTGGCTTAAGCAATCGCCATAGCGGAACTTCGATGACTTTTGCCAGTATCGCCATATCATCAAGACGAGGTGTTTTTTTACCGTTTTCCAGCTCACTGATCCAGGATTGAGCAATCCCGGTTAACTCTGTTATCCTTGTCTGAGAGAGCTCAGCTTCCATTCGGTATCTGGCGAAATTGGTCGAAAAAATGCGCCGGGCCTCTAAAACATCTTTGGCATCGAACTTACGGGACGATTTTCTCGGCATTATTTTTAATCTTTCTGCGAAGTTAGCGCAATAAAACCACGGAAATACAATTTTATACGTAGCGATAATTGCGTTATGGGCGCGCACAATATCTTTTTATGACTATTTACGCTATCATAATTCGAAATTTTGATTCACTTTTGATTTGTGTTGAGCGATGTTTAGTTACTGGATGTTAACCATAGCGTGACCCTTTAAAAGATGTACAAAATCTTTACCACTTGCGATTCTGTCACCCAAAATCAAAATAGAGGTTGCAGAATCAGAGTAAATAACGGCTTCTAGTTACTATGTCAAAGTTATCATACACAGAACGCAAACGAGAGAGCCTACAGAAATTGCGTGAGCGCCGGCGCGCGGAAGGTCGGGTGATGCTGTCAACAGATCTCCCAGAGGATATTGTCGAGACAATGGATAATATCAAAGTAGCTCGTGGCTTACGTGGCCGTACAGAAATTATTGAAGAAGCACTTAGGTTCTACATAGAGCACATCACAAGAGCATAAAAGCTCAGCGAAGATTCGACGGAGATTAATTACGGACACAAAAAAACCGGCACGAAGGCCGGGTTCTTTGAACTAACAGGACGCCAATCCTGATATTCGGGTCATCACGGTAAAATCATGACCTGAATTTAGTTCTTTCCCACCATTATTGCAAGAGCTTTTGCGCCTTCGCGCCACGTTTTTTTGTGCCTTTTTTACAGGAGCAAAAACCGTGACGATTACTACCCTATCGCTGGCGATCCCAGCCATGCAGCAGCAAGCCATCCGGCTTTGCGCGCATATGAAAACTATTGCCCAGGTTGATCAGGTCTTTGAACTGGTCAGCAAACTTGTTTCTTTGACCGAAGACCTCGATCCGGTTAGCGGTGCTATTTATGAAACGGTGCTGGAACGCCGCGCCGAATTGTTGAAAGCGCGCGAAGAAAAGGCCCCGCCTCCGCAGTCTTATTTTCCGGTGCGTCCAAAGTCTGATAAAAGCCGCACTCAGGCGGCGAGCGGCAAGCGCAACCCGGATCGTTGGGCGCGTAAGCGGCGTCTCGGCGATATGGCCGCCCTCCCCCCGCATCTCCGTGATCAGTTTACCGAAGGTGAGCGTTCTGTTCTTTATATTGTCGCTGCTGATATCCGCCAGCATGGTTCGTGCCGATGCACAAACAAGGAAATTGGCGATCGGGCGGGCGTCGGCCTCACCACCACGCGCAATGCGCTGCGTAAAGCGCGGCGGCACGGATTGCTGGATATTCAACATCGGGAACAATGGCGCGGCAAGAACCTGGCCAATGTCATCACAATGGCTTGCAAACGCTGGCTCACCTGGCTTTCAAAGTTCAGACCCAAACTTGGATTTAATTATCAGTCAAAGGGTGTCAAAAAACCGATGGCCTCAGAGACTTTCAGTAAAAATACAGAAAATAAAATAAACGGACAGCCTTCTCTTTATCCAAAAACTGGTCCTTCGGACGGCTTACAGCCGTTTGCTAGACGCAAACCAGCTTTTGGATAACGGCTGAGCACCAAATCCGGATAAAAATCCATCCAGAACAAATGCTGCAATGGCTTTTGAATAAAGCCTACGGAGAAGTCGTGCCTGAGCAAGAGGCCTTCACCCTTAAATAAGACAATAATTGAATTGTATCGTGTATCGTGTATCGTTACAGGATATGAATAGGCATGATGGGGTGGCGACAAGAACTGTGCGGAATCATACGGTAAGCTAGAACAATCGAAGAACACTCTGGCGCCGGCTATGCCGCACGGGCCAAACTGCTTGACGATCGAAGCGGTCTGAAGCCATTGACAAGAGTCAGCGGTTCATTCCACGAATAAATCCCGGTTAGATTTATATGCTCCCGGAGAGGAACGCGCTGGCGCGGCTCGCAAGAGCCGCGTGAAACGAGCCTTTGCGAAACAGGAACCCGGGCGCATTGGTTCTGAGCAGACCCGAGAGAAAACTCCCTCCGGACTTGATTAAGCACAACTCACCTGATGGGATAAAAACCCATACGCAAACCAAGCGCTTTAGAAACTTTCATGATGGTTTCGAGGGTTGGATTGCCATCGCCCGAAAGCGCCTTATTGAGACCTTCTCTGCTAATCCCGGTATCTCGGGCTAGCTGACTCATGTTACGCGCGCGCGCAACGACCCCCAAAGCGTGGGCGATGACGGACGGGTCGTCCCCCTCCATCGCGGCTTCAAGATATTCCTCGATGCGCAGTTCATCCGTCAGGTAATCGGCGGAATCAAAACGCGCTAGCTTTTCGGTGCTCATAATTGTTCCTTCCATTTCTCGGCCAGAGCCTTCGCACTTTTAATGTCCTTTGACTGGCTACTTTTGTCGCCGCCGCACAAAAGCAGGATCACAATTGATCCCTTCTGCAGAAAATATACCCGATAGCCGGGCCCATATGCGATCCGAAGTTCCGATACGCCTTCGCCCACAGGCTTAACGTCTCCTGGATTGCCCATTGCCAAACGGTCCAGTCTGTCCGCAATCCGCGCGACTGCCCGGCCATCTTTGAGTCGGGACAACCATTTTTCGAAATCAGCTGTGCGAAGTAATTCAACCATATTGATAACTATAGTACACACATTGCCACTTAGCAATTAGGATTGCCACACCGGAACCGCCGAAATTTCTGCGTTCTGTTTAGGGTATACCTCAGGTGGACCGCCGATATCCGGTACTGTATAGGTGGATTTGATAACTTAAACCAGACCGGTACACCAAAATGATCCTAACGATACCAGACAAGACGGCCATTTTCGTCCGCGCTTATCTGCGGGCCTCGACCAGTGAACAGGATGCATTGCGGGCGCGGGGCAGTCTGGATGCCTTCGCCCGAGCGCGCGGTCTGGTAATCTGCAATTACTACACTGAGAATGAATCCGGTGCGCGGCTGAACCGACCGGAGCTTTTCAGGCTGCTCAATGATTGCCAGCCACGGGATATCTTGCTGGTCGAAGATGTAGACCGGCTGTCGCGTCTCAAAGAAAGGGACTGGCAAAAGCTCAAAACCATGTTGCGCGAACGTGAAGTGAAGGTTGTTGCTGTGAATGTGCCGACCACCTGGCAGCACCTCTCGCCCGCTCAGGGCGAGTTTGACGGTCGGATGTTTGGCGCAATCAATGATATGCTTCTGGATATGCTGGCAGCAATTGCGCGTCGAGACTACGAACAGCGCCGCGAGCGGCAGAAACAGGGCATTGCTACGGCCCGGGCCGCAGGCAAATATAAAGGGCGCAAGATCGACCAGATCCGCTACGACGCCATCACGCGGATGCTTGCCAGTGGTAATTCATGGGCGAGCGTTCAACGAACGCTCGAATGTAGCCGCACGACCATCAGCCGGGCTGTTCATCAGATGCGGCAGCGCACAACTACAATAGTCTTGCCTGCCCTACCCCGCGTTCCGACCGTTCCCGTCCGACTATGGGCGCGTATCGAAAATAACAGCAAATTTGTGCGCGGCAGGAAGCGCGTGCAGGAAGACATTGAATTTATGGTGCAACGACAGTTTGCAGGGCGAAAGCTTAGCGACTGCGAGTATAGTCTTATTATCACCTATGAAAACGAGACTGAGCTGAAGGAACAGCTCGATGAGCTGTTCACGGAAGTTCATCAGTTGGCTGACTTGCGCAACTGTTTTGCCGAAGATGTCAGCATTAAACACGAGATAACCGGCCTGTACTGGCGCGAGTTTGATGGGGGGTGGTGGGAGTAAGCTCAGCAGCCAATAGCCCCGGCACTCTTCCCAAAACACCGGGGCAGCCCAGTCTGTCGTGAGTGCGACTCCGTCCAGACTGGGTTGGTATAATCCAAAACTAAATTATCCTGCAATAGCCAACAAGGGTAGATTCGGGATATGTGGCGGCGCGCTCGAAATCGGTTGATCTTCAAGCGCTCCCGAACGCGCGAGCTTTTTATGTCCCCGCCAACGGTTCTTGTTTGGAACTCACTAAGAACCGGGTTCACGTTCGGTTCCATGTCACTTTGTTCTGACAGCATGGCGAGTTTAATGTATCATCCAAACGGGTAGGAGGTGACAATATGGTAACTTCTTTGATGTATAGAACCGGGTAGGAACTAAATTAGAAGGAAGATTTGGAAATGCCGGTTATTGTTCTTTGCTCGACCAAGGGCGGCGTCGGGAAATCCACCACCGCTCTTGTCTTGGCGCAGGTGTTCGCCAAGGCCGGATCAGCAGTTACGCTCATCGACGCTGACCCAAACCAGCCTATCGCGACATGGCAGTCCCGTTTTGGAGGCAGTGTTCCCGGAAAACTTCATGTCCTGGGCGACATAAATGAAGAGACGATTGTAGATGCAATCGACAGTGCGGCAGCAAAGCACCCCTTCGTCATCGTCGATCTGGAAGGATCGGCAAACCTGACTGCCAGCTATGCGATTAGCCGCGCCGATTTGGTACTGATTCCCATGCGTGGCAAGCAGCTCGACGCCGATCAGGCGGGCCGGGTCATTTCGCTGATCGAACGGGAGAGTAAGGCTTTCCGCAAAAAGATCAATTACCGCGTCATATTCTCGATGACGACAGCCCTATTGAGCAGAGAACAGCGCCATATTCGTTCGAGTCTCGAAGAAAAGGGCATTCCAATCCTGCCGGCGGCAATGATGGAGCGAGCGGCGTTCAGCGCCATGTTCCAGATCGGCGGAACGATCTTCGATCTTTCTACCGATGACGTATCGAATCCGCAGGCCGCATTGATCAATGCACAGGAGATGGCGACCGCAGTTCTTAACGTTCTGCGCCAGACGGAGGCAGAAGCAGCATGACCAAAGCCCGCGTACCACTAGATCTACCTGACCTTGGCGATATGTCTGGATTTCAGCCCCGCTCCGAGCCGCCAGCCGATACCAAACAGGCGGTTCAAGAGGTGGCCGAGCGGCATAAGTTCACCGCCCGCCATGCTTCGGCCATACCAGTGAAAGCCCAAGCCGTCGAACCAGCAAGTTTCGACGCTCGTAGTCTTCGCCGGTCGAACCGAACCGCCAAACTGAATATCGCCACCACCGAGGCCAACCGAGAACGGTTCTGGAGGTTGGCTCAGGCCATGGGGATCACATCAGGGGATGAAGCTCTGTCCGCGATGATGGACGCCCTTGAGGCACAGCAGCGCGGGGTAGGGGAGCGTTAGCCGGCCTCGCAAGCAATCGAGTGGGGAAATGCAGGACCAGGTGGCATAGAACACTTTCTTTATGTACATAATTATTGTATTGTGCGTACAAGAAAGGATGTACAGTTATGCCCTTCAATATCAACGATTCTACCGTCGATGCCTTGCTCAATCAAGTCATGAAACAGAGCGGCATCAAGACCAAGGTTGGCGCTATTCGCTTGGCCTTGCAACGCGAGGCTGATCGCCTGAACAGGCAGACGCCGTTACGTGAAAAGCTCGCCGCCATCCGCGAAGAGAAAAGAAGGACGTTAGGTGGACCGGTCAAAGACGTCGATCATAAAAAGATGATGGACGAACTTTGGGGGGAGGAGAATTGAGTTTTGTAGATGCATCAGTACTTGTGGCGATTATTAATGAGGAACCGGGATACGAGGAACTTGAGAAACGTCTGGGCGAAGAAAAAAAGCGTCTGTATGTTTCTCCGCTTGTCCGGTTTGAAGCCATTATCGCAGTGGCGCGCATTTCCATGGATGCGGTAAAGGGGCAGGGAGATCGGTCAGCTACAATTGCCGGGGCCCGCGTGATTGTCGATGCCGTCATTGAGGCATTGGATGCCAAAGAGGTTTCAATTGATAGCAAGGTGGGCAGTCACGCGGTGGATGCCGCGATCCAGTATGGCAAAGTGGCGGGCCACAAGGCGAAACTGAATTTCGGAGACTGTTTTGCTTATGCCGTGGCAAAAGCCTATCGATTACCGCTTGTCTACAAGGGCAATGACTTCTCAGAAACTGATCTGGCTTAATAATTATGATTTATAGTGTACTTTACAGTTTCGTTTGGAGATCGCATCGAGTCATTCGATTGTTAGCAAAGCTTATGTCATATGCCTACGGTCTGCAGGTGGCAGTTTACTACATTGCGTACGAGCTAAAAGGTGGATCAATCTGGATGATGGAGCCACCGGTCAGACGGTTTGCCACTGCATTTATGGTCATGAAGTTGTCCGTCTACCTACGAAATGTTATCCTGTTTTGGTTGAAAGAGCGTTACCGCTTGTCCATGAATACAGCAATGCAGGCGGACAGAGCCTCCCGGTCCGCTCTTCCGCCTAAATCATAACTGGACAGCTCACCGGCTTATACGCCGAGTTGTTGGAGGGGCATCCACACACGTCCCCTTGGACATTGTACTCGATCACCGATTTCAGTGACGCGATCGCTAGCGGGAGGTTGGCTAGCCTCGCAATGCGTTCTTTGAGTGCTGAAACGTCTGAAACGTTAGTGTTTCGAGAAAACCGGGCTAGTGAGTTTGCATCTTGAAGGTTTTCAAGTTGTGAAATTATGCGTCTACACGTCGAGGCCAGTACTGTGAAATTACCGGTTTCTGCGCAAGTTTGGAGATCCAGCGCGGAAAAATAATGCAATCTCTCCGCGAGAAGCATGAGCTCGAGACTGTCTTGCTGCGAAAATTCTTCATGATTTTTTGCATAACAACTGTACAGACGGATTGAAGTTGCAGTCCTGCCTGCGAAAACCAGCAATCTGCACAGTTCAATGGATATGTTTATGGCACTGGGCATAACGCATATAACCTTAACTGCCTAGCGCGCTAAATATAAGCCGAGCCATAGTCCGAGGAGGGCTGTGGTTAGGGATGTCATGCCAAACAGGAGCCAATGTACTGTCCGGACTTGATTGACGAGTGTAGAGCGAAACTGCTCGAGATCGCGCTGAAGAATAAGCCCTTCAGCCCTGACGTCTTTACCGATCAACTCGGAGAGTTGCGAGCAAGCATTGTAGATTTGGTCATGCACGTAGTGTGCAGCTTTTGTAATCATTTGGGCAGATGCTTGTTTGGCGAGCTCGTTATTGCGTTCAATCACGATGCCAAGTGCCTTTTGCTGATCAGTTTGGCTTATGACTAATTGCTCACCGTAATGGGCTAACAGCTTTTCATTGATTGAGGCAAATAGGAATGCGGGATCCTCTTTTCTAAGAAGGACACCATGTTCGAGAGCGATTTCTTTAATGATGTTATCCATATCTTTCATCCGACCGTACCCTCACATGATCACAGCCATTTGATTGAACAGCGTGGTTTTCACCCGGTACAATCGTGATTTGGACATCAGATTAAAATGCTCTGACATATTGACCTCGGCAAAGGTCATTTTACGATCAAGCAGTTCCTGAACGTCCTGACCGAAGGTTGAAGAAGTCTGTTTGGGAATGGTGATGAGTCCATAGACCCGCCCCTTTCGACGAAGGTAATGATCAAATTTCTCGAATGGTACGCCATCAAGTTCGATGGGGCCGAAGAACTCATTTTGCCATACGACGAGTTTTGCGGCGGCGGGCATATGGTCTGCCAGCGCCACAAAACCTGCAAGCGTATCTCCCAGGGCTTGCCCCCCAGTGATAATAGTATGAATATAGACGTCCTTGCCATTTTCCAGCATGACGTCGATGGCTGAATTTTCGGTAATGTAGTTTGAAAGCGGAATGAAAGAGGAAGCACCGTTGTCGACGACGAAGTGACTGTCTTCAGCCACGATCTCTTCCATCAGCTTATCGAACTGTCGTTCATTTATAACCCCTTCGCTCAGCAGCGACAGAGTTTTAACGTCGAGCGCCTTGTAGCCTGCAAGGGTGGAGTTAATGGGATCGGTATCAATGGCAATGACTGGTAATTCTTTGCTGCGCAGGTACTGCGTCAAGAGAGATGATACATAGCTTTTGCCAACGCCGCCCTTGCCCTGAAGGGTAATATGAACCGATTTCATAATTTATCTTTCTGTATTGAGCTGAGTAATTCATTGCCAGCATTTGAATCAAATACGAAGCGCTTACCGAGCCGGTCCCTGATGTCGAGTTTCAGCGGTTCACGCCCTTCTGGTAAGGCTGGTTTACTACTGCAATTCTGCAGGTCTGATGGCTTTGCTGGTACATCACCGGAAAAAGGGGAGGGGGATCCGGCTTGCGCCGGGTCTGCACCTCCTGTTTGCAACAGGTTGCCTGTAGCGGTTGTCGGCTGTTCACTGCCGGACACTATCCTTGCGGATAGCGTCTTATCTTTCATCAAAAAGCGTTGGATGTATCTGGCCAGCACCGGATAACTCATACTTGCCAGTGCGGGTATTTCTCTCTGAATTTGTGTGATCGGATAACCGCCCGACAGTAGCTCTTTAATCTGCTGCATATGGGCTAGAAAAGTCACTTTGTGCTGGCCGTGATATAGGGACGTTGAGGGTTTCAAAGCGTCAATTCGCGTTACGATTATGAGATGTCATTGTTGTGAAATTCTCCTCTCGGAGAGTGGTGGCCAATTCAATTAAAGGTATAGCCATATAACTATATATACGCATACCGTTACAGCCTTCAATACCTTTGGCAATAATTTTCGATAATCCTAACCTGTTCGCAATAAAATTTAATAGATTAAGACAGTTATCGATAACAGATGCGACTTTTAGATAGATAAAGAGAATAAGCACGAAGGCCGAGATTATATCGATAGGCTAGTGTGTTTTATCGTGTCTTATGATATATTTTTGGTGTAAGTGATGACAGGATAGGTGTTGTAGGCCTACGGAACTTCGTTCCTACCCTCCACCACACGCCTTACTCGCCTGCGGCTCGACGTTGTCCTGCTCTGCGAGGCATAGGGTCGCTGCCGCAACTGAAGAAATGGACCTGCCAAAATGGATGTATCTCAAGAAGAAAAATCGATGCGGCGTCGACCACGAGGAAGCTGCATTAAGGTTTGGGTTAGCGATCAGGAGCGTCAAGAAATCGTCGCCAGAGCGATTGCTGCCCGTATGAGCCAATCGGAATTCTTGCGATCACTCGGGCTAAATTTGACCGTGCTATCTAAAAGCGATCTGGTTGCGGTGCAGCATTTGTCAAAAGTGAACGGTGACCTGGGCAGGGTGGCCGGCTTGCTTAAGTTGTGGCTTGCGACCAAGCGCGGCGAGGGGGCCAAGGCCATTGAAGTTGATCAACTTATGATCGGATTTCGCGCGGCCCAAAAAGAGCTTACCCACATTATGGGCCAGATCGTTCATGATCGCTAAGCATGTGCAGGGGGACAAGAAGACTTCCAGCGCTGCTCGACTGGTCCGATACATTGTCAACGCGAAGGGCGGGATAGATCCGCGGAGCTGGAAGCAAACGGCAGACTATATTCTCGACCTTGGAAAGTCAGATACGAATGAATTCGGCGAAAAGGTTGGAGGTGTGCGGGTAAGTAATTGTGGAACTGACGATCCGGCAGCTGCGACGCTACTCATTGAGATGACGCAGAAATTCAATACACGATCCAAGGCCGAGAAGACCTATCATCTGGTGTTTTCGTTTCCGTCGGGCGAACAGCCGCCGCTGGAGGTGCTGCATGCCATTGAGGACGAGTTGTGCGCAAGCATTGGCTATGCTGATCATCAGCGTATTTCAGCGGTTCACATCGACACGGACAATCTGCATGTCCATGTCGCCATTAATCAAATTCACCCGACTGGTTTCCAGAATATTCAGCCTTACCAGGACATGCCACGGCTGATGGAAGCCTGCGAGCGGCTGGAAATCAAATACGGGCTTGAGCGGGACAATCATGGCCTCGACCAAAGGACAAAGAACAATGAGCGACGAATTAAACGACGAAATGACGAGCTCCGCCTTGGACCTGCACAACGGCCCGATGAACGGGACAGCCTTTTCAGGCGATATTTATGTCAGTCCTACAATCTCGCGATTAGCGAACGACCTGCGGCCCAAACCCTCAACGGTTTGCGAAACCTGTCCAGCTGCCATATGGCACGCGCTTCCGAAGGAACTGCGGTGTTACTGCCGGACGATGCACGTGCTGGTGTGGAGCAATCAGGAGAAGAACCCGCTGACGGCCTGCGACGGGCGGGAAATGGCGCTCGAACAGATGCTGGCTCAGCAGTAACAGGGCTGAGCGCACGCATCCGCGATATCGAACGGCAGGGTTTGCAGGAGACACTGGCAGGTTATGTTGGGCGCGAACTGGGCGAGAGCTTCTCAAAAGTCCAATCATGGTCACAACTGCATGAAAAGGCTGGAGAGCATGGTCTTACAATAAAGCTGCGTGGAGCCGGCCTGGTGATTGGTGACGAAGGATTGGATATGTGGACCAAAGCCAGTTCTGTTGATCGCAACTTATCCCTGGGCGCTCTCACGAGAAAACTTGGCGCTTTTGAAGCATGGGGGAAGGGCGGGGACAATGACAAGCCCACAGCTGCCGGTCTTTCAGACGAGCCTGCGAAGCCAGGAAATCCGAAACTCCGCTACCAGCCGAAGCCCTTGAGTAAGCATCCATCATCGGCGAAGCTGTTCGAGCGCTATCAAAGCGAACGCGCGCAGATGGCTGTGCGGCGCACCAACGGTTTTGCCGCAATCAAACAGGAGAGCGAGCATCTTAGGCAGAAGCTTAAGCAATGGAACATAGCACAGCGCATGGTGTTGAAGGTTACGACGCGGGGGGCTTCTAAAAAAATAGCGCAGACACTGATCAGGCACCAATATATGGCTGCGCATCAGACCAATCGCACCGCTCTTGCAGCCAAACGCCAGCAATTGTTTGAGGATACGCGGCTGCCATCTTGGGCCGACTGGTTGCTGATACAAGCCCGGCGTGGCAATGCTGAAGCCCTGCTTATTCTGCAGGAGCGTCAAAAGCGGTGTGACCGCGGCGGCGATACATTGACAGCTGCCATCCCGGGTATTGCCAGACAGCTAGTGCGTCCAGACTTAAACCCACGCATTGATAGCCAGGGCAATGTCACCTACCGGGCTTCGGATGGGGGAATTGTTGTTGACCGGGGCAAACTTGTGCATGCGAAAAGCAATTCCACCAATACGGCCCTGATGGCATTGGAAATCGCTTCCAGAAAATTTGACGGCCAGCCTCTGGTTGTGGAGGGCACCGATCAGTTCAAACAGGATGTGGCGGCATTGGCGCGCAAATACAAGTTTGATGTGCGTTTTGCTGATCCTGAAATGGAAAGTGCACGTGTAGCGGCAGATATCGCCAAGAGTGCAAAGCTGAAGAGGATCGAGTTTACAAGCCTCCAACGAGAGGAAGGAACCGGTATGGAAGTTGTCGACGCGGACACGGCATCGCCGCTCAGCACCTGGGTAGCATCGAGAAATGCGCATCTTGGCAAGGTGCAGAATATCTTGCCGCACCGGTTGTGGAAACCAACCGATGCCGGCAGCTGCATTTATCAGGGAAAGCGCAAGGTCGAAGGTGGTCAGGAAATTCTGTTACTGCAAAAGGGCACCGAGATGCTGGTTATGCCTGCCTCAGCCCAAGTGGTTGCAAAAATCTCCAGACTGCGCATAGGCCAAGCGGTAAAACTTGATCCGCGAGGACGGTTTGTAAGCGCGAACGAAATCGAACGCGAGTGAACCTATCTCCGGACTCTACCGAGCTACTTCATATCTGTTTGACCCGGTTCGGGAATATCACCTGACGGCTGCGCTCTTTCCATGTTTATTTGCCCCGGTTCAGGAGGTGCATCCAGGGTTCGTTGTCGTTGGAAAGTTGTCTCGCCGGGTTCAAGGGGCGCATCGCCAGTTGGTCGATACTGGTCGTCCGAGCTTTGACAGCCTGCCAGAGCAAGAATCGTGACGGCAATTGTGCAATAAAGCAGCTTTTTCATCTGCAAACCTCACTTGATATGCGGGCGGTGAAAGGACCGTCTTCTAAAGAAGATAGGTCCTGCGCAAACATGAAACCCCAGCATTGCGTTAGTGTGAGGCGCAATGCTGGGGCTGCTCCGACAAACCGAGGGGCGGATTGTCAGAAATAAATCTCTCAGGTTTGCGTCTCAGTGGAAACCACAACTTTGAGGGGATGTCTTTCGACATTGACGAATTCCCAAAACCGCGGACAGAATTTTGAGCGAATGGTCTTTGGCCGGTAGATCCACGGCCTATTTGTGGCTGTAGTGATAGTTATATAATAATATCACCTCTGACTCAGAGAACGCGAGCAAACGATCCATTATTCAGAAAACGTGGGGTTCGTAGGCAAAAAAATTCTTGCAAAGAGCAATGAAACTGGTGCAGATATATAGTCAAAACGATATATATAACAACGATGTTGCTGCGATATTTTTTACGATGGATATTTGAATGGTTTTCAGGAAACTCCCGGTATGGGCAGGCTGGTCTGTGGGATTTGGTTGTGTCTCGGGATATGTGACGGGGCTGAACAGTCTGTGCACGCAGTATCTGGCGTCGACCTTTCATTATCCTTCTGCTTTTGGCCGTCCGCTTGTTGGTAACGTCTATCCGCCCTTCGCGTGGTGGGGCTGGCTGTTTAAGTTTTACGGATACCAACCTCCATCGCAGCCTTTTGACTGGACGTTTGTCGCGTTTGCAGCCGGTCTTGTTCCTGCACTGCCAGCGTTTATTTTATGGTATGGTTTTTCGAAGCGCAGCTCGATCAAGCATGAAGATGTTCATGGAACGGCCCGTTTTGCGACCCCTGATGAACTCACACAAAGTGGGCTTCTCCCTACGCCCGGGAAACCTGGAAAG
>Ga0308157_10002795_pt1 | contig 27228 bp, 32 predicted proteins | sample PhyBR1_FD_201035 | JGI IMG/M metagenome (GOLD analysis project Ga0308157, IMG submission 201035) | Phyllosphere microbial communities from UC Gill Tract Community Farm, Albany, California, United States - DLSLB.R1 | ecosystem: Host-associated > Plants > Phyllosphere > Unclassified | place: USA...
TTATGGCACCAGGATATTTATCGACAGTCCGCGTTTCACCCGGACATACCTAAAATACCGCCAGGCCGGATCAAACGTATGGCCGAGGCGCTTTGCTTCGCTGCTTAATGTGCAAAGTCGAGCTAAGGCTCTAGTTCAACATCCCAATACAGAAAGTCGAGCCAGCTGTCGTGGAGATGGTTGGGTGGGAAAAGGCGCCCATTATTGTGCAGATCCTGCACAGTGGGCGTGACCGGCTTCTGGCGCGGCCACATATGCGCCTGAGCCGGCATCAAGCCGCCTTTGCGCAAATTGCACGGAGAACATGCGGCGACCACATTTTCCCACGTCGTCTCGCCGCCATGGCAACGCGGGGTGACGTGGTCGAAAGTCAGATCGTGCAGAGAGCCGCAATACTGGCATTCGAAACGATCACGTAGAAACAAATTGAAGCGCGTAAACGCCGGATAGCGCGGTGGCTTCACATAATCCTTCAAGCAAATCACGCTGGGAACGCGCATAGAGAATGAGGGGGATGATACGATCTGGTCGTATTCCGCCACAATATGCACGCGCTCGAGAAACACCGCTTTGATCGCGTCTTGCCAGGACCAGAGCGACAAAGGGTAATAGCTGAGCGGACGATAATCCGCATTGAGGACCAGCGCGGGTAATCCACTGCTCGACACGGTCCGGGGAGAGACGGCTACATTCAAGGGCGCACCTCCTTCAGAGCAACTCCGAAAGGAAAAGTGCGAATGGCTTTCCATGCGGAATTGCGTTCTTCATCGAAGCGCCGCGCGTCCATTCTGGGCGCAACCTACGACGCTCCGATCTTGTGAAAGCGGCAAGTGCGATAGGCAGGATATCAAGCTTCTGCGAATCGAAATGCCGTCATCACCTGATGCGAATAATGTAATCCCGACGTGACAGGATTGTGAAGCGGAAACGCATTTATGTCCCCGGAAACACGCAAGATTTACAGAAGCGGCGCCGCCTCGCGGCCTTTGATTGCAGCGTAATATGCCCAAAACAAACGCGCTGCCACGCCACGCCATGGCGCCCAATCTTCCGCAAGCAGACGAAGAGCTGCGGCATCCGGCCGTGTTTCATGCGCAAAAGCGTGACCGACCGCAGTTTGCAAGGCGACGTCGCCTGCCGGAAATACATCTGGATGACCGGCTGCAAAAAGCAGGTAAACCTCAGCGGTCCAGGGGCCGATACCCTTGATCGCTGTCAATGTCTTGATCGCTTCCTCCGCAGGCAGTTCGCAAAGTCCATGCAGGTCAATCGCCCCTTCTGCCAAAGCTTCACTCAGCGCAAAAAGCGTTCTTTGCTTCGGACGCGAAAGCCCGGCAAATCGCCACGCTTCTTCGCCGCCCGCAATGTATCCCTCCGGCGTCATAGGATCGACCACCTGCTTGAACCGTGCCCAGATCGCAGCCGCACTCGCGGTTGAGACCTGTTGTGCGACAATAATTGAAGCAAGGCTTTCAAACCCCGGCTCGGATCGGCGAAGCGGCACTTGATGAGAACGGCTGCGTATATCGACCAGTCGCGCATCGACCAGCACCAGTGCCTCAAGCCCGGCCTCAATATCGCTCAATGTATCGATCCGCAGCATAAGATGGCCTTTCATTTCATTAACTTGCAAAGTACCAATACCGTCAAATGACAATCAACTGACATGATCATGACAAAACCTGTTTTCCGCTTTGCCCCTAGTCCCAATGGCCAACTGCACCTTGGTCATGCCCATTCCGCCCTTCTCAACGCAAGCATGGCGAACGACTGCGATGGTCGCTTTCTTCTGCGTATGGAAGACATCGACACCGCCCGTTGCACGCCTCAACTCGAACAGGGCATCTATGATGATCTCCATTGGCTTGGGTTAAAATGGGAACAGCCGGTGCGTCGCCAGTCGGAGCATTTTGGCGAATATCGCAACGCATTGACCAAGCTTGCCGACAAAGGTCTCGTCTATCCCGCCTTTTTGAGTCGCACAGAAGTGCGCGAACAAATCGGCGAAGCGCACGCCAAAGGCAAAGAATGGCCGTCCGATCCCGACGGTACGCCGCTCTATCCCCAGGGCGAACGAAACCTGAGCGAAAAAGAACAAATGGAGCGCATTGTTTCTGGTGCACCCTATGCATGGCGGCTCAATATGGAAAAGGCGCTTGCAACCACAGGCAAAACACTCTTCTGGAACGAAAGCGGCAAAGGCCCAGATGGCGAGACTGGTCGCCTACCCGCGGACCCCACGCAATGGGGCGACGTGGTCATTGCGCGCAAAGATACACCCACCAGCTATCATCTGTCAGTCGTGGTGGACGATGCCCTTCAAGGCATCACTCATATTGTCCGCGGACGCGATCTTTTTCATGCAACATCCGTACACCGGCTGTTGCAGACCCTACTCAGTCTGCCGGAACCGCATTATCATCATCACGATCTGGTGCTGGGCGATGATGGGTTGAAACTCTCCAAAAGCCGCAAGGACACCGCACTTGCATCTTTGCGCGAACAGGGCTTTACGCCTGACGATATACGCGCAAGACTATCACTTTAAAGACCATTTTCGCCGCAGCGTCACAGATGATGTGCCCGCGGGCCGATTGACGTAAGCGCGCTAAAGCGGTTCAAGGATGCATGAAGCTGGCGTTGAAAGACACTGGCGGTATTGTTTTATATTGAAGGAGGCGGAGCCATGGGTAACGTAACAACAAATAATTACGTTGAGATTGAAGGCTTGCGTGTTGCCCCCGAACTGGTGGAATTTCTGGCCAAGGAAGCCGCACCGGGAACGGGCGTGGAACCAGAAACATTCTGGAAGGGCTTCGCAGCCATCATCCGCGACCTCGCGCCGAAGAACCGCGCACTCCTCAAAAAACGCGACGATCTGCAAGCCAAGATCGATGCCTGGTACAAAGAAAATCGCGACAAGGGTTATTCGCAGGCTGATTATCAGCAGTTCTTGAAGGACATCGGCTATCTCCTGCCGGAAGGCGGAGAATTCAAGGTCTCGACCGCCAATGTCGATCCGGAAATCATGCATATTGCAGGACCACAGCTTGTCGTTCCGGTTATGAATGCCCGCTATGCGCTCAACGCTGCCAATGCACGCTGGGGATCGCTCTATGACGCGCTTTACGGCACCGATGCTATCTCTGAAGATGATGGCGCAGAAAAGGGCAAAGGCTACAACCCGAAGCGCGGTGAAAAAGTCATCGCATGGGCCAAGAATTTCCTCGACGAAAGCGCACCGCTCAATGCGGGCAAGTGGGACGACGTCTCAGGCCTTTCCGTCACGGACGGCAAACTCGCTGTAACGCTTGCCGACGGTTCGAGCACCGCCTTGAAGGACGGCAGCCAGTTCAAGGGATATAATGGCGATGCGGCGGCACCAACCAATATGCTGCTGGCCAAAAACAACATGCATGTTGATATCGTAATCAATGCGGACAGCCCGATCGGCAAGACCGACCCGGCAAATATCGCAGACATGGTTCTGGAATCGGCCATCAGTACGATTCAGGATTGCGAAGATTCGATCGCTGCTGTTGACGCCGAAGACAAGGTTGCCGTTTATCGTAACTGGCTCGGTCTCATGAGCGGCAAGCTCGAAGACACCTTCGAGAAGAACGGCAAGCAGATGACGCGTCGCCTCAATGGCGACCGTAGCTATAAGGCTGCCGATGGTTCCGAACTTACCCTCAAGGGTCGTTCGCTGATGCTGGTTCGTAACGTTGGTCACCTGATGACCAACCCGGCGATCATCGATGCAGAAGGCCATGAAGTGCCGGAAGGCATTATGGATGCGGCCTTCACCAGCCTGATTGCACTGCACGACATCGGCCCGAATGGTCGCCACCTGAATTCACGGGAAGGCTCGGTCTATATCGTCAAGCCGAAGATGCACGGCCCGGAAGAAGTGGCATTCGCCAATGAAATCTTCACCCGCACCGAAGAGTTGCTCGGCATGAAGCCGAATACGCTGAAGATCGGCATCATGGATGAGGAGCGCCGCACCACGGTCAACCTCAAGGAAGCAATCCGCGCAGCAAAAGAACGTGTGGTCTTCATCAATACTGGCTTCCTCGACCGCACGGGCGACGAAATCCATACGTCGATGGAAGCTGGCCCGATGATCCGCAAGGGCGACATGAAGCAGGCCGCATGGATTGGCGCTTATGAGCAGTGGAATGTCGATATCGGTCTTGAGTGTGGCCTGTCCGGCCATGCGCAGATCGGCAAGGGCATGTGGGCCATGCCCGACCTGATGGCTGCGATGCTGGAACAGAAAATCGCTCATCCGAAGGCTGGTGCGAACACCGCCTGGGTGCCATCGCCAACCGCTGCAACATTGCACGCAACACACTATCATCAGGTTGATGTGGCTGCCGTTCAGGACAAACTCAAGAGCCGCCCACGCGCCAAGCTCGATGATATCCTGTCGGTGCCGGTAGCTTCTCGTCCAAACTGGACGCCGGAAGATATTCAGAAGGAAATCGACAACAACGCGCAGGGCATTCTCGGCTATGTCGTGCGCTGGGTTGATCAGGGCGTCGGCTGCTCGAAAGTGCCGGACATCAACAATGTCGGCCTGATGGAAGACCGCGCAACGCTGCGCATTTCCGCTCAGCACATCGCAAACTGGCTCTATCACGGTGTGGTTTCGGAAGCGCAGGTCATGGAAACCATGAAGCGGATGGCCGCGGTCGTTGACAAGCAGAATGAAGGCGACGCGCTTTATCGCCCGATGGCCGCAAACTTCGACAAGTCAATTGCCTTCCAGGCTGCCTGCGATCTGGTTTTCAAGGGCCGCGAACAGCCGAATGGCTATACTGAGCCTGTTCTGCATCGCCGCCGTTTGGAACTGAAGGCGCAGGGCTGATACCAATATTGTAGAAATAGTTTGGCTGCGGCGGGAGAAATCCCGCCGCATTCTTTTGTCTGCTATCCTGAATAACGCTTGACTCCATTATAATAGATATTAATTCTATCATAATGGAAAACGTAATAGATCGGCTCGATAACGCCATCGGCGACAATCTGCGCCGCCTGCGCCTTGCGCAAGGCATGACGCTGGATGCGCTTGGGGATGCGTCAGGTGTCAGCCGCGCCATGATCTCGCGGATCGAGCGTGGCGAAACCAGCCCGACCGCACAGCTTCTGGCGCGCATTTGTGCAGCTCTCGGCACATCGCTCTCAGCCTTCTTTGCTGATGCGGAAGCCCCTGCTTCTCCCTTGCTCACGCATGATCGCCAGCCAGTCTGGCGTGATCCGGATACAGGCTATATCCGGCGGTCTGTTTCGCCACCAGGAACGGGATCGAGCATCGACATGATCGAGGTCGAGTTTCCCGCAGGGGCAAAGGTCGCCTTCGCTCCACAAACAGCCAATGCAGGCATCACACAGCATTTGTGGCTCCTGAAGGGCGAAATGGAAATCACGGTTGGTGAAACCGCATATCGGCTCCAAGCCGGCGACTGTCTTTACATGCCACTCGTCGAGGGCATCACCTTTCATAATCCCGGCATGTCGACCGCACGCTATACAATCGTACTTGAACGCCGCAGCAGTCTTTGAAAGCAATAAGCATGATTCGCGTTCTCAATTTCGAAGAAACCAGAGCCGCCATCCCGGCACTTGCCGAAATCATTACGGATTGCGTGAATGGCGGCGCATCGGTCGGCTTCATGGCACCATGCGAAACGCATGATTTCATCCCCTACTGGAACCGTGTCGCCAATGAAGTCGATGCTGGCGAGACCGCGCTTCTGATTGCCGAACATCAGGGCGAGATCGTCGGCACGGTACAGCTTGGCCTGTCGCAAATGCCAAATCAGCCGCATCGCGCCGACCTCAAAAAGCTGCTCATCCATACAAAAGCGCGCGGCCTTGGCATTGCGCGCAAACTGATGGAAGCAGCCGAAGAAAGTGCTCGCAACCATCGCAAGACACTCATCTGCCTTGACACCGCGACCGGCAGTCATGCGGAAGCAATCTATACCCATCTTGGCTGGGAACGGGTCGGCGTGATCCCGAACTATGCGCTTTATCCTGACGGAAGCCCCTGTGCGACCACACTTTTCTATAAAGGCCTCTGAAATGACCCTGACTATCCGCTTTGCCAACGAAGCTGACCTCTCTGCCCTGCTCGCAATCTACAATGACGCGGTGGAGAACACCCTCGCCATCTGGAACGACACACTTGTCGATCTGGAAAACCGCCGTGAATGGCTCAAAGCCCGCAATCGCGACGGCTTTCCGGTGCTTGTTGCCGAACGTGAGGGGCAAGTTGTCGGCTATGCGAGTTATGGCCCTTTCCGCCCTTTCGAGGGTTTCCGCCACTCATCCGAACTCTCCGTCTATGTTGCAAGCGACGCCCGCGGCGGCGGTATTGGGCGCACCCTTCTCGCCGAGCTTGTCGAAGAAGCCCGTGAACGCAAGGTCCATGTACTCGTGGCGGGCATTGAATCAGGAAATGCAGCCTCCATTGCGCTCCATAAATCGCAAGGCTTTGAAGATTGCGGAACGCTGAAACAGGTCGGCCAGAAATTCGGACGCTGGCTTGATCTGACCTTCATGCAAAAGATACTCTAATCAGCAACAAAAAGGCCGCTTTCGCGGCCTTTTTGTTTAGTTCGTTTGTGTAACAACGTCCCCAACTGGCAGCTCGTCAAGACCAATCTCGCCTTCAACCTGATCGCTGCGCGCCATCAGGTAAAGGCCGAGCACGGAAGTCAGAACGGCGATGAATACCAGATACCACGCATGTGCCATCGGATTGACCGCGAGCAACGATGTTACAACAACTGGCGTCAGACCACCAAAAATCGCATAGGAAATATTGTAGGAAAATGACAGGCCAGAGAAGCGGACAGGCGCTGGGAATGCGCGCACCATCACATAAGGAACAGCGCCAACCATACCGACAGAAAGTCCCATCACCGCATACAGCGCGAACAGAACAGGCAGGGAAACCGCCGCATAGGTGTAGAACGCGAAGGTTGCAACACCGAAAAAGACACCAGCGACCGCGAAGAATCTTCCGCTGCCGATACGATCGACAATCGCGCCAGCAGTCACGGTCCCAAACATCAGAAACAGCGTACCAAAGCTCGTCGCAGCCAGCGATTCCAGCGGCGTATAGCCGTAAAGCTTCTGCAGGAATGTGGCGGTCATCAGCGTCGTGACGACAATGCCTGCCGACAGAATCCATGTCAGCAACACGGAAATGACAACACCATGCATGTGGTTGCGCAGAACCGTGCCAAGCGGCAGCTTGTCCTTGAGCAAATGGCTGTTCTTCATCTCGGTGAAGATCGGCGTTTCAGCCAGCCAGCGGCGCAGATAAACGGCAAACAGACCGAAAATACCACCGATGAAGAACGGAATGCGCCAAGCATAGGCAGCAAGCTCTTCCGGGGTGAAAATCCAATTGATGGCGGTTGCAATCAGCGAGCCGATCATAATGCCAAGCGTCAGACCCGAGCAAAGGAAACCACACGCCATGCCAACACGATTGGCCGGTACATGCTCAGCCACGAAGGTCCATGCGCCAGGCACTTCACCGCCAATGGCAGCACCCTGCAACATGCGGAAGATAATCAACAGGATTGGCGCACCAACACCCAGCGTTGCATAGGTTGGCAAACAGGCCATGGCCAATGTCGAAATCGACATCAGGAAAACCGAGAAAGCAAATACGCGCTTACGGCCGAACTTGTCGCCAAAATGCGCCAGCACGATGCCACCAATCGGGCGCACCAGGTAACCTGCCGCGAAAATACCAAAAGTCTGGATCAGCACCAGCCAATCGGGCATGTCGGGCGGGAAAAACAAATGGCCGATCACGCTCGCAAAAAACACGAAGATGATGAAATCATAAAACTCCAGCGCGCCGCCAAGAGCCGAGAGGCCAAGGGTACGAAAATCCTGCCGGTTTAATGGTCGGGGATTGTTGCTTGCATGAGAGTTTGTCGGTGCCATCGATCCAATTCTTTTCTGGTCGTTGTATTTTGGAGTGGGTTTTAACGTGCATCCCGAAAAGTGTGAAACGGTTTTCGGACAAGATGCGCGTGAAAGCAAACTTTGAGATGCGCCGATATGATTTTATCAGATCGGCGCTCTAATGCTCCAGTTGCGGGCGCTGCAAAGCTTGACTTCTACACGATAAAACTTATTTTAGAATTATTCTAAACTATGGAATTTTGAAATGCTCAGCCGATTCTTTCGCAATGGTCGCCGACCTTTTGATTCGCTCTCCGAACAGGAAATATTGGCGCTGGCCATATCCTCTGAAGAGGATGATGCACGTATTTACCTCTCTTATGCCGATGGTCTGCGTGACGAGTTTCCGCAGTCGGCAAAAATATTCGAACAAATGGCGGCAGAAGAACATGAGCACCGTGATGCGCTGATTGAACGGCATCGCGCGCGCTTCGGTGAACGCATCCCGTTGATCCGTCGGGAACATGTCAGCGGCTATTTTGAGCGCAAGCCCGACTGGCTGGTGCGCCCACTTGGCATCGACAAGGTGCGCGACGCCGCAACTCAGATGGAAGAACAAGCTTACCGCTTTTATATCGAGGCCGCGAAGCGTGTAACTGATGCAGGCACGCGTAAGCTTCTTGGTGATCTGGCCCAGCAGGAAAAAAAGCATGAGGTGACAGCCGAGGCGCTGGAACACGAACTGACACCACATACGGTGCAAGATGAGGAGCGCGCGCTCGAGCGCAAACGGTTCATCCTGACCTATGTGCAGCCGGGTCTGGCGGGTCTCATGGATGGATCAGTCTCGACCCTTGCGCCGATTTTCGCTGCAGCCTTTGCTACGCAGGATACATGGCAGACATTTCTGATTGGCCTTTCGGCATCGGTCGGTGCGGGGATTTCCATGGGCTTCACCGAAGCCGTACATGATGATGGCAAGTTGTCTGGTCGAGGCTCACCCATCAAACGCGGGCTCTCCTGCGGTATCATGACGACACTGGGTGGCCTTGGCCATACTCTGCCGTACCTGATCAGCGATTTCTGGACCGCAACAACGATTGCAGCGATTCTGGTGTTCTTCGAGCTCTGGGCAATCGCCTTTATCCAGAACCGCTATATGGAAACGCCGTTCTTCCGCGCGGCGTTGCAAGTGGTGTTCGGCGGCGCTTTGGTTCTGGCAGCAGGCATTTTGATCGGCAGCGCCTAAGCCTTAACTGCGTCGCGTGGCTGGGAGATCGGTCCTTCAAAGACATCAATCGCAATACGCCCCTGCCGGGAAACAGTGACAAAGCTGTTTGCCGGCACCGCCATCCAGTTTGCCTTATCGCCATCAAGCGGCTCAGAAACCACGCAAATGCCAGACGCACTGCCCAGTGTCGCCGTATAAAGTGTTGGCGCAAAATCATCGGTGGCATAGCGGATCGCGTAAAGCTGGTTCCCATCGGAAAAAGCCGCAGTCAGCCGCAAAAAAGGTGGAACACCTGCGCGCACAGCCTCTTCAACAATCGTTGCGACCATACGTTTCATGGCCAGTGCAGGATCGCCATCAAGCCCAAACTCCAGCATCAGCAGAAAGATCAGCTCTGAATCAGTTGCACCGTGTTTCTGACGATAGACGTCGTCGCTCAAGTGGCCTTCAAGCCTGCGCCGCAACCGGTCGAAGTCGCCAATCTGGCCGTTATGCATGAAGCTCCAGCGGCCCGACACAAATGGATGGCAATTGGAGCGGCTGGTTAGTCCGCCCGTTGATGCTCGGACATGCGCAAGAAAAAGGCGCGACTGAATTTGCCGCGCCAGGCTCCGCAAGTTTTGATCAGACCAGGCGGGCAGAATATCCCGATAAAGCCCCGGTTCATCGCGATTTCCGTACCAGGCAACCCCGAAACCGTCGCCATTTGTACGTGTTTTGGCTTCATGCGCATCGTGGCTTTGGGCCACGAGCGAATGGCAGGGAGACGAAATAATGTCTTCCAGATAAGTCTCAGGTCCGAGATAGGCGGCCCAACGGCACATGTTTGATCCGGAAATTACCGGCCCCGGTTGTGTGTCCGCTCATAAAGCTGGCGGATGATCGTGCTTGCCGTCTTCTCGAATAAAAATGGCAAAATTGCATGGATAAGCGCTGCGAACGCTGCGCAAAAAAGCTTGAATGAAAAACGACCGGCAAAGGCCATATGCTGAAAATAGGTTTCGTCAACAGATTCCGGATGCTCGGTAAAGAGGCGGGTAATACGTGTTGTCATTGGAAATACTCCCGTCAATGAGTAATTTGTTCCCGTTACGCAGCGCAGATTGCACCTTGTCTAGAAAATCATTTTAGCAAAAGCAAACGAGATGAAATCTCAATTTGTCCTTGATAAATACGATTCTTTGAGACAAATATCCCAATATGAAACCTTCATTGGATGAAATTGATCGCAAAATATTGGGTGAACTGCAAATTGACGGAACCTTGTCCGTTGATTCTCTCTCAGAGCGTGTGCATCTTTCGCGCAATGCCTGCTGGCGGCGCGTCAAGCGCATGGAAGATGAAGGCTTCATCAAGGCGCGTGTCGCTCTTGTCGATGCCGAGATGGCTGGTTGCGGCCTTTCGGTCTTCATTCTGGTTCGCACATCGAGCCACGATCCTGATTGGCTGGGCAAGTTTCGCTCGGCCATGGCGCGCTTTCCTGAAATCGTTGGCGTCTATCGCATGACGGGCGATCTCGACTATGTGCTGAAAGCGCGTGTTTCCGACGTCAAAGCCTACGACCGGCTCTATCAGCGCCTGATTGCCAGCGTCCCCCTGTCGGATGTATCAGCCTCTTTCGTGATGGAAGAGATCAAGGAAACCACGTCCGTACCGCTGGAACGGGATTGAATTGGCTCAGACATCGCAGCTCATGGTGTAAAAGCATGATCCTGTGCCGCAGTATCATTGCAAAACGTCAAATAGACTGTACACCTTTGGTGCAATTTCACGTATGAGCGTCGCCAATTTGAATTTTCGCAGGAAAGGCTCCCTCATGACCGCAGCATCCGCTCTAGCACCAACGCTCGGCATCATCCGCCTCGAACATGCGGACGGCCTTGAACTCCCCGCTTACGAAACTTCCGGCTCTGCTGGCATGGATCTCCGTGCGGCTGTTGCCGAAGACCGCCAGATTGTACTTCTGCCGGGCCGCCGGACCTTGGTGCCAACTGGCCTCATCTTCGAAATCCCGGAAGGCTACGAAGTTCAGATCCGCCCTCGCTCGGGCCTCGCATTCAAGAACGGCATCACCTGCCTCAACACACCGGGCACAATCGATTCGGACTATCGGGGCGAAGTGAAGGTCCTTCTGATCAATCTGAGCGACGACGACTTCCGCATCGAACGCGGTATGCGCATTGCACAAGCAGTCTTCTCACCTGTCGTTCAGCCAAAGATCGAAGAACGTTCCGAAATCAGCGAAACCGCTCGTGGTGCGGGCGGTTTTGGTTCGACCGGAACGGCCTGAATAAATTACCAAGCAAGCATTATGAAAAGCCGGAACCTCGTTCCGGCTTTTTTATTTGCACTCTCTAGATCACTTTTCTCAGCAGATTTTTTGCGAATCTAAGCTCTAGGACCATTCCGCGCATGACAAATAATTAAGATGAATTCTTGAGTGGGTGAGCATAGATATCTGATTAATACAGCTACTTTATATTGAATTCTCAGAGGGTACAGGGTGCTTAGATCCACCGATTCACTTCCGGCAGGTCAGAAGAAGACCGCATCAGCCAAGCGTGCACCGCGTAATCGACGCCGTTTATGGGTCTGGTTGCCAATCGCCGCTATCGCTTTGGGCGCGGGTTGGTATTTCCTGAGCGCACGCGAAAGCGGTAGCCAGAAAAGCACGTATCTGGCCGAAACAGTGGAACGCGGAAATATCGAAAATTCGATCACCGCCGTCGGCACGCTCAGCGCCCTGCGCAGTATCAATGTCGGCGCTCAGGTTTCCGGACAGCTTAAAAGCGTCAAGGTCGAAGTTGGCGACGAGGTCAAACAGGGGGACCTGATTGCCGAGATTGACCCCTCGCCGTTTGAGAAAAAAGTTGAAATCGCCAGTGCGCAGCTCGACAATCTCAAAGCCCAGCTTTTAAGCAAGCAAGCGCAACTAACGCTGAAAAAGTCGAATGCTGCCCGTCAGCGCTCCTTGCTCGCAAGCCGCAATGCTTCCCAGTCAACCATCGATCAGGCTGATGCCGATCTCGCCATGGCTGACGCTGACGTGAAAGCTTTAAGCGCGCAAATCCGCCAGCAGGAAGCGCAGCTTGCCAGCGATAAGGTCGATCTCGGCTACACCAAGATTTACAGCCCGATGGCTGGCACCGTCGTCGACCAAGCCGCCAAGGAAGGCGAAACACTGAACGCCGTGCAAAGTGCGCCGACGGTCGTCACGGTTGCGGATCTCAAGGTGATGACGGTCGAGGCACAGGTCTCTGAAGCCGATATCAGCAAACTTAAGCCCAATATGCCGGTTTATTTCACCTTGCTCGGACAGCCTGACAAACGGTTTACCGGCACACTGCGTCAGATCAAGCCAACGCCACAGACCGACAACAATGTCGTTCTCTATTATGCGTTGTTCGACGTTCCCAACCCAACCGGCGAACTCATGATCAATATGAGTGCACAGGTCTATTTCGTTCTCGATCACGCCGACAATGTGCTGATCGTTCCGACCGCAGCGCTCAATTCCAAGCGCGAAGGCCAAGGCAAACCACAAGCAACGGTTCAGGTCGTCGATAAAAGCGGCTCCACCACGGAGCGCACCGTAGAGGTGGGCGTTCGTAACCGCGTACAGGCGGAAATCAAGAGCGGGCTTGAAGAAGGCGACAAGGTGGTTGTCACCTCCGCCTCGGCAACGGCAGGCTCAACCCAGCGCGGTCGCAGGCCCGGCGGCATGTTCTTCTGATGGGATCATCCATGAACGACGCGCCCCTCATCAGACTGAACAATATCAGCAAGACCTATCACAATGGCGATCTCGCCGTTGAGGTTCTGCATGGCATTAAGCTTGATATACGCGCCGGTGAGTTCGTGGCTATCATGGGCGCATCAGGCTCGGGTAAATCGACGCTTATGAATATTCTGGGCTGTCTCGACAGTCCCAGCGGCGGTGAATATCTGCTCGATGGCGAAGATGTATCAACCCTTGATGCAGACGAATTGGCCGCATTGCGCCGCCGCACCTTCGGCTTTGTGTTCCAGAGCTACAACCTCATTGCAACATCGACCGCGCAAGAAAACGTCGAGGTTCCGGCGATCTATGCAGGCATGCCGGCCACCGAACGCCATGAACGCGCGGCCGAACTTCTCAACTCACTGAAACTCGGCGACCGCTTGGACCATCGCCCCAATCAGCTTTCCGGTGGTCAGCAGCAGCGCGTTTCCATCGCGCGTGCGCTTATGAATGGCGGACGCATTATTCTTGCGGATGAACCGACAGGCGCGCTCGACAGTCAGAGTGGCGAAGATGTCATGGCGCTGCTTCGCTCCATGCATGAACAGGGTCATACGATTATCGTGATCACCCACGCCCGTGAAGTTGCGGAACGGGCAGACCGGCTGATCGAAATCCGCGATGGACAGATCCTGTCCGACACAACCAATCGTGAAATGCCGATTAGCGATGCACCACAAACCTTGCAGCAAATGACAGCAAGTGGTGCCGCACATATTGCCGATATTTCGGAAGCGGTGAAAATGGCAATGCGTGCGCTGCGCGCCAATATTTTCCGCACAATCCTCACCCTGCTCGGCATCGTCATCGGTGTGAGTTCGGTCGTCACCATGCTTGCCATCGGCACAGGCGCGCAGAATTCTATTCTTGACCGTATCAACGCAATGGGCACCGATCTGGTGCTCATTCGACCATCCATGCCGGGTTTTCGTGGCTCTGGCTCAGTGGCAACGCTGGTGCCGGAAGATGCCGACGCTATCCTGCAGCTGCCCAACATAAAAACGGCTGTTCCAGAAGTGACTGGCAGCGTTACGCTCCGGCGCGGCAATGTCGATTACCAATCGCAGGCAAACGGCACTGTTGCGGCATTCACGGAAGCGAAATCCTGGAAGGTCGCAACAGGCGATTTCATCGCCGATCATGATATGGAAACCTATGCACCCGTTGCGGTGCTGGGCGCTACGGTGGTCAAAACACTGTTCCCGGATGGCTCAAACCCCATTGGTCAATACATCCTGATCCAGAAAATACCTTTTCAGGTGATAGGTACTTTGGAACCCAAAGGAGCTGGCTTTGGTGGGTCGGATCAGGACGACGTGGTGATCGTACCGCTTTCGACCGGAAATCTCCGGCTGTTTGGCCAGAAATTTGTCCGCACAATCACGGTTCAGGTAAAAGACTCGGATCTGATCGATACGACACAGGATCAAATTCAGGAATTGCTGGACCACCGCCACAAGCAGCGTGACACCATGATCACAAACATGTCCTCGATTCGCGATGACGCGGCAGCGATGGGATCGACCCTGACGCTGTTTCTGGGATCTGTTGCCGCAATCTCGCTTCTGGTCGGCGGCATCGGCGTCATGAACATTATGTTGGTCAGCGTCACTGAGCGAACGCGTGAAATCGGTGTTCGCATGGCAACAGGCGCACGACGACGCGACATTCTTCTTCAGTTCATCACCGAAGCGCTGACAGTCTCGGCAATTGGTGGTGCTGTTGGTGTTATTCTCGGCGTCGGCACGGCAGCGGCCCTATCCTGGGCAGGTGTGCCTGTTGGTTTCAGCGCAGGTCCTGTGCTTCTCGCCTTTGCCTGCGCCTTTGCAACAGGTCTTGTGTTTGGCTTTCTGCCCGCACGTAAAGCCTCGCGGCTTTTGCCAGCGGTAGCGCTCTCATCGGAATAAGTTACGTAACTGCCAGAACAGAAGCAAAAAGCCCGGCATGAAAGCCGGGCTTTTTGTTTAGAGCATAGTCCTATCGGATTGAAACGAGGATCGATAAGACTATGCTAAAAGTAAAATGAGTTAGAGCACCGATCCGATTCAATCAGATCGAAACGCGCTCTAATGAAGAAATTCCAAAAGCTTATTTGAACTGAATTGGCACCGTAATCGGCATTCTCGGCTTAGCAATTGCCGCTGGAGGAGCAGGCACAGGCGACGAATTACGCGTTGCTTCAACTGCCAGCTGATCGACAGTTGGATTGCCTGATGATCCAACCAACCTTACGGAAAGAATATTTCCGGATGGATCAACAACGAAAGCGACCTGGGCCGTACCCTTTACGCCGCTTCCGGCCTTACGTTGCAAAGAACGTGTACGGCGCAACAAATGCGAATAGAGCTTGGCCTGCCACTTGTTGGAACTGACACCGGCAGAAGCATTGTTGTCGCCCCGGCGATTGGCTACAGCTTTTGCACCTGCATCAACATCCATGCGCGGTGCACTGGCCTGACGTGTTTCCTTGGCAGGCTCCGCCTTCTTGGGCTTTGGCTTTTCGACCTTCTGCACCGGTTTCGGCTTCTCAGGCTTCGGCTTTTCAACCTTCTTTTCCGGCTTTGGCTCAGGCTTTTCAATCGGCAGCGGCACAGCCACTTCCGGCTTCGGCGCTTCAACCACATCCGGAATCACTTCTTCCGGTTCCTTTACAGGTTCCGGTTCAGGCTCTGGCTCTGGCTCTGGCTCCTTGATTTCTTCCGGCACCGGTTCAGGCTCAACCTGTTCTTCAGGCTCTGCAGCTGTTTCCTGCTGTGGAGCCTCAGAGGCCACCTCTTCCATCGGAGCTTCAGGTTCAGGCGCAAGTTCGATCACCATGGCTGCGACCTGCGCGCCATCCGGTTGATCTTCCTCTTTCGTCAGATGCACAGCATAAGCACCGGCGGCATGAACACTAAGAACGATAATACCCGCACCGATCCAGCGCCCTGCATCATGCCAGAAGGAATGATGATGGCTATCGGTCGACGCCACATTCTTTATAGGGGGATGTTCGGGCGGGAGTCTGTCCATTTACTGAGCTCCCTGAATAGCTGGAGCTTGGGTCGGAGCTTGATCTGGGGCTGCTGCTGCAGAGCCATCAGGCGTAGCAGCACCAATGGTCTCAAGTCCAACGAGTGCAATCTTGAGATAGCCTGCTTCACGCAGCAGGTTCATCACACGCATCAGCTCGCCATAACCAACATTCTTGTCAGCACGCAGGAAGACACGGGCTTCCTTGTTCTTTTCCGACACGATGTCGAGCTTGGGTCCGAGACCTTCACGAACCACCGTGTCATTACCAACGCTGACGGTCAGATCTTCCTTCAGTGTCACATAAATCGGCTTGTCCGGGCGTGGCGCAGGTGTTGCGCTTGATGCGGGAAGGTCGACATTGATGTCGACCGTTGCCAACGGCGCCGCAACCATGAAGATGATCAGAAGAACAAGCATAACGTCGATGAACGGCGTCACGTTAATCTCGTGGTTCAGCTCCAGATCGTCGCCGTCGCTTTCGCGAATTTTGCCAGCCATAAACGTTACTCCGCAGCGTGCAGCTTGCCCTCAGGCACACCTGCAGTCTTGAAGTCGAGATCGCGGCTCACCAGACGCTCAACACCGGCAGACGCATCTGCCAGAAGCTGACGATAACCTGTGATCGCACGAGCAAAGACGTTGTAGATCACAACCGCCGGGATAGCCGCCACAAGGCCGATAGCCGTTGCAAGCAATGCTTCTGCAATACCGGGGGCGACGACAGCGAGGTTGGTCGTCTGTGCCTGACTGATGCCGATGAACGAGTTCATGATGCCCCAGACAGTACCGAACAGACCCACAAAAGGTGCAACTGAACCAATGGTTGCGAGAATGCCCGTACCTTTGGAAAGACGACGACCAGCCTTCGCTTCGATACGCGACAGGCGCGAAGAAACGCGTTCTTTAAGACCTTCACCGCCTGCACGGGCCAGTGCCGGACCAGAGAGGCGAACTTCATCCTCGGCAGCACGTACCAGAATTGCAGCAGGGCCTTTCGCACCGTCCAGAGACCGTACAGCCTCAGAAAGCGTCGCCGAATGGCCGATCACCTTCATGGCACGCTTGGCGCGGCTGCGTGCACCAGCAAGTTCAAGGGATTTGGCAACCCAAACGGTCCAGGTTGCAAGCGATGCCAGGGCAAGGCCGATCATGACCGACTTGACCACCCAGTCGGCGGCCATGAACATGCCCCAAGGCGAAAGATCATGTGGCAATACGAATGTGGGTGCCGCCTCTGCGGTTGTCACAGGCTGTGATACTTCAGGCGCGGTCTGTTGGGTTGCAGCAGGCTCGTTTGATGGCGTCGCTGAAGGTGCGGTCGCTGGCTGTTCAGCAGTTGGCGCCGAGTTTGCAGGTGCTGGGCTTGCAGGTGCCGGAGCTGTCGGCTCGCTTGCAGCAGGTGTGCTTGGCGCTGGAGTTGTCGGCGCTGGACTTGTTGCGGCCGGATTATTGGTGGCAGGCTCGGACGCGCCTTGCGCAAGTGCAGAACCCGCAAATGCCAGCAACCCCACGCCCATCGCCGCAGCCGTGAAGCCTTTTCGCCAGAAACCAGTCATCTTGATCGCCTTTTGATTGTTCAGGTCCGAGCGCTTATGACTGATCGTTCATGCAGACCGTCGCGCCGCTTGTCGGCCTTTTCTTAACTCCCATTAACCTGATGATGCAAGTCATGTTTTGAATTTAGTTATATTTTCCCACGTTAGAGGTCCGCAAAATGAACTGAACCGCGGAAGAAATACCTATTGCATAAAAACTTCAAATCAGACGTGATATAGACAAGACAGTCAGGACCGACATTTCTCATAAGTGCACGGACCTGGTTGAGGCCTGTGGAGGACATGCCAATGATGTTCAAGGACATTCAGACCCTCGAAAATGCGGCACGCACGGCCATGGCCGGCAATGAAGACCCATTGCCTGTGCAGCAGCCGCTGTTGAAGCCATCCCATTACGGTCTGGCTTTCATAACCCTGCTTGGTGCCGCATATTTGCTTTTCGCCTGAGGCGAGAAGAACAACATCCCATCTCCGGCTCCCGCCGATGTTTACCATGACTTGCAGTAGGTCATGCATTGAGTTGCTGACCTGCGGCTTTGCATGCAACCATTGGGCCTGAATAGCGTTATCTTGGCTGAACAACATGTGTTGCAGACCAGAGATCGAACAGGAGGCCTGACATGGCGCGCGGAACAACAAATACGCGGAAAATCGAGGAAAAGCTCGAAGAAGCACTGACGGATTCGACAACCGAAGACCTTCAGTCACAGGTCGAACAACTCAAGGAAGATATTGCAGCCATTGCTGCTACCTTGGCTAATCTCGGTTCGCAGACCGTCCGCGATGCGAAGCGCACTGCCAAAGAAACCTATAAAAGTGCCTATGTGCAAAGCGAAGACGTCGTTGGCGACCTCAAGAACAAGGCGCAAGACGTCGAAGCTCAGCTGACCGAGACGATCCGCGCCCGGCCGATTGCGTCGCTCGCGACAGCTGTCGGCGTCGGTTATCTGCTCGCCCTCCTCTCGCGTCGCTGATCCGCGCCATGCTGAAACTTTTGGCGCCAGTCGTGGCATCCCTTGCCGGTGAAGAGCTGAAGCTCCTCACTGGACGAGCCAAGCGTGCCGCCATTTTTGGGGCGGCAACTGCTGTCTTCGGCCTTATCGCTGTTGTGTTTCTTTGCGTCGCGGCCTTTTTGGCTATAGCGGAAAACTACGGCGGACCGATTGCAGCGCTGATTCTTGCGGGTCTGTCGCTGATCCTCGCTCTGCTGATTCTCGCTGTTCTGAAAATTCAGGCGGCTGCAGAAGAGAAAAAACGCAAGCAGCGCATTGAGGCGGACAAATCGGCCCTGATGGCCACGGCTGCAATTGCCACGGTGCCATCTATACTGAAACGTCCGATACTGGCCGTCGCGTTGCCGCTGGTCGGCATTGCACTTGTCAGCATGCTTTCAGACAAGAAGAAGCGCTAGAGCGCCGTGCGCCCTCTTGGGCGCACAAAGGTCGCTCTAACACTTTATATTTACAGCATAATTCCTTAAACTGATTCAACTTTAAGGAATTATGCTGTAGTCAAAAAAGCAGCTCCCCGTGATCCGCGCATTTCCAGAAAAAGTTGGAACTGGCTCTGATCACGGGGAGATTTCTTTTGTTATCAGTGCCTTTTATCCGGCGGCTTCAGTTTCTGGATCTTCTTTTGTGCTCGCAAGGGATGAAAGACGCACAATGACACGTGTGCCGGAACCGCTCTCAGCCGTTTCGTAGACGGGCTTTTCACCGAACTGCATACAAAGCTGCTCGACGACCAGCGTTCCAAGCCCGGTCTGTTCCTTGGCGTTCTCAGTCTCGTCCCTCTGCCAACCAACACCGTTATCTTCAACGATCAGAGCAGGTATTCCGGTTTCATCATCATATTTGAAACTCACTGCGATCTGCCCCTCTTGCCGCCCCTTAAAGGCGTGCTTGACGGCGTTGGTGATGAGTTCGCCCAAAATGATCCCGACGGTGGTGACATCGCGTGCTTTGAGATCAAGCGGCGCAAAATCGGTCTGAAAGCTGATCTTGCGGTCTTCGCCGATAGCGTTGCGAATATCCTCGATAACGGTTTCCAGAAACTCGTCGATACGCGTCGATTCCATATCTTCACCCAGGCGAAGCCTGCGGTGGGCAGTGGAAACGGTCTGCACACGATCGCGGGCGGCAGAAAGGGCGGCGCGCGCTTCTTCACTGCGCGTCTGTCGCAGCTGCAGCCCAAGCAACGACGAAACAGTCGCAAGAGAATTACCGATACGATGGTTGGAATCCTGCAAAAGAATCTCGACGCGCTGACGCTCCCGTTCAGCGATGGCGCGTTCTTTCTCCAATTCAGCTGTCCGTTCACCCACACGCTTTTCAAGAAGCTCTTTTTCCGACAGCAAGGCCGACTGACCTTCAAAAAGAACGCGTGCCGCGCGTTGAACACGCGAGAAGAGCAAAAAGCCCAGCACGAAAGCGGAGGCAAGCGCAACAATCGAAGTCGCTGTCAGCCAGTAACGCATCTGATGAATATGGGCGTTACGCTCGGCAAGTTCCTGTTCTTCGGTGGCAATAAACTGAGAGACAGTTTCGGAGAGCTGATCCATCAGGAGCCTGCCCTCATCACCGCGCACTTTTTCAATGGCTTCCTGAACCCTGCCCGCCTTGGCGAGATTGACTGTGGTTCGCACATCATCATGTGCACGCTCGACCAGCGCCTTGATCTTTTTGACCCGGGCATCCTGTTGCGGATTGCCTTCCGTCAACAAAGCAAGATCGGAGAGCGTCTGATCGATATTGACGATTGAGCGCTGGTAAAGCTCGAGATAGGCGTCATCCAAAGTCAGAAGATAGCCGCGACGACTCATCTCGATATTATAGGCAATGCGCGTGACCCGGCCGACCTGCTCACGCAGTTCGAAATTCTTGGAGATATCAACGACCTGGCTGTTAACACCATAGGAAAGGAACAGTGTTATCAGCGCCGACAACAGAACTAAGCTAAGCGACACGATGAATGCTATCGGCCGAACGGAAGGTTTTAAAAGACGAGTTGAAAAGGCTGATACCAAAGGTCAATCCACGATAGAATTATTAAGCTTAAGCCTCACGCGCGAAAGCGCCTGAAATAGACGGCGCTGCAACGTTTTGAAGCCGCAACCAGCGCCGATGACCATTACGGGTCACCGGCGCTGGTTTCGCAAGCAAATATTAGTAGAGCGAAATCTTCAAGTAGCTAATGCTTAAAAACCACAACGGCATCGGCCCAGAAATCGGTATCGATTTTTGGAAGGCACACTGCGTTGATACGAAAGTTTAGAACATCGTTGTATAGCGCCCGAGAGGGCGCACGACACTCTATCTTTTTGTTTTTACGCATATCTTAGTCCGAACACCGGTTCCCGTTTTTCGGGTCGTGTTCTAGGCAAAGCTTCTCAAAGTCACGCGGGAGGAGTTCGCATCAGGTCCGTAGTCTGCATCGCCTTCAATCTGCAATATCTCCTGCAGACGCGTACGAGCCCGACTGACACGACTTTTGATCGTGCCTACAGCACACCCACAGATTTCGGCAGCTTCCTCATAGGCAAAGCCTGATGCACCGATCAGAATGATTGCTTCACGCTGATCATCAGGCAATTGGTCGAGAGCTGCTTTGAAGTCCTGCAAATCCAGCATTCCATACTGCGAAGGATGCACTGCAAGCTGCTCGCTGAACACGCCATCAGTGTCCTGCACTTCACGACCGCGCTTGCGCATTTGCGTGTAAAATTCATTACGAAGGATCGTAAAGAGCCAAGCCTTCATGTTGGTACCCAACTCAAAGGATTCCTGCTTGGCCCAGGCTTTCATTATTGTGTCCTGAACGAGATCGTCAGCGCGGTCATGCTGACCGATCAACGATATGGCAAACGCACGCAGACTCGGCAACGATGCCAGGAGTTCACGCTTGAATTGCGCCATCTCCTCAGCCGACGGAACCAGTGCTCTGCTCACGCGTACTCTCCTGTTCAGCCTGATCGAGTTTTTCCAAAAGATCGAGAAAACGATCCGGAATTGTCTCATCCTGTATCGAAGTATAAAGCGCTTTTAGTTTGAGGCCTACTTCGCAGTTTGGCCCCAAAATGTCCTTCCGGACGCGCCCGTTTAGCCGTACCCCGACCCCGTTCGCATGAAAGTTTTTCTTGTTCGTCATCTCTTGTTCATTCTAGGCATTAAGCCCTGTTTCGATATTACCAAGCCCCAGCATTCACAGGCTAAATGCACCCACTCTCAAAAAGTTCCCGGAATTGTCACTTTCTCGTGGAACTATTTTCAAGCCGTGACGTTTTCGTATCATAATGCCGCGCTCTATAACATTCTCCAAAGGCTTTCAGGCCCGACCGTGAGTGTTAAAAAACAAGAATAGCGGCACTGAGGAGTCTATGAACCATGACGTTATCGACGCGTATTGCGCCGCACCTTCCTTATCTTCGTCGTTTTTCGCGCGCCCTGACAGGCTCGCAGGCATCGGGTGATGCCTATGTTGCAGCAACATTGGAAGCTTTGATCGCAGATATCAGTATCTTCCCGCCTTCATCTGCTGATCGAATTGCTCTTTATCGACTGTTCTGCAGTCTCTACAAGACGGCGTCCGTCCAGATACCGGAACCTGCGTCTGAATTTGCATGGGAAAAGCAGGCAGCAAGGAACCTGTCTCATATCGCTCCCTTGCCGCGACAGGCATTTGTGCTCGTTGCAGTCGAGGGCTTCAATGATCGTGAGGCAGCCGAAATTCTCGAACTGGAAGAAAGTGAATTTGGTCGGATTCTGGCAGCCGCTTCCACCGAAATCTCGAAGCAGGTCGCGACCCGCATCATGATCATCGAAGACGAACCGCTGATTGCCATGGACATCGAACAGATGGTCGAAAGTCTGGGTCATGAAGTGGTTGGTATTGCGCGCACTAAGGATGAAGCGCTTGCGCTGTATAAGCGCGAAAAGCCACGCATGGTGCTTGCGGATATTCAGCTTGCGGATGGAAGCTCGGGTATCGATGCGGTCAATGAAATTCTGCAGGATGATACTGTTCCTGTGATCTTCATCACGGCTTTCCCGGAACGCCTCCTCACAGGCGAACGGCCTGAGCCGACCTTCCTTGTGACCAAGCCGTTTAATCCCGACATGGTCAAGGCGCTTATCAGCCAAGCCCTGTTTTTTGAGGAAGCCGCTCAAGTCGCAGCCTAAAAACACACGATAGAGCCCATAAGTTAGTGCCCCCTGTAAAGAAAATCTTTTCAGGGGCATTAGCTTTCAGCAAACAATCAGCCGCTTGAAAACGCGTGATTTTTTTGGGTCTGGACCTGCAAATTGTCTATTCCAAGGAACCAAAAGCATAGACAGGACGTTTCCCTTTCAATCAATGAAAAGGAGAACCAAAATGCTTTATTACGCTCTCGTTTTTCTCGTGGTAGCTCTGGTCGCAGGTGCTTTGGGCTTTGGTGGTATCGCTGGCGCATCAGCCGGTATCGCACAGATTCTGTTCTTCGTATTCCTGGCGCTGCTCGTCGTATCGCTGATCGCTTCTGCTATCCGCAAGGCTTAAACGATAGAAGGAATATTGCTGGTAGAGGGCATATTTCAGCCCTCCCCCAGCCCACAAATAGATCGCGTCGTGATAAGGCTCCAGCCAACGGCGCGATCATTCGTCTTCGAAACAATCAGACGTTCTTAAACTCTCTATTTCAAAACACAATTTTATCGATCACCAAGCTATTTTCATTCTACAACGGACGGCAGTTGAGGCATTCATGACAGCATCAAACCCAACTCTCAAAGAAACAGAGCCGGATGCTTCACGTTTGCGCGCATTGTTGCGAGCCGTGCGGAACAGCAATGTTTGCGTTCTCTATCAAACACCCGACCTCCTTTACTCATGGGGCGAAAACATCCCCACTTACTGGCAGGAAAAATGGAAAGCGGGCGGCAAGGATTGCGATTTTATCTTCTCCACATCCATGTCGCGGCTTGATCATGCAAAACAGACAGCACTCGAAACTGGCACGGCACAGAATGTCGAGTTGGCTATCAACGACGGCGATAAACTTCGCTGGATAGAGTTTCACATTGATTGCGATCGCGATTCCGATGGAACCGTATTGGGGCTGGTCACCACGGCTCTTGAAATCAGCGAGCTGAAACGCCGCGAACAAGTGTTGAAAACATTGTTGCGCGAGGTCAGCCACCGCTCAAAGAATTTGCTCGCCATTGTGCAGAGCATTGCCAGCCAAACGGCTCGCTTCACTGATTCTGTCGATGACTTTCTTCTAAAATTTCGCGGTCGTATCCAGTCCCTCTCCTATTCTCAGGATCTGGTGACCGATTCCAATTGGCACGGCGCATTGTTTCTCGATCTCGTCCGCTCACAGATTGAAAAATATATCGACATTAACGATGAGCGCCTGATCATCGAAAGCGACAATCCTTATCTTTTCCCAGGTGCTGCATTGCATGTCGGCCTCGCTCTGCATGAGCTGATTATCAACGCGACATCTTTTGGTGGGCTTTCGATCCCTTATGGACGCGTTATCATCTCCGCAAAAATCCACCGTACGGAAAAAGGTGACGAGGAGCTGGTTTTTCATTGGGAAGAAACCAACCCGTCTATGCCCGAAGTCTATCAACACGATCCGCGCTTTGGCAGCGCCGTTCTACAACGCATTGTTCCCTCAGCTGTGGGTGGACATGCTGAATACCGCGTGGATGGCGCAGGCGCTGTCTATTCTCTTACGGTTCCGGCAGAACAATTCGATTCTTAGAAAGACCAGCGCATCGGCCCTAAAATCGGAATCAATTTTGGGAGAGCACGATGCGTAGAGCCAGTAAGTTAGAACCTGCTTTGGGCCGCCGAAAGGCTGCATGGGCTCTGAAGAATGCCGCGCTCAAATGGATTCATTTGAGCTCCCGCGAACATGCAACAAATAAATGAACCTAGAGCAAGTGCCACGGATGCGATTAAAGCATTTTCAGCAAAAGGTGCGAAGCGATTCTGCGTTGGATAATGCGTAAAAACAAACAGTTACAGCGGTTCTAACGTTTCAGTCTTAACTGGAACCGCTGTAGCGCGACACGCTCAATTGGCCCATCAATCCAAGTCACACGACAAAAGAAAAGCCGTCATGGTCCTCACCACAACGGCTTTACTCTGAATATGCGGAACGCCAGCTGCATAAACGGGGGCGTCTGCGCGGCATTCTCGCTGTCCACTTCATACGGGGAGATTGAAGTGAACGATGAAGACTGCTTGCGGGGCGGGTTGCAGTCCTCATAGCAAAAAACGCCAGTTGAGGGATTTGGTTCCCTCAGGATTTTATTTTTTTGCAATAAAGTTCGAGACGGTGATGAACGATCTCATATCCGAGCGAACGCGCAATCTCTTCCTGCAATTTTTCGATTTTGTCGGAGCGGAATTCGACCACATCGCCACTATCCATATCAATAATATGGTCATGATGTGCGCCACTCGCCTGTTCGAACCGGGACGGTCCACCAGCAAAGGCGTGGCGGTGAATCGCACCAAGCTCTTCGAGCAGTTTCATAGTCCGGTAAACGGTGGATAGCGAAATGCTATTGTCGATCTCGACCGCACGCCGGAAAATCTCCAGCGCGTCCGGGTGATCTTCCGTCTCAGTCAATATGTTCAGGATGATGCGGCGCGGCCGCGTAATGCGGACACCAGCCTGCCTCAACTCCTGCTCATAATCGGGTTTCTTATACGATTCACTCATGCTGAGATTATGCACCGGCAATGCTCCAGTTGCAAATTTTTGCAACTGGAATGGCAAACATCTCCCCAGACCATTTTCGGATCACCGTTGCTAATGAGGGCTCTTCATCCTGCGATCACAAATAGGCAAGCGGTGAGAGACTCAGAATGAAGCCTATAAAGGCAACAAAGCTGCGCCAGTAAAATAGGCCCCAGAGACCGGATATGATCCCCACGGGTGCCGTGTAGACACAGAATATCACCAGATATCCGTCGTTACCCACGCCGAAGAAAACAAGATAGTAGAAAATGAATGCGGTTATTGCGCCAAAGATCAGGGATATAATCGCCGAGAAGCACCAGTTCTGCTTCCTGATAGATTTCGCTTGGTTCATACAGAGCCGATTCTCCGATTAGTCCCTGAGCAGAATAGGCACCTTGGCCGAAGGTTTTGATACAACCAAGGATGTCGGCCTCATCACCAGCGCGGTGTGCACCGATTATGGTGCACCAACGCGAAAATAGGTGCCGGCTGCAGTGCCAAAGCCACCGGAAGTAGACTCATCGCAAAATTGTGTAGGAATTTTCAAGGTTGCTCCTTCCAACTGAAGCACAAGGGGCCCGGACCCGCCCTTAAACTCTGCCTCGCCCGGTGTTTTCTGCTCAAGCACACCCTCGAAGTTGCACACCCAGCTCCCATTCGCCTGATCGGCAACGTTGATTTTCACCGAAAGCTGGCCTGATGTATTTTTTTCCAGCTCTACGAGGCCCCATTCGTTGCGCCAGTTGCCTTCAAAGGATGAGTTGCTGGTGACCGATATCCAGTTGAGGAACTCTGCGCGCATTTCTGTCCGGTCCAGCAAACCTTGCAGTTTGCTTTCTGGATTAGATAAATTGCTTTCAAACGCCTGACTGCGCAACCGAATGAAGTCGCCCTGATCCACACGAAGTGCTTCCTTCAATGCAGGATCGGCTCTTTCAATCAGTGCAGAATACGCAATCGACATAGCACGGTCTGCCTCGGCAATCTCTTCCTTAGAACAAATCGCCTTTTCCGTTGCAGTCGAAGCTTTTCCGCAGTCAAACCCTGCTTGGGCCAATGCTGGAACAAGGGGGAATGCGTACATTCCTAAAGCGGCGCAGAAGACAGCGGAGTATTTCGTATGACGCATTTTCACCCTCAGTATTTAGCTCTTCAACTGTCGTCGATATATCTGTGATCAGGAGTAGACTTGTAATGGCTTTATGCCGTGCATCAAACTCTTTAAGCAACGTTTGCGTCCAATGCTAGAGGCTACCGCTTCAACCAGTCAGCGCGCGAACGTCTCTCCAAATTGAACAGACGTCAATTCGCGAGCAAGAGCCATTTTAATTGAAGGTGTTGAAATCTTGGTACGCCCAAGGGGAATCGAACCCCTGTTTGCGCCGTGAGAGGGCGCCGTCCTAACCGCTAGACGATGGGCGCAGAGCCAAGTAGCTTCCGCTGATATAGACCTGACAAGCCCAAAGCGCAATGCCAGCTGATATTGAAAAGGGCGACAAAACTGCCGCCCTGTAACTCATGAATTACTCGACATTACCGAGCTTGATGCGGCCAATGATACGGGACTCGCGATAATCGTAAACGATAATCTCAGTGCCGCCGTCTGGCAGCAAAGTTTCCAGCGAAAGCTGCTGGCCAGACAGGCTTTGCGACAGCAGGCGCGTACCCGGCGCAAGTTCAATCTGCGATTCAATCAGCTTGATTGGCTCAGGCAGCGAGGGTGCAATTGCAGCCTGTCCCGGAATGTCTGTGCGCGCAGCTTCTGTTTCGCTTGCGTCCGGCGCGCGATTGATCTTGTAGACAACTGCGACAAGCACAGCCATAAGACCTATCAACATAACACCGATGGAAACTGCAAGCAGACGGATCATCTTGCGACGGACTTTCTCCATCGCTGGATCAAGCGGGGGTTCCGGCTGTTGTTGTTCCGGATAATAGCCCTGCTGATAGTCCTGATATCCTGAATCCTGCT